>Ga0335075_10003713_pt1 | contig 24087 bp, 22 predicted proteins | sample Lox_Sample_24_FD_206723 | JGI IMG/M metagenome (GOLD analysis project Ga0335075, IMG submission 206723) | Soil microbial communities from Loxahatchee National Wildlife Refuge, Florida, United States - Lox_Sample_2.4 | ecosystem: Environmental > Terrestrial > Soil > Wetlands | place: USA...
CTTGACCCGCGGCACGACCTTGCCGCGCCGGCGACCGGCCCGTCTCCCGCCGGGTTTCGGCGAGGTGCCGTTCTCCATGCCACTGGGTTTGATCGATGGCCGGCCCTTCAGCTCTTTCAGGCGTGCGATCTCCTCGCTCAGCTCAGCATTCTGGCGCTTCAGCTCGGCGTTCTCCTCCAGCAGCTTCAGCAGCAACTGCCTCAGCTCGGCCGGCGGCAGGCCATCGATGTCGGACGGGGCGACCACAGGGAGCTTGAATCGAACCGCTCCGCGTCGGGGCAAGAAAAAATCAGCGCTCGCACGGAATTTTGCCCCTCTATACCCAGCGACCCAGTCAATCCGCGCCAATCCGCGAAGTGGGGTTAGGCCCGCGGCGAATCGGGACGGCGGGGCGGGCCCTTGGACCGGCCCCGTGCGTGTTCTTTGTTTGTGCGAGATGTGCGTTATGGGTCCGGCTCCGTCCCCCAATCGAGGCGCCGGCCATGGGGGATATGCGATGGTGGGGTGACCAGTGACGGGGGGCTGCGAGTGCCAGCGGCGGTGCGGGTGCCAGCGGCGAAATGCGCTTCGCTTTTCCGCCCTACGGCGCCCACGGGGCGGGTGGGGCTCACGCGGCGAGCGGCCTTGTCTTCTCGTCCTCGGGGTTGATCGGGCCCGGCGGGAAGCTGCCGCGTGGCTTCGGGTTCTCCTCGAACCGGAAGAGCGGCTCCTGATTCCACGGGCCGCGCTTGTCCTCGCCTTTGGAGAGATTGAACACGAGGTCCACCGTATCATCCGGCTGAATCGTGCCGAAATACGGATCCTCGAGCTTGCCCATCTTCTTCAGTGCCTGCATGAACATGTTGGCGTGGGTGATTTCCCGCGTCAGCAGATGGGTCAGCACCTTCTTCGTGCCATCGTCGGAGCAGGCCTTGATCAACGCCTCATAGGTCTGCCGCGCGCCGGCTTCGGCGGCGATATCGGAGCGCAAGTCACGTACGACGTTGCCGCCCTCGTTGATATAGGCCGCAGTCCAGGTGTTGCCCTGGCTATCGACGAAATGCGGGCCCATGCCGCGGATACGGAACAGCGGCGCCTCATAGACCGGGGTCTGATCCAGCTTGCTGGTGTGTTGCTCGATCAGCTTGCCGACCATCTCGAGATGGCTGAATTCCTCGATGGCGATGTCCTGGAGCATGTCGCGGACGCCGGCATCGGTGACGTGGAACGACTGCACCCAGTAGGTTAGCGCCGCGGTCAGCTCGCCGGTGGCGCCGCCGAACTGCTCAAGGAGGAATTGGCCGAAGCGGGGATCCGGGGACTTGACGTCGACCGGGACGATGGTTTCCTTGCGATGGAAGAACATGAAGACCCTCCTGCTGTGTGTGCGAGTGCAACGCGGCACACAACCGGAGGTTCTTCGCCGATTGGGATCATCCCGCCGTGAGTTGCCGGCGGTCCTCGTCCACCCGCCAGACAAACAGCATGATCGCTGCCACGAAGCACAGGATTTTCGAAATGGCGTTCAGCGCGAGCGGCAACGGTTCCGCAGGAAAGGCAAACCCGAATCCAGCCCAGATGGCGAATACCACAAACATCCCAGCGACCGCGTAAGAGGCGTACGCGGTCACCCGCATCGAAGGCAGCAACGTCAGCAGCGATACCGTTGAGAACTCCACCATGAATAACGGCAGGAAGAAAAGCTGCCGATACAGCAGCGGATGGGTTGGGATCGGCGGATTGGTCCGGGTCATGACGATCAGATCGAAGGGAAACTCGAAGATCATCGGCGCGGCCGCAGTCCCGATGATGGCGCCGGCCAGCGCAACTTTCCAGCCCCAGCGCCGCGTGAGGTAGAGAATCACGAAGAAGGCCACCACTGCATCGACGAACGTGCCGACGCGCACGCGGGGCGCGACGAAGCCCGGATAGGCCTGCTTGAGTTGCAGTCCATAGACGAACGTGGTGACGCCGGAGGTGTAGATCGCCAGCAGCCAGATCGCGATCATGAACCCAGCGGCCGTGCCTCCTGGTCGCGTGACCTCGAGTGGGGTCCGCAGCCGTGTGCCGGCGTAGGCAAATCCGCTGGCCATCACGAACAGCGCGATCGCCAAGACGATCGACCCGCTGCCGCCATAGGGAACCCAGAGGGCGGGCTTGTACCACTGGGGCGCGGCTCCTTGGGCCTGCACAAGCCGCAGCAGCGCGTCCGCGCGCGCCAATCCTTCAAATATTTCCGGGCGCATCGATCGAGATACTCAATTCCAGTATCACCACGCGCAAGTGGACACTGGACCTTTGAGTTGAAAGTTGATGGCCATGCGATGCCTCGAATTAAACCGGACAGGCGTGCTACGGGCCATGACGGCGTTCGCCTCGGATCAGGCGTCGATACGGGCCTCGGCGTATCCCCGGACGACTTCTTTCCCGTCCTGGTTCGTCGTCACCACTTCCAGTTCGACCAGCCCGTCGTTGATTGCCGTCACAGTCGCCTTCGCATCCAGCGAGTCGCCAGGCCAGACCTGGTTGGTGAAGCGGACGCCGAATCTGGTCAGTCTGCCGTCGCCGACATAGTTCGTCAGCATCTTGCCGGTCAGGCCCATGGTCAGCATCCCATGCGCGAACACGCTGGGATAGCCGGCGACTTTCGTCGTGTATACCTCGTCAGTGTGGATCGGATTGTAATCTCCCGACGCGCCGGCGTATTGCACGATTTGCGTGCGCGAAAGATTCTCCACCACGCGTTCGCTATGGCTGTCACCGACCTTGAGCTCGCTTGCTTTCAAGGGCATCGGTGCCTCCTTCAATCCTGATCCACAGGTCGTTCGGTCGTGACCCCAACGCTGCGGGCGACGATGACCAGCTCGCCGTTCTGGTCGCGGTACTCGGCGATGCGTTCTCGGAACGTAAGCTTGCCCGCGCGCTTGCTGTCTCGTTCCCAGGTTTTTCCCTCCCTGGTCTCTACTGTCAGCACGTCGCCGGGGCGAGGATGGCGATGATATTCGAAATGCTGCTCGGCATGCAGCCCGCCGCTCGACTTTGGTTTTTCCACACCGGACGGCGTCTTGCCGGAACCGAACCAGGGTTCATCCGGCTTCGGGCGCAGGTGGTAGTCGGGGTCGAATTGGGCGACCGCCTGCGGGAAAGTGGGCGGAGCGATGATGCCGCCCGCCTCCGTCCGCCGCGCTGCATCCGCGTCGTGATAGACGGGGTTGGTGTCGCCGACGGCGCGGGCGAACATCATGATGTGGGACGCTTCGACAGGGAATTTGATCGTCGCCAACGGTCTGCTCCAGCGCGTTTTGTGCGGCGGGCAACCTAACAGGCCGCCTGGCGCTGGAACAGCCACGCAAGGCCGCGGGTGCGCCTGCGCCGGGACCCTCACCCGGTTCGCTTCGCGAAGTGACCTCTCCCGCAGAGCGGGAGAGGTGGAGTTTGCCCGCGCCGCTCGTGCGACGGTCGCGCAGGTTACTGGGCGGGCGGCATCGGCGGCCCGCCGGCCGCTGTCATCTGGTCGGCAATGGGGATCGTCTGCTGGATCAGGTTCATCGCCTGGGCATTGTCGTGCGCGGCGAGTGCTTGCAGGGCCGCGTTCACGTTATGCACAGCAGGGTTCTCGTCGGGCTGGCCGACTGAGCTCGGCGACACCGATCGTGTGAGCAGCAGGGTCTCGGCGTTCTCCAGGGCCTCCTGAGCCTGCCCTGTTTGATTGGCTGCCAGCGCGGACTGCGCAGCCTGCAGGTAGGCCGCCGGGCCGGCGTTCGGTCCCAGTTCTACCGACGGCAGTGCTGGTGCGATGACCGAGCGCGTGTCCATACCATTGATATTGCTGGCGCCGCGCGACAGCGGCTCGATGCTCGGCAGGTCGGGCGGGCCGGTCACCACCTTGCCCGGACCCGTGGCAACGACGCTCGGGGGCGAGGCGGTGTAGCTGGTCTGCGCGAAGGCTGGGGCGGCCGCGAGCACCGCCACAGCGGTGAACGCCAGAAGCTGGGAACGCATGACGCCGGGCTCCTTTCAGCCGGAATGGGTCGGGAACAGCAGGTAGTCATGCCAGCAACGACCCTCATCCCATCCTTGTCGTCGGATCGCCGGAAGTTGAACGGACGGATCAGCGCCAGCGGCGATGAAACCACAGCCATTGCTCGGGATGATCGCGAATCCAACCTTCCACGATGCTGGTGATCTTTTGAGTCGCCGCGGTCACATCCACGCGCGCGCCCGCGTCGCGGGGCAGTTCGATTGGTCCGACCCCGCGGATCCGGAACCGCCCGCCCGGGAGGCGGATCACCCAGACACCAACCACCGGACAATCGAACTGCCGGGCGAGCCGGGCAATGGTCGGGTTGGCTTTGCAGCGTCGGCCGAAGAACGTCACATCAACGCCGCGCGAGAAGTGCTGATCGACCACCATGCCGAGATGCTCGCCGCGTCGCAGCGCGGCGGCCATTTCCAGGACGGCTTCGGGCCGGGTGCGGATGAGATTGCCCATCAGCGGCGCGCGGATGCGAGTGATTTCGGCAGCCGCGGCCGGGTTGTTCGGCATGCGATAAACGACCGCCGACGTCATCCCGTGCACCGTCGCCATCACCGCCGGCAATTCCCAGTTGCCGAGATGAGCGGTGAAGCCGAGCGCGGGTTTGCCGTCGTTCAGCAAGTCGAGGAACAGAGCCGCATCGTCGGTGACGATGCGTCCGCTGTTCGGATGCGCCGGGTCGTAATCCCACAGCCTGCCGAGATGCGCATATTCGCCGGCGACTCGTCCGAGATTCTCCCAGGCGCCGCGCAGGGTCGCTTCGATCCATGCGGGGTCTTTATCGGGGTAGGCGGCGCGCAGATTGGCTCGACCGATGCGATGGGCGGGCAGCAACGGCCCCAGCCGGCGCGTCGCCGCGCCGCAGAGATCAGACGCGCGGTCCGGGTCGGTGCTGGCCAGACCGCGCAGCGCCAGCGAAGTCAGGCCGCCGAGCAGCGGTTCGGTCAGCCGGGACAGTGTCGATGTCACACCAGGCGGCCGAAGGATTGGCGCTTCGGCATCCGTGGCTCCTCGCCGTTATGGCCGGCCCCATGCCCCGCATGATTGCCGGCCGGTTCGAGCAAAGGTGCCACAGCGGGCATGAGATGGCCGGCACAAGGCCGGCCATGACGTGTGAAAGGCCGGCCATGACGTTTGGGAGGCGGGCCGTGACGTTGGGGCGGCCGGGGGTGACGTTGGGACGGCGGGGCGTGACGGGATGGGTACGCCGCTGGCAGTGGGTCGATCATTGGGGCGGATAGTATCAGACGGCGACGAGAATCTTGCCGAACACGTCGCGTCCCTCCAGGCGGTCCAAACCGGCGCGGAAGGCATCTAATCCGTATACGGTGTCGATCAGCGGGCGCACACCGGTTGCGATACGGGCGAGTGCCCGCGGCAAAGCGCTCAGCGGCGCGCCGAACGAGCCGATGATCCGGTATTGCTGCTGGAAGAGCTGCATCAGATTGAGACTGGCGGAGGGACCCGATGTCGCACCGCATGTTACGAGTCGCCCACCGCGCCGAAGCGACAAAAGCGAACCGTTCCAGGTCTCGGCGCCGACATGCTCGAACACGACATCGACCCCGCGCTTGGCGGTGAGCTTGCGCACCACGCCTTCGAACCGATCCTCGCGGTAGTTGATTACGTGGTCAGCGCCGAGCGTGCGTGCTTTGGCGACCTTCGCCTCACTGCCCACGGTCGTTATCACCGTGCAGCCGAGCGATTTGGCGACGCGGATGGCGATGCTGCCGATCCCTGAACCGCCGGCATGCACCAGAATCCACTCTCCGGGCTCTAGCCGCGCGTTGTCGAACAGCATGTGCTCGACAGTCGAATAGGCGACGGCGACGCAGGCTGCATCCTGGGTCGGGACGCTGTCGGGCATTTTCACCACCAGGCGCGCCGGATGGTTGACGCGTTCCTGGGCGAAGCCATCGATGTGGAAGCCGCGCACGCCGGAAGGGTTTTCGCAGAGGTTCTCCTGCGCGGCGCGGCAGAACCGACATGTGCCGCAGACGATCGCCGCGTACGGCACCACGCGGTCGCCAGGCACGAAGCCGCTTACGTCGTTGCCGATCGCAACTACCTCGCCCGCCGCCTCTGCGCCGACCGTCACCGGGAACTGGCGCTTGGCGAAGGCCATACCGCGATAGCCCCAGACGTCGATGTGGTTCAGCGAAACGAGGCGAATGCGAAGTTGTACCTCGCCGGGCCCCGGCGAGGGCGGCGGATCGATGTCGCGCAGCGCGATGTCGCGGTCGCCGAGAAGTTGGAGCGCGCGCATCAGGGCGTCGTGCCGAAGACCAAGCTGACGTTCTGGCCGCCGAAGCCGAACGAGTTCGAGAGCGCATGCGCCACGCGCGACGGCCGCGCGACATTCGGCACGCAATCGACCGGCAAGGCGGGGTCCGGAGTTTCGTAATTGATCGTCGGCGGCAACAGGCCCTCGCGCAGGGTCAGCACGGTGAAGGCCGCCTCGATCGCACCCGCCGCCGACAATGTGTGGCCGATCATCGACTTGTTGGACGAAATAGGCACCGACGAGGCCCGCGCGCCGAACACCGCGGAAACGCCGAGCCACTCCATCTTGTCGTTCTCCGGAGTGCCGGTGCCGTGTGCGTTGATATAATCTATATCGTCGGGGCGGAGGCCGGCATCCGCGATGGCATCGGCCATGCAGGCGATGATCGGCTTGCCGTCGGGCGACGATCGTGTCCGATGAAATGAATCAGCGCGTTCGCCGCAGCCTTCGAGCACGCCGAGGATCTCCGCCCCGCGCGCCTGCGCGTGGGCAAGGCTCTCCAGCACGAGTGCCGCGGCTCCCTCGGCCATTACGAAGCCGTCGCGGTCTTTGCTGAACGGGCGGGCCGCTGCGGCTGGAGGGTCGTTGCGCGTGGATAGCGCGGACAGCAGCGAGAAGCGAATCAGCGCCTCGAGATTCACACAGGCGTCGGTGCCAATGCAGAGCGCCGCCCCGGTCTCGCCGCGGCGGATCGCCTCCAGCCCGAGTTGCAGCGCCGTTGCGCCGGAGGCGCAGGCTGTCGAGGTCCCGATCGGCGAGCCTTTGGTGCCGAACCGCTCCGTCAGCGCTTCCGCTACCGAGCCAAACAGGAAGCGTTCGTAGTAACTGGTGAAATCGCCATTGCCAGCCACACGCAACAGGTCGGCATAGGTCACCGAGGCGGTTCCGCACGCCTTCGCGATCGCCCGGCGCTGCGGCCACTCCATCTCGACCGGGGCCATGGCGAGCATCAGCGGACCAGGAAAATCGTCGATCGGCAGGCCGGCAGAAATGATCGCCTCCTGCGCAGCCAGATCGGCCATCACCTGAGCAAGCGCTGCCGATGATAGCGCAGCCAGCGGCAGATAATCGACCGAGCCGGCGATCGTCGTGCGGAGGCCGGTCACCGGGAAGCGGCTGATCCGTCGGATGCCCGATTCGCCCGCCGTCAGCCGACGCCAATTCTCCGCCACTCCCTCGCCGAGCGAGGTCAACATGCCGAGCCCGGTGACGACGACCACCGGCCGGCCGGCGTGATCCAACATCGTCATCCCGCTACGCCTCAGTCACGAGGGCCAGCGCCTCGCCGCGCCAATGCCCCCACCCGCTGACCAGCACCTGACGCAACGGCGCATCCATCGGCGCCTCGGCCGGTTCCAGCGGCGGAAACAGCCGGCCATCGGCGACCGAGATTGCGGCCAGCGCCAGCGCGGCAGGAAAGGACGGCTCGATGGAATGGCCGAACGCCGTTGCCGCGGCCCGCATTGGCACACCTACTCCGTCAAGAGACGCCCGCTCCTCCGAGGTGGCGGGTGCCGCACCGGATGCCGCGGTGATCACTGCCAGCGCGCCGATATCGATCAGCCCGCGCATTGCTTCGAGCTGGCGGGCCGCGTTGGCGGCGGCCTCGCCGGGACGGCGGCGGCAGCGGTCCGTACCGATTGCGGCGATCCCCGCGAGCGCCGTGGCGCCGCGTGCTTGGGCGTGCGCCCGGCTCTCGATCACCAGGAAGCAGCCGAGCGAGCCCAGTACCATCCCGCCGCCTTCCGCTTGTCTCGCCCAGACCGGGGCGTAAGGCTGTTTCCACAGCATCCGGCCCATCTCGTAGTGGAGCAGGATCTCTGGCCGCTGCGCGTTGCTGGAGCCGCCGACCAGGAACAAGTCGCCCTGTCCGGCGGCAATCCTCGCGCAGGCTATGCGGACGGCGTCGGCGCCGGCGGCCTCCTCGCCCATGAAGGTGCGCGAGGAGCCGACCACGCCGTGCACGATCGAGATGTTCCCGGCCAACAGGTTCGAAAGCTGGGCAAGGAACAGCGTCGGCCGCAGTTCGTTCATCAGCCGCTCGTTGAGGAAGGCGTCGGGGTCGGTTGCGGACGGGAGCGCCGAGAGCACTGCCTCATCCACCGCCGGGTCGCGTTCCCCGCCGCCGGCGGCGACGATCATCTCGGTGCGCGACAGCAGCGTCGCGTCGCCCTTCAGGCCAGCGGACTCCAAAGCGAGCCCGGCGGCATAGGTGCCGATCCGCTGCCACGGCTCCATCTGGCGCTGGTCGCCGCGCTTGGGGATCTGGCGATCGAATTCGACCGGCACCAGCGGATGCACGGGGAAGGGGGCGAAGCTCGTCGCATCGACCACCGGGGCGAATTGCTGCAATCCACGGCGATGGGCATCGATTCCCTCGCCGAGACACGACACCAGCCCGATCCCGGTGATCAGGGCGTCGCGCTCACGCGCCATCCAGAAACTCCTGCGGCACGCCGATACGGCGCGCTGCGTCCAGCATCCGCGCTTGCAGCGCCGCATGGGGGAAGGGGACGACGCGATAGGTGATCTCGGCCTCCGCCACGGCTTTGCCGGCTGAGCGGAGGTATCCGCTCATGACCGCGTAGCCCGATCCGTCATGCACCAGCCGTGCCTCGGCCGCCAGATGCTGGCCCGGCTGGATGAAGGCGCGCAGCTTCGCCTCGCGGACCTGGGCGAGGAACGGCATGCGGGCGAACCGGTGCAGCGCGAGGAGCAGCCAGCCGCCGGTCTGCGCCATTGTCTCGATCATCAGGACGCCTGGCAGGAGGGGATAGTCGGGGAAATGTCCTTCGAACACGGGACTGGTGTCGGGGACGGCGCAATCGGCTTGCAGGAGGCCGGCTTGGGGATCGATCAGAGCGACCCGGTCCACCATCTGGAAGTATTCGAGCCGCATGCGGTGTGGATCAGGCGGCCTTGCCGGCCACCAGCAGGTCGATGTTCTCGCACAGGTCCTTCATGACGAAGTAGCGGTCGGAGGATACCTTTCCTTCGTTCACGTCCTGCGTCCATTGCTCGAGCGGCATCTTGATGCCGAACGCCTTGTCGATCGCGAAGGCAACGTCGAGGAAATCAAGGCTGTCGATGCCGAGGTCGTTGATCGCGTGGCTGTCGGGGGTGATCTTTTCCCGTGGGATGTCGCAGGTATCGGAGATGATTCCGGCAACCGTGTTGAACGTCGACGCCATCTATCGCCAAGCCTCCGCCACCGGTCGGTACTAACACCACAGCCCCCCTGGCGCCGCAAGGGGCGGGTGTTGCTCGCTCGGGTGGCGCGCCGAATCGGAACGGCGGGGCTGGCCGTGTGCCGGCCCCTTATCACCGGCCCCTTATCAGTGGTCAGTGGTGAGTTGTCAGGGGGGCCGGTGGAGGAGGGAGCCGAGAAGCTAGGGTGTGGCGCCGGCCATGGGGGTAGACGATAGGGGTGGGGGTGGCGGAATGCGCTTCACTTTTCCGCCCTACGTGCACGGCGGGTGCGGCGGGTGCGGCGGGTGCGCTGGGCGGGGCGGGATCGGCAAGGTCCAGGTAGCGGGCTTCGAAGGGGGCGGGGTCGGCGCCGTGGAGGGAGATGGCGAGGCGTAGTGCATTCCAGGTGGCGGGGTCCATCTGGGCTGGGACGATGCCGAGATCGACGCAGATGTCGAAGAGGATAGGGCCGATCGGGCGGTCGCGGTCCTGGGCGACGATATCGGCGTACATCTCCTCCTCGGGGGAGGGAAGGCGGTCGAGGGAGGAATCGCAGGCCGGCCAGCCGGGTGGGATGGTCCTCCATCCGGCGGCGCGCCGCTGGCCACGGCCTGGCCAGCTCTCCCCATCGATCCGCTTCGCAGCATGATCCCGCGGCGAAGGAGGGGGGAGAAGGAGGCGAGGCCCTTGCCGAGCCTGGCCTGGAGGGCGGCGGCGCGGAGCAGACCGCGCATCATGAAGATGGTGATCAGGGCTGGATTGGTCGTGCCGAAGATGCGGGTGAGGACGGCATACCAGGGGATGTCATCGGGGTCGCGTTGCTGACGCAGTGTCTGGACGACGTTTTTGCCGTAGGCGACGGGGGTGTGGAGGAGGCGGAGGATGTTGCCGACGCTGCCGGGGCCGCGGCGCGCGGACGCAGCCCGATCGGGGTCGGGCTGGACGGCTTCGGCTGGGACGGCGCGGGGCATGGGCGCATTAAAGCACAAAGCGAGAACCTTGGCAAGAAACTTTTCCTGCATGAAGTTGGTTTTATCAGAGGTGTGGCGCCGTGGCATGGCTCGCGTCGCGCGAAGCGGGCGGCGGTGGAACACGGCTGTCTGGCTCACTGGGTCACAGGCATTCGGCGGCGTGGGCGATCCACCTTCGCTTCGGCGCGGGCTATGACGTGACGATCTTGCGCGCACCCTGCCCTGGGTCCGCAATGAAGCCGCCGGCGATCAGCACAGCGTCACCGTGCGCCTGGAAGGCTGCGGCGTGACGTTCATTCAGTTGGAGGGCATCGAGGCCGACCAGCTTCCTGCCTTCGCTCCCTGAGAGTCCAGGCTCGACGCCGCAGTGCCGGGTTCGGGTGATGCTTGCCCGGCTTCTGATCGCCTCGCTTTGTGGGCTGCAAGCTCGGCCAGGAGATAACGGCGAAGTGCCATGTCGAGCTTGGTCATCCAGGTACCAAAAACGCGATCCGCGAGAAAGCTCTTAATTGCACCATCAAAGTATTTTCGCGAAAGAGTTGGTGCCGGGCCAGATATATCTACCGCATATCTTGAGCTGGCCGAATGACAGCTTCGGGGAGACTGCCCGGCGCGGCCAAACGACTTGGTTTGGCGCGGAGCCGCTGTCGTTCCATGCTGACTAGAGCGCATTTAGGCTGACCGGAATCGCCGGCACCCTCACCCGCCGCGCTATGCGCGGCGACCTCTCCCGCAGAGCGGGAGAGGTGAGCCTTAGCCCGCCGTTTCCGGTCACAATGAACCTGCTCTAATGGCAGCTTTCGGAATTGCTGAACAAGGCGAGCTGGCGACCGGCCTGGGTGGAGAGCAGTCATTGGATGAGGCCGCTAGCATAATATAATTGGGTGCAGTTTTTTGTAACCCCCATTGCAACAAATATGCCAGCATATCAATAATCCAGATACATCTCCACCTGACAGCGTCCCGTCGAGGCTGTGCGAACCTTCAATGCGTCGCGGCTATATTTTCTCGCGAGCCGGGAACATTGATGACCGAGAGTCGCCCCGGCGTTGGTCACATCCAGTGGGCGGGGACCCAACTCCAGCCGGTGGGGGCCTGCTGCCAGAAACCCGGCATGAACATGTTGCTGTGACCGTCTCGCGGCACATAGGCTCCGGGCTGCCACGCGTAGGCCGCACCCGTCCAGTCCCAGTGGCCAGGCTGCCAGACCAGCGGCACATCGGTCACCGGCGGGTTGGGTATCGTCTCGGCCTGGGGTGGTGGCGGCGGGGGTGGCGGGGGTGGCGGCGCGGCGACACAGCCGGTCAACAGGCCGGCGCCGAGCAGTGCTGCGGCAAGCATCGGGCGTTTCATCTGACCTCCGGCCTCTTCTCGTCCATTCGGCAGCGCAAGAGATGGTGCCGTTCGCCTCTCCTGTCCATCATCGTTCGGTCACCTGCGGGTCTCACGGCGGCAGCAGTACTGTCGCGACCGCCTGGGCGGCGATTCCCTCGCCGCGGCCGGTGAAGCCGAGTCGCTCAGTGGTCGTCGCCTTGACCGAGACGCGGGTGATATCGGTGCCGAGGGTCTCGGCCAGGCGCCGCCGCATCGCTTCGGCGTGCGGGGCGATTTTCGGCCGCTCGCAGATCAACGTGATGTCGGCGTTGGCGAGCACCCCGCCGCGCCCGGCTATGCGCTCGGCTGCGTGGGCGAGGAAACGCGTGCTGTCGGCGTCCTTCCATGCTGCCTCGTTGGGGGGGAAGTGGCGGCCGATGTCGCCATCGGCCAGTGCCCCGTAGATCGCGTCGCATAGCGCATGGATGCCGACATCCGCATCGGAATGTCCCGCCAGCCCCTTGTCGTGCGGGATAAGAATGCCGCACAGCACCAAGGGGCGGTCTGTTGCCAGCGCGTGCACGTCGAAGCCGGTGCCAACGCGGGGCAGCAGGCGGGCGAGGAACACCCGTTCCAGGCGCATCAGGTCCTCGGCGTAGGTCAACTTGATGTTGTCGTCCGAGCCCGGGACGACGGCAACCGCCTCGCCGGCGGCTTCCAGGAGGGCGGCGTCGTCGGTGGCGGGCGTTTTGCGGTGGGTTTGGTGGGCGGACAGCAGGATGTCGAACCGGAAGGCTTGCGGCGTCTGGGCGCGGAACAGGTCCTCGCGCGGCACCGTCTCGATGATGCGGCCGTGCGGTGCGCGCTTCAGCGTGTCGGCGACCGGCACGGCGGGAATCGCGCCCGGACTGTCCCGCAAGGCGGTGAGCAGCGCCGGGATGGTGCCGGGGGGGATGAACGGCCGCGCGGCGTCGTGCACGAGCACGATGTCGGGTGCATGCAGGGCGAGAGCCTCCAGGCCGGCGCGCACGCTGTCCTGGCGGGTGGGGCCGCCGGCGACTGGCGGGAGATGGGCAATCCCGTCGAGTGCCGGTTCGATGCGCGCGGAATCGCCGACCGGTTGCAGCAGGGTGGCGTGCACGGCGAGTGTCTCGGCGGCGTGGCGGATTGCGGGTCGGCCGACAAGGGGCGCGAATTGTTTGGGGGTATCGGTGCCGAAGCGGCTTCCGCTGCCGGCGGCGACCAGGACCGCAGAAATGCGCATGACGCTACGCTTGCGGGACGTTGGGTGCGGCGTCAATTGGGGATGGCGGCGGAATGCGCTTCGCTTTTCCGCCCTACGGGAGGGCGGGCAGTATCGGCTCTCCCGCAGCTTGGGCTAGGCGGGCGGAACGCACCAAATCCACGGACTTGGCGATATCCGGGGCTAGCGGCCGATCGTCGTCCAGATGCGGGACTTCAGTGCGCAGCAGCGTCCGGACCCGTTCAAGCGGTGGACTCGACGTCAGGGAGGCGTGGAAGTCGCAGCCTTGGGCGGCGACCAATAGCTCGATGCCGATCACGCAGGCGGTGTTGTCTGCCATGGACAGCAGGCGACGCGCGGCGTGCGCCGACATCGAGACATGATCCTCCTGGTTCGCACACGTCGGGATCGAATCGATGCTGGCGGGTACGGCGCGTGTCCGATTTTCGGCCACCATCGCCGCGGCCGTCACCTGGACGATCATGAATCCGGAATTCAATCCGGGCTTCGGCGTCAGGAACGCGGGCAGTCCCGACAAGGCCGGGTCGATCAGCATGGCGATGCGGCGTTCCGACAGCGCGCCGATCTCGCACAACGCCAGCGCGATCGTATCAGCCGCGAAGGCAACTGGTTCGCCGTGGAAATTGCCGCCGGACAATGCCTCGGCACTGTCGGTGAAGATCAGCGGGTTGTCCGACACGCCGTTCGCCTCGGTCGCCAGCGTCGCCCCCGCTTGGCGCAGCAGATCGAGCGCCGCGCCCATCACCTGCGGCTGGCAGCGCAGGCAATACGGGTCCTGCACCCGATCGTCGCCTATCAGATGCGAGGCCCGGATCGCGCTGCCCGCAATCAGGGTGCGCAACGCCTCCGCTACATCGATCTGGCCATGATGGCGCCGCAGCGCATGGATGCGTGGATCGAACGGCGTATCGGAGCCGCGAGCGGCGTCGGTGGATAACGCGCCGGTCACCAGCGCGGCCTGCAACAGCACTTCCGCCTCGAACAGCCCGGCGAGGGCATAGGCAGTGGAGAACTGAGTGCCGTTCAACAGCGCCAGCCCTTCCTTTGGGCCAAGCGTAATTGGGGCAAGACCGGCCTGCGCCAGCGCCTCGGCGGCCGGCCTGCGCACGCCTTTCGCCAAGACTTCGCCGCTACCCAGCATGGCAGCGGACATGTGCGCCAGCGGCGCAAGATCACCGGATGCGCCGACGGATCCCTGGCACGGCACCAACGGCAGCAGATCGCGCGCCAGCATCTCTTCCAGCAGCCGCACCGTCGGCAGGCGGACGCCCGATGCGCCCTGGGCGAGGCTTGCCAGCTTCAACGCCATCATCAGGCGGACCACCGGCGCGGGCATCGGCTCGCCCGCTCCGGCACAGTGGGACAGCACGAGATTGCGTTGCAACGCCGCGAGATCGGCATTGTTGATTCGGATGCTTGCCAACTTTCCGAATCCGGTGTTGACGCCGTACACCGGATCGCCGCGGGTCACGATTCTGTCCACCACGCCGGCGCTGCTGATGATCGCGGAATGGCAGGCGGGATCAAGCGAAACGGCCGCGCCGCGATAGATGGCGCGCCATTCGGCCAAGGTGGCCTGGCCTGGCTTCAGGACGATCGCACTCATGGTGCTCTCCCTGGCGAGCCTGGTGCGGCTGGGCAGTGGCGATTCGACGCAGAGGTCTTTGAGGGAACGGAGGTCAGTGAGGAATGTTCGAGCCGTGGATGGGCGGCACAAGGCCGGCCATAACGGGCGCACTCACTGACCTCGGTACCCTCGGCGAACTCGGTGTTGAATCCGACAACCCGCCGCTACGCCGCGATCGCAGCCCGGCGCGTGTCGGGGGTCAACCAGTCCTCCATCCCGTCGGCATACCACTCGACGAACTTTATGACGTGCGCCTCGCGGGCTTGCGAGTACGGGCCAGGCTGGAACCCGACGCTGCTCACCCCTTCCTGGTTCCGCTCGCACAGGTCACGGTCCTGGTCGTTGGTTACCGACCATAGCTCCGCGAGCTTGTTGGTGTCGTAGTCGCGTCCCTCCTGGGCCTCGCCGTTGACCAGCCATTTCGACGTGACCAGCGTCTTGTCCACCGACAGCGGCAACGCGCGGAAGAAGAACGCGTAATCACCCAGCACGTGGGCGAACATGCTGGGGAAATGGAACCACCGCATCGAGCCGATATCGCCACGTGGCACGTTGCCCAGCAGCTTTTTGCACACCGGCTCGCCGTCCATCGTCATGGAGATCGCGCCTCGGGTCAGCGGCATCCGCCCGAGCTGGAAATCGTCGCCCATCGCGGTACCGCCCAACACCCCCGCCTGCTCGCAGATCTGCCCATGCTCGGCGTAAGCCTCGTCGGCATCGACGTCGAAGCGCAGGAAGAATGTGCGCACCAGCTCGGGATGGCGCGCCGGGCAGTGGTAACACTCGCGCGAATTCTCGATCACCAGCTTCCAGTTCGCGTTGATCACCAGGTCTTCCTGCCAGGCCAGCTTGGCGCTGCGGAGGTCGTGCGGCACCAGGTACGGGTCGAGCGTCGAGCTGAACGCCTCGAAATCGGGCGCATCATCGCTCAGACAGACGAAGACCATGCCGCTGAAAACCTCCACCGGCACTCGCTTCAGCGCGATCCCGCTTGGATCGAACTCCCCGTGCATGCCGCCGGCGTAGGTAAGCTGGCCTTTGAGGTTATACGTCCACTGGTGATACGGGCAGGCGAGCGAACGGGCCTTGCCACGCCCCGGCGGGCAGATCGTCGAGCCGCGATGCCGGCAGGTGTTGAAGAACGCCGCGACCTCGCCGTCGTTGTCACGCAGCACGACCACCGAGCTGCGGGCGATGGTGACCACGAAATACTCGCCGGGCTCGCGAATCTCGCATTCAAGGCCGGCAAAGACCCATCGGTTCTCCCAGATGCCTTTGAGGTCCAGCTCGTAGAACGAGTGGTCCGTATAGAACGGCTGCGGCAACGTATACTGCTTCTTGCGCGTACGCAGCAGTTTCAGCATCTCGGCGGCGGTGGTCATGAATCACTCCTATCCAGTTGAAAGCATCGTCACGTTCTCAGCCGCAGACCAGGGCACCCACCCCGCTTGCTCCCGCCAGTCGGCGGCGAGTCCACGAAACCGCCCCAGGCGCAGCCACGTCAGATCGGCAAAGTCGCAACGGCCCCGCGTCACAAGCTGCGCCAGCGCATGCCCCGAGGCCGGCGACAGGCCAAAGCCCACGCTCGACATCGTTGCAATCACAACGTTCGAGGGATCCTCCAGCCGGTCGAGAATCGGCCGTCCGTCCGGGGTGTTCTCGATCACCCCGGCCCAGCTTCGGATCACCCGCACGTGGCCTAGCCTGGGGAACATCTCGGTGAGGCGGCGGGCCAGGCTGCGCACGACCGGCGAGTTTACCGGCCGTGGCGTGCGGGCGTCGGCCAGCTCGATCCACTCATGCGGCCCGCCGCCGTAGGCCAGATTGCCGCGCAACGTCTGCCGGCCATAGAGGCCGTTGCCGTCGGCCCCGCCGTGCCGGATCAGCGGCACCGGCTCGGTTACGAGGATCTCGGCGCGGGCCGGCGCCAACGGCACCTCGACGCCCATCATGGCTGCGACCCGTGCCGTGTGCGGTCCGGCGGCCACCACCACCGCGTCGCAGCCGATCGTGCCCTGGTCGGTTTCGACCGCAACCGCGCGGCCGCCCTGCACGCGGATGCCAGTCACCGTGGTGTGTTGCAGGATCGTCCCGCCCAGGTCCTGGATCGCCCAGGCATAGGCCTGCGCCGTCCGCTGTGGGTTGGCGTGCCCGCCATAGTGCAGCAGCATCCCGCCGGCCACGTCGTCGCCGACCCACGGCACCAGCTCCCGCAGCGCCTTCGGGTCGAGCCGTTCGACCGGAAACCCCTGGCGCTCGGCCAGCTCGGCAGTCTGCTCGGCATGCTCTAGCTGGACCGGGGTGACGGCGATCCGGATCCGTTTGGGCTGATGTTCGGTGGGATAGCCCAGTAGCTCGTCCATCGTGGGCCACAGCCGCTGCTCTTCGCGGAACAGCGGGCTGGACGGATGAGTGGCGCCACCGCCGTTACGACCCGACGCCTCCCAGCCGACGATGCCCTTTTCGATCACGGTGACCGGCACGCCTTCGCGCCGCAGCCACCACGCGGTGCTCAGCCCGGTGGCGCCGCCGCCGATGACGACGACCGGGGTACCGGCGCTCACGTTTCGAAATCCCGCAACACGCGCGATTCATATACCATGTCGGCATCGTCCGGGAGTGGTTCCCACTGCGGCAGCCACTGACCAGGGATGCCGAACCAGACTACCCAATTGTCCCGCATCTGTTTCGTCTCGTCATGCGCCGACAGCACGTTCAGGGGCAGCGGGCGCAGCGGCGCGCGATAGCTGGGCAAGGGGATGCTGCCCGTCGGCTGGTTGCCCTGCATGGCCAGCAGAAGCTGCACCTGCTCGCGGCAGCGCCGCCCCTGGCAGGCGCCCATGCCGGCGCGGGTGAGGCGCTTGACCTGGTCCTGGTTGACCGGCCCGTCGGCGGCCAGGGTGCGCAGGTCGCGCGCGGCGAATTTTTCTGCGTCGTAGGGCAGGTAACGCGGCGGGCGCACGCCCAGCAGGTCGCGCACACCCACTTCCTCGCAGCGGCAGACCATCAGGTCGGCCCGCGTCGCAGCCACGTGCGAGGCCAGCCACTGCCGGCGCATCGCGTCCCGATCGGTCGCACGATCTGCGATCGGCGGAGCCGGTGGCAACGCTTCGGCCTCGATGCCGGAATCCCGTGCGGCAGCCCGCGCGGCGCGGCGCCCGGCCGCGACGGCCAAGCCAGGATCGGCGATCACGGCGTCGGTCACCCCGGTGCAATCGCCAGCGGCATAAATGCCGGGAACCGAGGTCCGGCCATCCGCATCGATGGAAGGAACGAACCCGCCCACTTGCGCACGCCAGATGATCGCGCAGCCCAGCAGATCGAACATCTCCACATTAGGCACCAGGTCGACGGCGCAGACGACGGTGTCGCAGGCGATGTCGAACGCCGCGCCCGGATCGGCCAGCGGAGCAATCCGTACCCCCTCCAGCTCCATGGCCCCGAGCGTGCCATGCACCCCGTGCCCCAGGTGGACGGGAACATCCGAAACTATCGTCGGCTGAGTCGCCACATCGACGATGCCGGCAACCTCCAGCCCGGCAGCCAGAGCGGCGAGCGCCACGTCCCGCCCGAGCGCGCTCGCCCCCAACACCACCAGCCGCCGCCCGGCAAACGCCTGATAAAGCCGGATCGCCGCATCGGCGCCGCGTGCGCCCATCACGCCCGGCCGGTCCCAGCCCGGGAATGCCAGGGCGAGATCCCGCGCACCCGCGGCAACGATCATTCGATCGAAGGAGACCAGCCAGGACCGCTCCTCATCGGCAAGGCCGAGCAGCGGGTGCGGCAACGTCCGGCTGGTGGCGCCCGTAACGAAGCCGCCCCAGGCATAGACTCCAAGGCGCACATCAACGCCCGCCTCGAACGCCTCCTCCAACTCGGGCCGCGCCGCCACCACGCGCTCGGTCATGCGCGCCTTGTTCTGCACCGCCGGATCGAGACGCTCGCCGAACATGAACGGCACATCGAGGCCGATCAGCGCCGAGGCAACCGGGTGCTCATCGATCAGTACGACGCGAAGGCCGCAGCGTGCGGCCTCGATGGCGGCAGCCAAACCGGCCGGGCCGCCGCCGAGCACCAGCAGCGGAACGTGCTCGGCAACCGGAAACTCCTTCCCGGCAAGCGAGGTCGCATCGATCGGATAAGGCATCCTGGCCTCCCGCGGCGCACAAGACGGTTGCTACCGGCGGCAGGCCGGCATCCTGAATGGCGTGTTTGACCTGGTTGGCCACCCGGGATCGCCGGGCATTATGCCACGGCAATCTCAAACGCTATAGCACCAAACGTGATTTCGCAAGCCGGGCTGCGACCTCTCGTGCAGAGCGAGAGAGGTGTTATGTTCTACAGCAATTTGCGCTCGAACGGATATGTGTTGAGCGACACCGCTCCGTCTTTCGTCACCAGCACCTGGTCCTCGAGCTTCACGCCGAACGGCGCTCCGTCCTTCCCGGCATAGCATTCCAGACAGAACACCATATTCTCCCGGATCATCCGCTCGCCGGGGGAATCCTCCCGCAGGTCCTGCGGGTAAGGTATGCCCGGTCCTTCGTCCTCCAATCCCGCCTGGTGCACCATCGTGCCATAACGTCCCTTCACATACGCCTCCGGCAGCTTCGGTGCGGCGTGCGAAAACTCCTCGAAACTTATCCCGGGCTTCATCAGTTCGCGCATCCCGTTCACACAATCATAAGCAATCCGATAGGCCTCCTTCTGGCCATCGGTACCCTCATCGCCGCACAGGAACGTCCGTGATACGTCGAGCACATACCCCTCATAGCCATTGGCATCAGTATCGATGCCCACCAGATCGCCCGGCTGCACCAGCTTGTCATGTGCCTCGGACATCCACGGGTTCGTGTTGGTACCAGACGCAACCAAGCGGGTAAATATGAACTCCCCATGCTGGCGCAGCAGCGTGTCGCTGAGCACCGCCAGCAGGTCGTATTCACGCACGCCCGGCCGGATCGCCGCTTCGAACGCGGCGAACATCGTATCGGCGATGGCGCCGTTCAGAATCATGAGCTGCACTTCCTCGGGCGTCTTGATCTCCCGCGCATCGACGGTCGCCGGGCTTGGGTCGGTGACGCGGATGCCTTGCTCGGTCAGCGCCTGGAAGCCGAACCCGTCCAGCTTATCGACCGCCAGCGGCGCGCCGGCGCAGCCAAGCTCCGCCATCGCGCTTTTCACCGACTCCGCCCAGCGCCGCGCCCGCGCTGCGCCTAATGTGCTGCCGTACTGCCAGGAGATCGCCGGACGCACGTCGCGCACCAGCTTCTGCGAGACGTGCATCGACGTCCGGTATTCGAACAGCACGGGATCACGCTCGGTGGCGAGCAGGCAGTATCGCGCCAGCGTCGTCGCGGTCCATACGCCCATGACATCGGTGCCGGTCGCATAGCGGATATTGGCGGGGTTGAAGAGCAGGCAGATCGGGATGTCGTGCTGCTTCATCGCCGCCCGCAGTCGAGCCAACCTGTTGGCCCGGAGCGCGGCCAAGTCGATCTCGTTCAGATTGGGCACCCGCAGACGCTGCACATGCGGGTTGTGCGGGCGCGATACGCTTGGGTCGCCGACTGCGATCATTGTCTTCTGCTCCACCATGCCGGCCGCCAGCTTGCTCCTTTGCTGCTCGGGCCGCATAGTCCCCGGAGCGGGGAGGATCATGCGTTACTCCGGGTTGCGACTGCTGACAGAGGCGATCGGGGGCAACAAAGGCTGGACACCGGCCTGGCGCGATCCGCCGCCGAAACCGGCCTATGACGCGATCATCATCGGCGGCGGCGGCCATGGGCTCGCCAGCGCCTACTACCTTGCCAAGGAACACGGCGTCACGAATGTCGCGGTGCTGGAGAAGGGGCCGATCGGGCTCGGCAACACCGGCCGCAACACCACCATCGTCCGTTCCAACTACCTGCTGCCGGAGAACCACAATTTCTACGAATGGTCGTTGAAGCTGTGGGAGGGGCTGGAGCAGGACCTGAACTACAACGCGATGGTCAGCCAGCGTGGCGTGCTGATGCTGGGCCATTCCGATGCCGGGCTCAACGCGCTGGCACGCCGCGGCAACTCGATGCGGCTTTCGGGCATCGATGCGGAGCTGCTCGACCGCGAACAAGTGCGTGCGTTCTGTCCGTTGCTCGACATCGACAACGGACGTTTCCCGGTGGTGGGTGGGTTGTTGCAGCGACGCGGCGGCAGCGCGCGGCACGATGCGGTGGCCTGGGGGTTCGCCCGCGCGGCCGATGCGCGTGGGGTCGATATTATACAGCACTGCGAAGTCACGGGCATCGATGTTGAGGGGGGGCGCGTTGCCGGCGTGCGCACCACGCGCGGCGATATCCGCGCGCGTAAGATCGGGCTGGCGGTCGCCGGCAACACCTCGCGGCTGGCGCAGATGGCCGGGTTGGACGTGCCGATCGAAAGCCATGTGCTGCAGGCTTTTGTCAGCGAGGGGATCAAACCTCTGGTTCATTCGGTGATCACGTTCGGCGCCGGACATTTCTACATCAGCCAGTCCGACAAGGGCGGGCTGGTGTTCGGCGGCGGGCTGGATGGTTGGAACAGCTATGCACAACGCGGCAACCTGCCGGTGCTGGAGCATGTGTGGACCGCCGGGATTGCGATGATGCCGTGTCTGTCGCGGCTACGCGGTTTGCGCAACTGGGGCGGGGTGATGGACATGACGCCCGACGGCTCGCCGATCATCTGCCGCACGCCGATCGAGGGTCTGACGATGACGGGCGGCTGGTGCTACGGGGGGTTCAAGGCGACGCCGGCGTCCGGCTGGTGTCACGCGTGGACGATCGCCAAGGACGAGCCGCATCGGTTGAATGCGGCGTTTACGCTGGAGCGATTCCGCGAGGGCCGGCTGCTGGACGAGCGTGGTGCCGGGCCGTTTGTATGGTTACAATGACAACATACAACTTTCCGACTCTGCGGGAGAGGTCGCTGCGCGCTTGGGTGGCGGGTGAGGGTGCCGGGCGCACGGGCACCCTCACCCGGTTCGCTGCGCGAACCGACCTCTCCCGCAGAGCGGGAGAGGTGGGGTTTTGATCCGAATTCACTGCCCCTGGTGCGGGCCGCGCGACGAAATCGAATTTACGTATCGCGGCGATGCCACCGTGCGACGGCCGGCGGCGGACGCGGCTCGCGAGGCGTTCTATGACTACGTCTATGCACGTCGTAATCCGCGCGGCTGGCACAAGGAATGGTGGCACCACGCGCACGGCTGCCGGCAGTACCTGCAAGTGATCCGCCACACCCTGACCCACGAGGTCCGCGCCGTCGCGCGCGCCACCGACACCATCGAGCCTCCCCAAGAATGAACGGACAGTTCCGCACGAGATCGGGCGGCCACATCGACCGCAGCCGCACGCTTCGCTTCCAATTCGACGGCCGAGTCTATCAGGGCCATCCCGGCGATACGCTCGCCTCTGCTTTGCTGGCGAACGGTGTGCGCCTGGTCGGCCGCAGCTTCAAATTGCACCGGCCGCGCGGCATCTTTGCGGCCGGCGCGGAAGAGCCGAACGCGCTTGCCGAAATGCGCACCGGCGCTCGCCGCGAGCCGAATACGCGCATGACCATGGTCGAGCTCTACGACGGGCTGGAAGCCGCCAGCCAAAACCGGTTTCCATCGTTACGGTTCGATCTGATGGCCGCGAACGGCCTTGTCGCGCCCGTGCTGGCCGCCGGGTTCTACTACAAGACCTTCATGTGGCCGGCCTCGTTCTGGGAGAAGCTGTACGAACCCTGGATCCGCCGCGCGGCCGGGCTGGGCCGCGCGTCCGGCCTGCCCGATCCCGACCGCTACGAGGCGATGCACGCGCATTGTGACGTGCTGGTGGTGGGCAGCGGCGCAGCCGGTCTGGCAGCGGCTCGTGTTGCGGGCGCATCGGGCGCGCGGGTGCTCCTGTGCGAGCAGGATTTCCTGCTGGGCGGCGGCCTGCTTGCCGAACGCCCGCATGAACTGTGGCGCGAGGAGACACTGGCGGCCGTGGCGGCGATGCCCGAGGTGACGTTGCTGCCGCGCACCACCGTGTTCGGCTATTACGACGACAACATGCTGGGCGCGGTGGAGCGCGTCGCCGATCACCTGCCGGAACCGGCGGCGCACACCCCTCGGCAACGGTACTGGACCATCCAGGCGCGATCGGTCGTGCTGGCGACGGGGGCGCATGAACGCTTCATCGCTTTCCCCAGCAACGATCGGCCCGGCGTGATGCTCGCCGGCGCGGCGCAGACCTATGCAACGCGGTTTGGGGTGCGGGCGGGCCGGCGCGCGCTGCTGTTTGCGAACAATGATGCCGCTTATGAAAGCCTGTTTGCGCTGCAGGAAGCCGAGTTGCAGATTGCCGGCGTAGTGGAAGCGCGGGCGGATTCCGCTGGTGCCGCGGCGGCGCGCGAACGCGGCATCACGGTATGGACCGGCGCCGGGGTTGTGGGCACAGCCGGCCGGTTGTCGCTGCGCGGCGTCGGCATCGGCACACGCAACGGCGAAGTAACACGTGTCGCTGCTGACCTGCTTTGCGTCTCGGGCGGCATCAACCCGGCGGTGCACCTGGCCAGCCAGTCCGGCACGCCGCTCGTCTGGGATGACCGACTGGCGGGTTTCATACCGGATTCGCCGGTACAGGCGCAGCACTCCGCCGGTGCCGCGGCCGGCATCACCGGCATCGGATCGGCCGCCGCGGATGGTGCGCGTGCGGGAGCGGCCGCTGCCACGGCGGCCGGCTTCGTTGCCAATGCAAGCATAGAGCTGCCGGTCGGCGACGCGCCCGATGCCACCGTCCTGCCGATGTGGGAAGTGAAGGTGCACGGCAAGGCTTTCGTCGATATCCAGGACGACGTCACCACCGAGGACATTCGGCTGGCCTGTCGCGAAGGCTACCGCCATATCGAGCACGCCAAACGCTACACCACACACACGATGGGCACCGAGCAAGGCAAGACCGGCGGCCTTGTCGGCGCCGCGGTGCTGGCGGAGGCGCGAGGCGAGCGCGTGCAGGACGTCGGTCTGCCGACCTTCCGCCCGTTCGTCACACCGGTCACCTGGGGCGCCATCGCCGGCGCCCGCGTCGGCCGACATTTCGAGCCGCTGCGGCTGACGCCGATGCACGACTGGCACACGCGGCACGGCGCCCACTTCATGGACGCCGGCGCCTGGCTGAGTCCCGGCTTCTACAAGACCCCCGGCGATGCGGACGACTGGGCCAGCGTGTTGCGCGAGGCGCGTGCTGTGCGCCGCGCTGTGGGCATCTGCGACGTTTCCACGCTCGGCAAGATCGACGTGCAGGGGAGCGACGCGGCGACGTTCCTCGATCGGGTCTATACCAATACGATGTCCAGCCTGGCGGTTGGCCGTGCCCGTTATGGATTGATGCTGCGCGAAGATGGCATCGCCTTCGACGACGGCACGGTGTCCCGGCT
>Ga0335075_10003714_pt1 | contig 24087 bp, 27 predicted proteins | sample Lox_Sample_24_FD_206723 | JGI IMG/M metagenome (GOLD analysis project Ga0335075, IMG submission 206723) | Soil microbial communities from Loxahatchee National Wildlife Refuge, Florida, United States - Lox_Sample_2.4 | ecosystem: Environmental > Terrestrial > Soil > Wetlands | place: USA...
GATCGGGCTCGCCTGCGCCATCCTGATCTCGGTCGCGTTCGCGATGGTGCATGGCTTCGCCTCGATCACCCATCGCGGCAACCAGGTCGTCTCCGGCGTTGCCATCAATTTTATCGCAGCCGGCTCGACGATCATTCTCGGCCAGGCATGGTTCCAGCAGGGCGGCCGCACCCCTGGCCTGCCGGAGGCACATCGCTTCGGCGCCATCACGCTGCCGTTCGCGGATTCCTTGCGCGACGTGCCGATCATCGGATCGATCTATTCCGAACTGATCTCCGGGCACTCGCTGCTCGCCTATTTCGCCTTCCTGATGGTGCCGTTCACCTGGTGGGTGCTCTATCGCACGCGCTTTGGCCTGAGACTGCGCGCCGTCGGCGAGAACCCGGCCGCCGTCGACACCGCCGGCATCTCCGTCGCCTGGCTGCGCTATCGCGCCCTGATCTGCACCGGCGTGCTGACGGGCGTCGCCGGCGCCTATCTCTCCGTGTCGCAGAATGCCGGCTTCGTGAAGGACATGACGGCCGGCAAGGGGTTCATCGCGCTCGCCGCGCTGATCTTCGCCAAGTGGAAGCCGGTGCCGGCGATGTTCGCCTGCCTGCTCTTCGGTTTCCTCGAAGCGCTGGCGATCCGCTATCAGGGCCTCGCATGGCCGGGCATCGGCCGCGTGCCGGTGCAGTTCATCAACGCGCTGCCCTTCATACTCACAGTGGTGTTGCTCGCAGGCTTCATCGGCCGGGCGATCCCGCCGCGTGCCGGCGGCGTGCCTTATGTGAAAGAACGCTGAGAAAGCTAGCTCATGTCGCATGATCTGTTCGAGGCCGCGAAAGCGGCGATGGCGAAGGCTTATGCGCCATACTCCAAATTTCCCGTCGGCGCGGCGATCCGCACGGCCGACGGCAAGGTGTTCACCGGCGCCAACATCGAGGTCGCGTCCTATCCGGAAGGCTGGTGCGCCGAGACGACCGCGATCGGCCATTTCATCATGGGCGGCGGCGGCACGATCACGGAAGTCGCCGTTATCGCCGAGCGCATGAAAAGCGTGACGCCCTGCGGCGGCTGCCGCCAGCGGCTCGCGGAATTTGCATCGCGCGACGTGAAGATCCATCTCTGCGACAACGACGGCGTGACGAAGACCGTTACCATGGGCGAATTGCTGCCGTTCGGCTTCGAGGGAGACATCCTGAGATGAGTGAGACGATCGATGCGCTGAAGACGAAGCTCGGCGATCTGAGGCCCGACGTCGCGCTGGTGCTCGGCTCCGGTCTCGGCGGCCTGGTCAACGAGGTCGAGAAGCCGGTCCGTATTCTTTACGGCGATCTGCCGAACTTCCTGAAGAGCGGCGTCACCGGCCATGCCGGCGAGATCGTCGCCGGCCACTTTGGCGGCCGCGTGGTGATGATGCTCGCCGGCCGCGCGCATTATTATGAACACGGCAATGCCGCGGCGATGCGTCCGGCGATCGAGGCGCTAGCTGGCGTCGGCGTGGAAAAGCTGATCCTCACCAACGCCGCCGGCTCGCTCGAACCGGATATGGGACCGGGCTCGGTGATGATGATCACCGACCACATCAATTTTTCGGGCTCCAATCCGCTGTTTGGCGAGCCGACCGACCGGCGCTTCGTCGGCCTGACCGAGGCCTATGACAAGGCACTCTCGGCGGCAATCGAGAAGGCGGCGAAAGCAACGGGGACGCCGCTGCACAAGGGCGTCTACATTTGGTTCTCCGGTCCCTCCTTCGAGACGCCGGCCGAGATCCGCATGACGCGCGTGATGGGCGCGAACGCCGTCGGCATGTCGACCGTGCCGGAGGTGATTCTCGCGCGGTTCTACGGCCTGCGCGTCGCGGCGTGTTCGGTGATCACCAATCTCGCCGCCGGCATGACGGGCGGCGAGCTGTCGCATCAGGAGACCAAGGACATGGCGCCGCTCGGAGGCGCGCGCCTTGCGGCGATCCTGAAGCAAATGTTCACGGACGGGTTCGAGTAAACGAGGCGACATGCTTCCCCAGGAGATCATCCGCCGGAAACGCGACGGCAAGACGCTCTCGAAGGACGACATCGCCGCCTTTGTCGCCGGCATCGCACCGGGCACGGTTTCCGAAGGCCAGATCGCCGCGCTCGGCATGGCGATCTTCTTCAACGGCATGAACCGCGACGAGCGCGTGGCGCTAACGCTGGCGATGCGCGATTCCGGCGATGTGCTCGACTGGTCGGACCTGCCCGGACCCGTGACCGACAAGCACTCGACCGGCGGCGTCGGCGACAATGTCTCGCTGATGCTGGCGCCGATCGTTGCGGCGTGCGGCGCCTATGTGCCGATGATTTCCGGCCGCGGGCTCGGCCACACCGGCGGCACGCTCGACAAGATGGATTCTATCCCCGGCTATGTGAGCCAACCGGACAACAGGCTCTTCCGCAAGACGGTGCGCAACACCGGCTGCGCCATCATCGGCCAGACCGCGAACCTCGCGCCGGCCGACAAGCGTTTTTACGCGATCCGCGACGTGACGGCGACGGTGGAGTCGATTCCGCTGATCACCGCGTCGATCCTGTCGAAGAAGCTTGCGGCCGGCTTGCAGTCACTGGTGCTCGACGTGAAGGTCGGCAACGGCGCCTTCATGGCGCGCGCGCAGGATGCGTCCGGACTGGCGACGAGCCTCGTCGAAGTCGCCAACGGCGCCGGCCTGAAAACCACCGCATTGATAACCGGCATGAACGAGCCGCTTGCGTCGGCCGCCGGCAACGCGGTCGAGGTGAAGAACGCCGTCGATTTCCTGACCGGCGCGATGCGCGATCGCCGTCTCCTCGACGTGACGCTGGCGCTCGCGGCCGAGATGCTGATCTCCGCTGGAATTGCCGCCTCTCACAAGGATGCCTTCCGCCTGGCTGAGGATGCGCTGAACAGTGGCCGCGCCGCGGACACTTTTGGCCGGATGATTGCGACGCTCGGCGGGCCTGCGGATTTCATCGAGCGACCGGCGAAACATCTGCCGAAGACAAAGATCGTCGAACCGGTGAAAGCGGACCGCAATGGCTTCGTTTCCGGCATCGAGACACGCGACATCGGCCTTGCCGTCGTAGCACTCGGCGGTGGCCGCACGCGGCCGCAGGACAGCGTCGACCACGCTGTCGGGATAACCGGCCTGCTGCCCGTTGGCGCGGAAGTTCGCTCGGGCGATGTGCTGGCGCTCGTTCATGCCCGGTCGGCGAAAGACGCGGACGCCGCGATCGCAGCCGTTCGCGCCGCTTATACGATCGGCGGCACGCGCCCCACGCCGAAAAAGGCCATCATCCGCCGCGTCGGGGCTTCCTCCTAAAAAAGCGCATCTTTTTTGCCGTCGGCGCTTGACATCTCGATTTAAATCATACATTCTAGAATAGACGATTTAGAAAGTGACGCGAGATGACGCGAAACCGTTCATTTGATGAGGTCGAGGTGCTGAACGGCGCGATGATGGCGTTCCGGGAACACGGCTTTGCCGGGGCCTCCATCAAGGACCTCGAACGTGCCACCGGTCTGACGTCTGGCAGCCTCTACAACGCCTTCGGCGACAAAGAAGGCCTCTACCGTGCGACGGCGCAGCACTATCTGGACTCTTTCGTTCGTGTTCGGGTCGAGACTTTCGCGGGCAAGAACGCGACCCTCGATGATCTCGAAGGGCTGTTCCTGTCGCTGCTCGAAGCGCCGCTGACAGACGGCTACGGCTGCATGGCGACCAACGCGATCGTCGAGTTCGGCGGCGGCGAGTCGATCGCGACCTCCTTCGTACGCAAGGCGATCGGGCTGGTGAGCGCTGGGGTTCGCCGCGTGCTGGAACGTGAACTCGGCCCGGACAAGGCCGACACGGCGACCGAACATCTGGTCGTCCTCTATCACGGAATGCTGGTGTTTTCGCGAGCTGGATGGGCCGACGAACGGCTCGCCACGATGGTTCGCGATCAATTCAATCGGCTGCGGGCTGAGCGTACTTAAACATAGGAGAAAGTCATGTTGCGGAAATTCAATCCAAAAGGTTCGGTCGTTTCCCCCGCCTATAGCCACGGCGTCGAGGCGTCGGGCTTTCAGAAGACGCTCTACATTTCCGGCCAGGTCGGTCAGAAATCCGACGGCAGCGTGCCGCCGACCATCCAGGAGCAGACCAAGATCGCGGTCGCCAATATGAACGCGGTGCTGGCCGATGCCGGCATGACCAATGAGGATCTCGTGAAGGTGACGATTTACCTGACCGACGAGTCCAGTCTGCCGGGCTTCATGGAAGCCGGCGCCGGCACGCTGCCGTCGACGCCGCCTGCGACGACTCTGCTCATCGTCAAGGCGCTGGCCTCGCCGGCCTTGCTGATCGAGATCGAAGGCATCGCGGTAAGATAAGTTGCGGCATTATCTTGTCCAAAAAGTCTGCAACTTTTTGGGATCATGCCGTGGCTACTGCACCAGCAGCAGCGAACCGTTCTCGACGGAATATTTATCGAGGCGCTGAAGGAAGCTCATCCCGATCAATGGGTCGCTCAGCGCCTCGTCGTACAGAACCAAGGCAGGCACGTCTCTGACGAGGATGCGGCCGATCTGCAGTTCGTCGATGTTCGTGCTCGCTCCGCTCGTCGAGCCGTTGGCGGTGTCGACCTTGTACTTGAAATCATCGCTGGTCAGTTTGATGCCGATCTTCCGTGCAGTGGAAAGATTGATGGCGACGAACGTCGCACCGGTGTCGATCATCGCATCGACGCGACGGCCGTTAAACTTGAACTCGGCGGTGAAGTGGCCGCGATCGTTCGTTTCGATCCGCACCTTCTTGCCGAGAAGCTGTTCAGGCTCTGCCTTCGCAAGCCGGCGCGGCGCTGGCAGTACGGCGACCGGCTGCGGGTCAGGCGCCGGCCCGCTCAGCCAGGAATCGGCATATCGCAGGAACTGCTCGGGATTTGCCTCGTAAACGATCGGGATCGCGGCCGCGAGGCCGGTGAAGATACCGATGGAAAGAAGCTTCTTGACCAGCATCAGGTCCCGCCTGGAATTCCGGCCGGGACCTTAGTGCGCCGTGCTCAGAAGTTGCTTAATGCCGGTAGCCCGGCGAGGGCAAACCGCGCGCCGGGGTTAACGGGTGGTAAAACTCACTTCGTCCCGTACATCCGGTCGCCGGCGTCGCCGAGGCCCGGCATGATGTAGCCTTTCTCGTTAAGCTGCCGGTCGATGGAGGCGGTGAAGATCGGCACGTCCGGATGCGCCTTGGTGAAGCGCTCGATGCCCTCAGGGGCGGCGAGCAGACAGAGATAGCGCATATTGGTCGCGCCGCGGCCTTTCAGCTTGTCGATCGCGGCGATCGCCGAATTGGCCGTGGCGAGCATCGGATCGACGACGATCACCAGCCGGTCCGCGAGATCGCTCGGCGCCTTGAAGAAATACTCGACGGCTTCAAGCGTATCGTGGTCGCGGTAGAGCCCGATATGGGCGACGCGCGCGGCGGGAACCAAATCGAGCAAGCCTTCGAGCAGCCCGTTGCCAGCGCGCAGGACCGACGCGAAGACCAGCTTCTTGCCTTCGAGAATAGGTGCATCCATTTCCTCGATAGGCGTCTCGATCTTGACCTTGGTCAGCTCCAAGTTGCGGGTCACCTCATAGCCGAGCAGCAGCGAGATTTCGCGCAACAGCCGGCGGAAGCTTGCCGTCGAGGTTTCCTTGTTGCGCATGATGGTCAGCTTATGCTGCACAAGCGGATGGTCGACGACGGTGACGCCTTTCATGGGCACGCTCCTGCGATCCGGGAATTTTGCCGACTTTAGCGGGCGCTTGCGGACAGCGAAACCTTTCGCGGCCCGGCAATCACAGATTTGTCCGGCGAGTTTGTCCAGGCTAGCGCGCCGAGACGGCTGCCGTGTTCACCCTGGCGAGCAGCGCGGCCCTGGTCTTGCGATCGACAAAAGCAGCGTCGATGGCTGTCCTGGTCGTCGCCAGCAGCGCCTTGTCGTCCATGCCGAAATGCTTCTTCGCCACATCGTATTCGCGCTTCAGCGTGGTCCAGAAATAGGGCGGGTCGTCGGAGCTCAGCGTCACCTTGCAGCCGGCGGCGCGCAGCCTGGGGAACGGATGGCTGTCGAAGCCGTCGAACACCTTGAGTTCGATATTGGAGACCGGACAGACCTCCAGCACCACGCCCGCATCGGCGATGCGCTTGACCAGATCCGGATTTTCAATCGCGCGCACACCGTGGCCGATGCGCGATGGCCTTATATGATCGAGCACGTCGCGCACGCTTTCCCAGCCGGCGAGCTCGCCGGCATGGATGGTGATGCCAAGGCCGGCCTCGCGCGCGATCTCGAACGCGCGCACATAATCCTCGACCTGGCCAAAACGCTCCTCGCCGGCCATGCCATAACCCGTCACCAGCGGGTGGCCGCATTTCGCCGCGAAGCGGGCGGCGGCCTCGACCGACTCGACGCCGAAATGGCGCACACCCGTCACGATCATGCGGCCTTCGATGCCGGTCTTGGCTTTCGCCCGCGCCATGCCTTCGCCCAGCGCGTCCGTATAGGCTTTTGGCGACAGGCCGGACTTCACCGCGTGATCGGGTGAGGTGAACACCTCCGAATAGATCGCGCCGTCACGGGCGAGGCTGGAAAGGTAATCCTCGGCGAGCCGAGCATAATCGTCCTCGGTGCGGAACAAATTCGCCGAAAAATCATAGGCGGCGAGGAAAGAGGTGAAATCGTGCCAGACGAACGAGCCGTCCCGGATGAAGGGGGTGGTGTCCGCGCCGTATTTCCGAGCCTGGCGGATGACCAGTTCCGGCGATGCGGCGCCTTCGATGTGACAATGCAATTCGGCTTTAGGCAGCATGCGGAACCCAATTTACTACGATTCGGGCGCGTCCGTTCATCGCGGGTGAAAGAATAGCGCCCTGAAACCCGATCGGCTATGGTCGCGGCGATTTTGAGCGGACACATAAATGTCAGATCAGCGCACAAAGGCGGCCGGCGGAATGGAGACCTCCTACGGTTTCCGCAGCGTCGGCGAGGGCGAGAAACAGGGCCTCGTCAACGAGGTGTTTCACCGCGTCGCCAGCCGCTATGACCTGATGAACGACGTCATGTCGGGCGGGCTGCACCGGCTGTGGAAGGACGCCATGGTCGCCTGGCTCAACCCGCCGAGGCGGTCGGGCTGGTCCGTGCTCGACGTCGCTGGCGGCACCGGCGACATCGCCTTCCGCATCGTCGATGCGTCCGGCGGCCACGCCAAGGCAGTGGTTCTCGACATCAACGGTTCGATGCTCGAGGTTGGCCGCGAGCGCGCCGAGAAGCGGAAGCTCGCCAACAGCGTCGACTTCGTCGAAGCCAACGCGGAAGAACTGCCGTTCGCGGATGAGACGTTCGACGCCTACACAATCGCGTTCGGCATCCGCAATGTTCCGCACATCGAGACGGCACTTGACGAAGCTTACCGCGTGTTGAAACCCGGTGGGCGCTTTCTCTGCCTGGAGTTCTCCGAGGTCGATTTGCCGCTGCTCGACAGGCTCTACGAAGCCTGGTCGTTCAAGGCGATCCCGCAGATCGGAAGAATCGTGACCGGCGACGGCGAACCCTATTCTTATCTCGTCGAGTCGATCCGCAAGTTTCCGAACCAGCAGAATTTCGCCGCGATGATTTCGCGCGCCGGCTTCGACCGCGTGACTTTCCGTAACTATTCGGGCGGCATCGCCGCGCTGCATTCGGGCTGGAAGCTTTGACGGACAGCCAAGCATGAGCACGGTTGGCGCCTGGTATCGGCTCGGACGAGCTGGCTGGATCATGCTGCGCGAAGGCGTAATCGCCGCCGTGCCGGGCGATCAACTCACTGGCCTGCCGAAATTCGGCTGGCGCGTGGCGCGGCTGTTCGCCCGCCGCAGCTCGCGCGGGCGCAAGCGGTCGGAGCGCCTGGCCGATGCCGTGGCACGACTCGGTCCGTCCTATGTGAAGCTCGGACAGTTCCTGGCGACGCGGCCGGATGTGGTGGGCAGCGAAATCGCGCTCGATCTCGCCAAACTGCAGGACCGCATGGAGACTTTTCCCAAAGCGGCGGCCGTCGCTTCCATCGAGGCGTCGCTCGGCCGGACGATCGATGACCTGTATGTGAGGTTCGGCGATGCGGTTGCCGCGGCGTCGATTGCGCAGGTGCACAGCGCCGACGTCGCCGACGCGACCGGCACGCGGCAGGTCGCGGTGAAGGTCATCCGGCCGGGCGTACGACGGCTGTTCTTCCTCGACCTCGAAAGCTATTTCCTCGCCGCGCGCCTGCAGGAGAAATATATCCCTGCCACGCGTCGCCTCCGTCCGGTCGAGGTGACGCAGACACTCGCCCAGACCACCAAGATCGAGATGGATCTGCGCCTCGAGGCCGCAGCACTCTCCGAGCTTGGCGAGAACACGAAGGACGATCCCGGCTTCCGCGTTCCGGCCGTCGATTGGGAACGTACCGGCCGCGATGTTCTGACGCTCGAATGGGTCGACGGCGTCAAGATGTCGAACATCGAAGGCTTGCGCGCCGCCGGCCACGACCTGGTGCAGCTTGCCGCGAACCTTGTGCAATCGTTCCTGCGCCACACGCTGCGCGACGGCTTTTTCCATGCCGACATGCATCCCGGAAACCTGTTCGTCGAGGCGAACGGCACGATCGTGGCGGTCGATCTCGGCATCACCGGCCGGCTGGGAAAGAAGGAGCGGCGCTTCCTTGCCGAAATCCTCTACGGCTTCATCACGCGCGACTACATGCGCGTCGCCGAGGTGCATTTCGAGGCAGGTTATGTGCCGCGCACGCACGATGTCGCGGCCTTCGCCCAGGCGATCCGCGCCATCGGCGAACCGATCCACGGCCAGCCGGCGGAAACAATCTCCATGGCGCGGCTGCTGACGCTGCTCTTCGAGATCACCGAACTATTCGATATGCAGACGCGCCCTGAGCTCGTCATGCTGCAGAAGACCATGGTCGTGGTCGAGGGCGTTGCGCGCACGCTCGATCCGCACTTCAACATGTGGAAGACGTCCGAGCCGGTCGTTGGTCACTGGATCCGGCAGAACCTCGGGCCGCGCGGCATGCTGGAGGACGCACGCGAAGGCGTCGGCGCGCTGCTGTCGCTCGGCCGCCAGGCGCCGGACTTGGCTGCGCGCACGGAGCGTCTGTCGCGGGAGATCGACGCCATGGCCGAGCATGGCCTGCGCTTCGACGCCGAAACCGCGCACGCCATCGGCAAGGCGGAAGCGCGTTATTCGCGCTGGGGCAGGGTGGCGCTCTGGGTCATCGCGGCGGCCGCAGTGTGGATCGCTTGGCAGGTAAGCTGATGCTGGTCTATGAGGAAGTAACTGTCGCGCGCAGGGACGATCGCTAATATGACGCTCTCGGGCAAACGCATCCTGCTGATCATAGCCGGCGGCATCGCGGCATACAAATCGCTCGACCTGATCCGGCGGCTGCGCGAGCGCGGCGCGTCGGTGCGATGCGTGATGACGAAGGCAGCGCAGGAGTTTGTCACGCCACTCGCTGTTGGCGCCCTGTCCGCCGACAAAGTCTTCGCCGATCTGTTCGACCGCGAGGACGAGCAGGACGTCGGTCACATCCGCCTGTCACGCGAGGCCGACCTGATCGTGGTCGCGCCTGCGACCGCCGATCTGATGGCAAAGCTCGCTAATGGTCTTGCCGCCGACCTCGCCTCCGCCGTGCTGCTCGCCACCGACAAGCCGGTGCTGATGGCGCCGGCGATGAACCCGCGCATGTGGTCGCATCCGGCGACGCGTCGCAACCGTGCAACGCTGGACAAGGACGGCGTGCGCTTCGTCGGACCAGCGAAAGGCGAGATGGCGGAAAGCGGCGAGGCGGGCGATGGCCGCATGTCCGAACCGCTTGAGATCGCCGCAGCGGTGGAAGCGTTCTTCGACACGCGTCCGAAACCGCTCGCTGGCCGGAAGATCATCATCACGTCCGGCCCGACACATGAACCGATCGACCCGGTGCGCTACATCGCCAACCGTTCTTCCGGCAAGCAAGGTCACGCGATCGCGGCGGCGCTGGTAAAGCTAGGCGCAGACGTGCATCTGGTGTCTGGGCCGGTGTCGATTCCCGACCCCGCTGGCGTGATGGCCATTCATGTCGAGTCCGCGCGCGAGATGCAGGCTGCCGTAGAAAAGCTGCTTCCGGCCGACGCCGGCGTCTTCGTCGCCGCCGTCGCCGACTGGCGCACCGCGAATTCGGCGAGCGAAAAAATCAAGAAGAAAGCGGGCGAGGGTCCGCCAGCGCTGGAGATGGTCGAGAATCCCGATATTCTGGCCGGAATCGGCCATCACAAGAAGCGGCCTTATCTCGTCGTTGGCTTTGCTGCCGAGACGCAGGATCTGCTGAAAAACGCTCAGGCCAAACTGAAGAAAAAGGGCGCGGACTTCATCGTTGCCAACGATGTTTCGGGTGACGTCATGGGCGGCGACCGCAACCGCGTCTGCATCGTCTCGAAGGCAGGCGCCGACCGATGGCCCGACCTCAGCAAGGAAGAGACCGCCGCGCGGCTTGCCGCGCTGATCGCTGAGAAGCTCAGGACCATCACCGTCTGATCATGCCAGCCGAGACATTACCCACGCTCGAAACCGAGCGGCTCCTGCTTCGTCCCTATCGCGTTGAAGAATTCGACAGCTACGCAGCTCTGTGGGCGGATCCGGTGGTGACATCTTTCATCGGCGGCCAGCCCTTCACGCGCGAGCAATCCTGGTCGCGGTTCCTGCGGCATCCGGGCATGTGGACGTTTCTCGGCTTCGGATCGTTTGGCGTCTACGACAGACGAACCGGGCGGCATCTGGGCGAGGCCGGCTTCCATGACATGAAGCGCGACCTGGCACCGAGCATCACCGGGACCATGGAGACAGGCTGGGCCTTCTTTCCCGCAGCGCACGGCACGGGGATAGCGACCGAAGCGGTGCGGGCGGTTCTCGGCTGGGCCGATGCGAACCGGCCGGAGATGCGCGTCACCTGCTTCGTCGACCCCGGCAATCCCGCATCTTTGCGTGTCGCCGAGAAGGTTGGCTTTCGCGAGTTCGCCCGCGGCGACTATCTCGGCAAGCCGGTGATCCTGTTCGAGCGGAAAGCCTAGTCGACTCGCGCGTCAGGATGCCGGTCAGGCACGAGGTTCAGCCTCAGCCCGTGCTCCAGCCAGGCTTTTGCGCCGGCCAGTACCAGCGCGAAGCCGTCGGTCGAACCGATTGCTTCGGCACAGGCATCGTCACCCTTGAAGCCGCTGTTCTCAACCGTGACGAAACTGCCGCCGCGCTTCTCTTCGAACGCCCAGACCACACGGGTCTTGCCGCTGCCGCCCGGATCGCCCCAGTCCATGACGATGCGCTGGTTGGGCACGATCTCGATCACGCCGACCTCAGCCGACACGCCGTACATCTTCCAGGTCCACGTCACGCGCTTGCCCGCATCGAGCCGCGCCGTGCCTTCGCTGAACCAGAAGTTCGCCGTGATCTTCGGATCGACGAAGGCCTCGAACACCTCCGCCAGCGGTTTGTGGATCAGCATGCCGGCCGTCGCCACAGGGTCTTTTGCCGTGCTCATCGCTTTACTCCTCGTGTAGCTGGATCAGGTTGCCGCACGTATCCTCGAACATGGCGATCGTCGGAAAATCGCCATGCTTCATCGGCTTGTCGCGGAACTTTACGCCGAGCTTGGTCAGGCGATCATACTCCGCGTTCACGTCGCTGCAGCCGAGCGACGTCAGCGGAATGCCGCGTTCGTAAAGAGCCCTCTGAAAAGCGTTCGAGAAATCATAGCTGGACGGTTCAAGCGCGATTTCCGCGCCCGCGCCATCGGCCGCGATCACGGTCAGCCAACGCGCGCCGCCCATCGGGAAATCCTGTTTCTTCGTCATGCCGAGTTTGCCGACGTAAAAATCCTCGGCCTTCTGCTGATCGTCGACAAGGATGGAAGCGAGCGTGCAACGGATCATTGTTCCTTTTCCTTCTTCAGATCGGTGTCGAGACATATTTCCAGTTTGTCGAACCAGCCGTTCCACGCGGCACGCACGGCCTCTGTATCTTCTTCGTCCATCCCGTCGCCGTTCCAGCCATTGGTGAAGACGAATTCTGTGCCGTCGCCGGGCAGCGGGTTGAGTTTCACCTCGATGAACTCATCGTTGTACTTTTTGTCCGGCACCGGATCGTCCGGACCGACGCGAAAGCTCATGCGCACGCGCTTTGCCGGCTCGAGCGCCAGATATTCGCCGGTGTGGACATAGACCTTGTCGCCGTCGCGATTTTCGAAACGGTAGCTGCCGCCGACGCGGGGATCGGCTTCGACCGCGTCGCCGGCCCAGAGCGCCATGCGGCTGGGATCAGTCCAGGCCCGATAGATGAGTTCGGCGGGATGCTTGAACCGTCGCGTGACGATGATCTTGTGATTGGGGTCATTCATCCGAACGCTGCGCCTTCCGGATAATCCTTGAGGTAGGCGTTACGATGCGTCTGCATCGCCTGCATTACGTCGCCGGGATCTTCGCCGCGCAGCATCGCTTCCAACCGGTCGAGAAAAGTATGCCAGCCGGAGAACGAGCCGGCCAGAAACGGTGCGGCGAGCGGACCTTGCGAGAGCGTTAGATGAACCGCGCCGTCATGCTCTGCGAGGTCGTAGCTCACCGTCGTTTCCGGTGCAGGCACGCCGGTCAGGCTCATGCTGTGGACCAGCCTCTTCCCAGGCTGCCACTCTTTGACCGCGCCGGTGAACATGCCGCCCATCAATTTGACGGCTCCGCCGACGCGCGGCTCGATGGCGCCTTCGCCGCCGAACCAGACCGGCACGTGCTTTGCGCCAGTCAGGTGCTCCCAGACACGTGTTGCCGAGCCCGGCAGCGAGCGTTCGAAACGTACGGTATCATTGCCTTCAAGCGAGCCCTTGCTGCTCATCTCATGCTCCATCTGCTTGTGTCTTCAGGCTTTGGTCGCGAACAGCGCGGCGTACTGCTTCTCCAGGCGGTCGAAGGTCGACCAGAAGCCGCGCGGCGTGTCGCCGTTCAGCACGTCGATCAGGATGCCGAGGTGCGAGTCCCAGCCGGTGGCGACGCTGACGATGACATCCGCGGCGAGCCTGCGATGCGTCAGCACGAGCAGGACGTTCCTGCCTTCCGGGAAGAGCTCGAAGGTCACTTCGCTGGAGCCGTTGTCGCCTGGCCAGGTGTAGGCGAGGCGCCGCGGCGGATCGTATTCCGTCACCTCGCCATGCATCGTCGGGCTGTCGTCGAAACCCTTGTAACGCTCGGGCGTCGGCTCCGAAGAAAGCTCGGGATGGCGGAAGAGGTGATCGACCGTGCCGCCGGCATAGGGCGCCATCTCGCCGGCCGCGAGCCATTTCCGCCGCTTTTCCGAATCGGTGAGGTACGACCAGATGCGCTCGACGGGTCCCGGCAGCAGCCGTTCTATACGCACGGTGCGGTCGGCAACGAGCGTACCCTGGCCGTCCATATTCTCATGCAGCGCGCTCATCTCGTCACCGCGGCGGAAACCAAAGTTCTGGCATCGATCATCGATTGCCTCCTTTGCCACCCGCCGCGGCCTGTTCGTCTTCGGCCCGAAGCAGGGCTTCGAGGGTATCGAGACGCTTCGTCCAAAAGCGCTCGTAGTGCCTGAGCCACGCATCGGCTTCAGCAAGCCGTGCGGCCTCCAGCCGGCAATAATGCACGCGGCCTTCGATGCGGCGTTTCACTAGGCCGGCGGCTTCGAGCACCTTCACATGCTTCGATGCGCCGGCAAAACTCATCGCAAAGGGCGCTGCAAGATCGCCGATGCTCGCTTCGCCGGTCGAGAGCCTGGACAGCATCGCCCGCCGTGTCCTGTCGGACAAAGCGCTGAAGACAACGTCGAGTTCCCAGGCTGTTTCCTCCACCATATGGTTTAACTTAGGCGAGAGGCCGAGAATGTCAACCGATCGGTTGAATGACCCTTCAAGAAAAAGCCCGGACGGGTGCCGGGCTCATTCGCAAGGTCAGGCGCTGGGCTGCTTGGTCTTCCTGAGGTAGGGCAGGATCGTGTCGAACGCGCCGAAACGCTTGATTGCATCCTCATTGGAAACCGCGGCCGTAATGATGACGTCTTCGCCCTGCTTCCAGTTGGCCGGCGTCGCGACCTGATGCTTGGCGGTCAACTGGATGGAGTCGATCGCCCGCAGGATCTCGTCGAAGTTGCGGCCGGTCGTCATCGGATAGGTGAGGATCAGCTTGATCTTCTTGTCGGGGCCAACAACGTAGACCGAACGCACGGTTGCATTGTCGGCAGGCGTACGCCCGACGGACGAGTCGCCGGCATCGTCGGGCAGCATGTCATAGAGCTTGGCGATCTTCAGGTCCTTATCGCCGATCAGCGGATAGTCGACGCGGTGGCCGGTCGCCTTCTCAATGTCGCCCTTCCATTTGTCGTGGTCGGCGACTGGATCGACCGAGATGCCGATGATCTTGGCGTTGCGTTTCTTGAACTCCTTCTCCAGCCCGGCCATCGTTCCGAGCTCGGTCGTGCAGACCGGCGTGAAGTTCTTCGGATGCGAGAACAGCACAGCCCAGCCGTCGCCTATCCATTCATGGAAATTGACGGCGCCGTGCGTCGTTTCGGCGGTGAAATCCGGCGCCGTCTGATTGATGCGAAGGCCCATCGTGGCATCTCCTCTTTTTGCGAGTTGCCGGCATAATAGCGCATTCCAATGCCGTGGCGAGAATTTTGGGCGCGATTTTCCGCATGCGGGAGAACGGCTCGCGGCCAAAACCGCTGCATGGGAGAATTGATTTCTACGCGCCGTTCGGCCGTCTCAGCAGCACCAAGCCCGCCGCAATGATGAAGCCCGCACCGATGATCGTCGCGGCGCCAGGGATTTCGCCAAAGGCGAGATAGCCGACCAGCGATGTGCCGATCAGTTCGATGTAGACCAGTGGCGCCAGCGTCGATGCTTCCGCGAGCCGGAACGCCGCAATCGACATCATGTGGCTGGCCGCGCCGATCAACCCCAGCCCGGCGAAGAAGAGAAGATGCTCCCAGGCCGGCGTCGTCCAGAACCAGAGCGCCTGCGGCAGGAGCAGCACCGTGCCGACGACGAGCTGGAAGGCGAGCGTCTTCAGCGGGTCGCTGTCCTTCGCCGCCTGCCGCGTCGCGATGATGTAGCAGGCGAAGGTGACGCCGGAGCCGAGCGCGAAGAGCACGCCGGGTTCCATGGATCCGCCCGGCTGCAGGATGATCATCGTGCCGGCGAAACCGAGCAGGAGGCTGATGCCCTTCGGCCAGGTCATCCGCTCTTTCAATATGAAGAGCGACAACACCACCGCGATAACCGGCGCGACGAAATAGGTGCTCACGGCCGTCGCCAGCGGGACCATGGTGATCGCCAGGAAGTAGAGCGTCATCGACGTGACGAGGAAGACCGTGCGCAGCACGTGTGAACCCAGCCGCTCGCTGGGGAAGATGTCGCGGCCCTTGATGCCGGCCGTCAGCGGCAGCACCACGACGCAGGCGACCGCGTATCGTGCCCAGCCGAGAAAGAGTGGCGAATAGCTGGCGCTCAGATATTTGGCGAGGCCGTCGGTGAGCGGCAGGATCAGCATCGCCACCACCATCAGCGCGATGCCCTGCGCGTGGCGGGAAGATGATGCGTCGGCCGTCACTGTCGCCATCTCAGTCAATCACCGGTAGCCTGTCGCGTCCGCAGGCTTTCCAACACTCTCGACCTCCTTGATGTAGCGCCACGCATCGGGGCGTGACCCGTCCAGATCGGTAAAGCCGTAGACCTGCGCCAGACCACCGGACGACAGGGACTGGCCGTTCCAGCGCGCGCGATCCGGGTCCGCGGCGAGGGCGGCGATTGCCCTTCCAACGAAGCGTGGCGTCTCGGAAATCACGAAATGCGGGACGTTCTTCGTGGCATCGCGCCAGTTGTCCTCGCGCACGCCGAAGTGCTCCAGCATCATCTCCGATCGTAGCCAGCCGGGCGTGATCGACACAGAAGTCGCGCCATGCTTGGCAAGGTCCTTCGCATGCGACCAGCCCATGCGGTTCACTGAAACTTTCGCCAGATCATAGAATGGCGAGAGGCGATAGGTCTCCGCATTGTACTCCGCCGTGCCGTCGGTCACCTCGACCAGCAGGCCGCCCGGCTTCTCAATCATCAGCGGCAGGGCGAAATGAGCCGTGATCAGATGTGTGTCGACGCCCAGCCGCAAGAGCCTGAGGCCGTTCTCCAGATCGTGCTCCCACACGGCCTTGTGCCATTCGAACAGTTTTTCGCCGCCCCACACATCGTTGACGAGGATGTCAAGCTTGCCCTCTTCGGCGCGGATGCGCTCGACCAGCGCCTTGACCTGCTCCGGGACGAGATGATCGACCTGCGCCCAGATGCCTTTACCGCCAGCCTTAGTGACCAACTCCGCGGTCTCCTCGATCGTCTCGGATCGTTCATATTCTGACTGCTGATGCCGCGTCGTGCGGCCAGTGACGTATACGGTCGCTCCCCCTGAACCGAGTTCCGTGGCGATGCCGCGGCCCGCACCGCGCGACGCGCCGGCGACAAGCGCGACTTTTCCTTCGAGCGTCATGGCTTTTCTCCTCGATCTCATTTGTTGAAAACTCGCGATGGGCACTGGTGGTCACCATCCCGATCGTTTATAAACAACTATTCATTTATAAATGGCGAGTCAAGACCGGAACCCTTTCGAAATGCCACGCACCAAATCGATGTCCGATCGCGATGTGCTCGACGCGGCGCTGGCCTTGATCCATGATCGCGGCCCTGAGGCGCTTACCTTTCAGAGCCTGTCGCAAGCCTGCGGCTTGTCGGCTGCGACGCTGGTGCAGCGCTTCGAGAACAAGGCTAGGCTGAAGCAGGCGGCGCTGCTGCTCGCCTGGGATCGCCTGGACGAGAGAACCGAGCAATTGGCGGAAAAAATGCCAAGGACGCCGACCGGCGCGATCCGCATGCTGACGGCGATGTCGAAAAGTTATGGCGGCATCGAGGCCTATGCCGAAGGCCTGCTGGTATTGCGCGAAGACATGCGTGACCCAGTGCTGCGCGCCCGCGGCGCGACGTGGAAGGCGGCGCTGACGGCCGCGCTCGACTCGTGCTTCGCCGATGAACCGAGCGCACCGGAAGGGATCGGGCTTCTCGTCGCCTCGCAATGGCAGGGCTCGCTGCTCTGGTGGGGTTTTGAACCGGCCGGCCCGCTCGACAAGTTCGTCGAGCGCGGGCTGAAGCGGTTCGTTGAGGCTTTGCTCCGGGACTGACGGCTCTACCCCAGATCCACCGGCGTCTTTGTCTGGAGTCCCGGCTCCTGATTGTCAGTCGGGCGGACCACCATGCGATGGACGCGCGGCGGCTCAATGCCGGAATGCAGCGCGCGCACGCGGTCGTCCACCGCCGCATCCGCATGCGTGCGCCGCTGGTTGTGGCGGACGTAATCATTCCAGGTCGGGACGTGATAGCTCTCCATCCACTGCTCCGGATGTTCGGTGTCGCGCAGCAATTCCCACTGCCGCGCGCCGTCGCGCCGGCGGATCCTGCGTCGCTCGTTCATCGCATCGAGAAACGCCTGCGTATCCTCCTCGCGGATGACGTATTCGATCAGCACGTTCACCGGCCCGCTGCGGCCTTTGAGATCGAGCAGGATGCTCGGCGCCTTCCAGCGGTTGAGCGGATCGAGATTGTCGGACGGTTTCACCGGCAGGGGCAATTTCAGCCCGACGGCCGCGCCCATGAGAAGCGTGGCCGCGGCGACCAGCAACGCGACGGACGGATCGTAATTTTCCGCCACCAGACCCCATATCCAGGCGCCCAGCGCCATACCGCCGAAGGTGGCGGTCTGGTAGAGCGCCAGCGCGCGGCCGAGCACCCAGCGCGGCGTCGACAGTTGCACCGTCACGTTAAACATGGCGAGCGCGACCACCCAGCAGGCGCCGCCGATCGCAGCGCCCAGGCCAGCCAGCCAGGCATTGTCGCCGAGTGCGATCAGCGCGGCGCTGACGGTGAAGCCGAGGAACGCGGCGCGCGCCACCGTCTCATTCGACCGTGACCCGTGCGCCTGGCCGCCGATCAGGGCGCCGGCCACCGCTCCCAGCCCGTAGCAGCCGAGCAGCAAGCCGTAGAGCAGAGGCCCACCACCGGGCAGGTCGCGGGCGACCAGCGGCAGCAGCGCCAGCACGACGATCGCGGAAAAGCCGAACAGGAAGCCGCGCAGCAGCACCTTCTCGATGTTGGGCGACATCGCCACATAACGCAGCCCGGCGGTCATCGCATGGTGGATGCGCTCGGGCGGCAGCTGGCTCTGAGGCCGCACAATCTTCCAGCGGAAGATCGCGAAGATCAGCGGCAGGTAGGAGAGTGCGTTGACGAGGAAGGCTGCGGCCGCACCGAAGCTCGCGACGATCAGGCCGCCGATGGCTGGGCCGACGCTGCGGGTCAGGTTGAAGTTCACCGAGTTCAGCGCCACGGCGGAGGAGAGCGTGTCGCGCGGCACCATGTCTCCGACCGAGGCCTGCCAGGCCGGATTGTTCAGCGCCGTGCCACAGCCGATCAGGAAGGTGAAGCACAGCAGGGTCCACGGGGTGAGCAGGCTGAACCAGGCCATGACGGCAAGCGAGACGGAAACGAGCAGCATAAAGCACTGCGCGATCAGCATCACCCGCTTGCGGTCGAAATTGTCGGCTACCGCGCCGGAAGCAAGCGAAAAGATCATCACCGGCAGCGACGTCGAAGCCTGCACGAGCGCGACGAGATCGGCCGAGGGTGTGAGCGAGGTCATCAGCCAGGCGGCGCCGACGCCCTGGATCAGGCTGCCGAGATTGGAGAACAGGCTGGCGATCCAGATGGTTCGGAACACCGGAAAGGAGAACGGCGCCAGCGCCAATGTGGCGGCTTTGGGCGTGTCGTCGGGCTGCTGGTCCATTCTGCCTAGCGAATCCTTGTCTGAGGAAGGATAGCGCGTTCGACGGAGATGTTGAGTCTCTATAGCCCGCTGGCTCATGGGGACAGGCGCGGGTGGAGCGCTCTTTTTCGCACGGGGAGAGGCGGCGCTTGCCTTTACCCGGACCCTCCTACTGCCGCGGCAAGCGCATCACCTGAATCTCGTTGGCGACACGGTTCTTGCATTCGATGCATTTGAGCCGGGTCTGAACGTCGACCAGTTTTGCCGTCTTGGGGAATTTGCGCAGCACGACATGGCGGGCGAGCGGGGTCCGCCGCTCACACAGTTTGCAGCGGGCATACATCTCGTGCCAGCCCATCAGGTCGCTGATCTGGACCTCGTCCCAGCCCTTGCCGGCGATCTCCGTTTCCAGACGCATTTCGTGCCGTGACATACGTGGAAGATTCCACAGTGGATGTCAGGAGGCAAGAAGTTTGTTCATGATCCGTTCTGCAACAAACATGATGACGGTGATCTAAGTCGAGCGGCTGCCAAACCGATGTAGCTAGCGGAGGATCGACCGGACCAGAATGAAAAGCGCCGGCGCGCACGCGACCGCCGCGATGCTCCACTCAAACTCGCGCCACTCGCTGCGGATGAATGCATTGACGACGGTGGCGATTGCGCAAAGCCCGACCGGAATGACGACGAGCCAGACGGAGATCAGCGATTCTCTCTTTCCGTCTGTTCCGGCCATGACAAAGATGATGAAGAGAAACGGCAACTGCAGAGCGGTGAATGCCGCGACGACCCATTTCATACCCGCCCCCATTTGCCCGTGTCTCGTCAGCAGTTCGGCGCCGTTTCGCAAGCACGCTATACGCGCAGCGTTACCAGTCGATTAGCCCGGATCGTTCAATACCCAAGCGTCGCTTAAGGCGTCTCTAACCGGATCGTGCGATGGTTTCGCCGGGGTGCGGAAGCGGCGATGGAAGTCATTCTCTTCTACGTGATGATCATCGGCGGCTTCGCGCTGGCTGCGACGACCTATCTCGGGCTGCTGGCACTGCCGGTCGGGCTGGCACTGCGGTTGTTTGGCATCCCGGCGGCCATCGCCTACGCGGCGCTGCTCGTCGTCACATTCTACCGCGTTTATCAGCCGCCCTATGACGGGATGAGCATGGACTTCGTGCCGCAGGGAATGCGGCAGGTCATGAATGTGATGAAGCACTTTCAGGACCCGCCGATCGCGTCGCTGCTTGCCGCGGCGGCCTTGTCGCTCGCCGCGCTGCTGGTGCTGCTTTTGGCCTGGCTGGCCCGGCGCGTGGCCACCTAGGCCGCTTCGCGCACCTGATAATCTTTGATCGCGTCGAACTTGATCGCCTTCCAGCGCTCGGCCTCATAATTCAGACCAAATGCGTGTTGCGCGAGGAACACCGGATCGCCGTCGAGGTCGCGGGCGATGTCGCCGCGATGTGCTTCGATGAAGCGCTCGAGCTCGAGCTTTGAGTCGGATGAGATCCAGCGGCAGATGGTGAAGCGCGCCATCTCGAAATCGACCGGCAGCGTGTATTCGAAAGCCAACCGCTCCTTCAGCACGTCGAGCTGTAGCGCGCCGACGACGCCGACCATGGCGGGCGAGCCGTCCTCCGGCGAAAAGAGCTGCACGACGCCCTCCTCGGCCATTTGCTGCAAAGCTTCCTTCAGCTTCTTCGCTTTCATCGCGTCGCCGAGGCGGACGCGGCGCAGAATCTCCGGCGCGAAATTCGGCACGCCACGGAAGAGGATGTCCTCGCCTTCGGTCAGCGTGTCGCCGATGCGCAGCGTGCCATGGTTCGGGATGCCGACGACATCGCCGGCAAACGCCTCGTCGGCGGTGATGCGCGAGCGCGCGAAGAAGAACTGCGGCGCCGACAGAGACATCGGCTTACCGGTGCGCACCAGCTTCGCCTTCATGCCGCGCTCCAGCGTGCCGGAGCAGACGCGGACGAAGGCGATACGGTCGCGATGGTTCGGGTCCATGTTCGCCTGGATCTTGAAGACGAAGGCGCTCATGTCCTTCTCGGTGGCGTGGATGGTGCGCTTGTCGGCTTCCTGGTCGCGCGGCGCTGGCGCGTAGGCGCCAAGGCCTTCGATCAGATCACGCACGCCGAAATTGCGCAGTGCGGAGCCGAAATAGACCGGCGTCAGATGGCCTTCGCGGAACGCGGTGAGGTCGAACGGCTTGCAGGCCTCGCGGGCGAGCTCGATCTCCTCGATCAACTGCGCGCGTTCGTTCTCCGGTAGCAAACCGGCGACATGTTCGGACGCCGGGCCATTGACCGGCGTGCGCTGCGGCTCGGCGTCGCCGCGGCGCGCCGCGTTCTGCGCAAGGTGGTAGGTGCCGGCAAACGTCTTGCCCTGGCCGATGGGCCAGGTGATCGGCGCGGTGTCCAAAGCGAGCTTCTGCTCGATCTCGTCGAGAATCTCGAAGGTGTTGCGCGCCTCGCGGTCCATCTTGTTGACGAAGGTGACGATCGGGATGTCGCGCAGCCGGCAGACCTCGAAGAGCTTCAGCGTGCGCGGCTCGATGCCCTTCGCCGCGTCGATCACCATGACGGCGGAATCGACGGCCGACAGCGTGCGATACGTGTCGTCGGCGAAATCCTCGTGGCCGGGCGTGTCGAGCAGGTTGAAGACGTTGTCGCCATATTCGAACGTCATCACCGAGGTGACGACCGAAATGCCGCGCTCGCGTTCGATCTTCATCCAGTCGGAGCGCGTGTTCATGCGGTCCTTCTTGGCCTTGACTTCGCCGGCGAGCTGGATCGCGCCGCCGAACAGCAGCAGCTTCTCGGTGAGCGTCGTCTTGCCCGCGTCGGGGTGGGCGATAATCGCAAACGTGCGGCGGCGGGCGACCGCGCCCTTGATGTCTTCGGCCATGTCAGGAATTCCGTTCGGGCCGGGCTTCTAGCAGCGTCTGCGCAGGGTGTCGAGAAAATGATCAGCTCTCGCGATACTCATAGAATTAAGTCGTCGCGAATTGCTGAACCACGCCATTCTTACTTGGAGCCTATAAAATCTGAATAAGTTATTATTTCTCCGGTTCGGCCAACGTCTAAGTTAGATTATATGTACGTATCATATTGGGGATTGGGGTCTAGAATGCTGGTTACTTTTGACAAATTTAGCGGTGTCAGCGGCAGCCCAACTTTGGCAGAGAGGCGATTGATTGAAGCAACTGGACGCGGCATGCGCGCTGATTGTCGTGACCTAGCTGAGAAAGATCGTGTGGTCGCTCCCGCGCTCGTCGCTGCACTTGCGATGAAGGAATTCGCACATCAAGACTGGCCTAACTGGCGGCTGCATCGCCGAGGGATCGACCTCGCTGACGGTCTATTCCTTGAACCTCTTGATTTTTCTCGCGCGCAAGTCCCGTGCTCGGTTTCGTTCGCTCGGTGCACCTTCAGGCAAGAAGTCGCACTGGACGATGTGCGTGTCGAGGGGACGCTGGATATTACAGGGAGCACTTTCAACGCGCCCTATCGGATGGCTCGGGCGACCTTGACGGGCGGGTTCCACGCCGAAAAGGCAAAGTTTGAACGCGGGCTATTTGCAGAAGAAGCAAGCTGTACAAACTGGTTCATGGATGGCGCTGAGGTAAAAGGATGTTTCGACATCAATTCAGCCACGATTACCGGGCAGTTTTCCGCTTCTGACGGCGCCACGTTTGACAATGCGGGTTCCATTGCCGTCGAAGCTCATAGTGTGAGAGCTGACAGTTGGTTTATGGACGGGGTCACCGTCCGCGGTACCCTAAGTATCAGCTCTGCGACCATTGTCGGTCCATTCTCCGCGACACAAGGCGCAATATTCGAAAACCCTGGGCAGGCCGCTATCCAAGCTCACAGCATCACAGTCGGCAGTTGGTTTATGGAGAAAGCCATCGTTCGCGGTTCTTTTGGAATTCAGGGAGCCGCAATCTCCGGCCAACTCGAAGCAGAGTCAGCCTCGTTCGAAAATCCTACGGGGGATGCTATTCTTTGTGTTTACTCGTCGATCGCCGATGGGATCATCCTTCGAGACGCCAAGGTGACCGGAGGCATAAATCTTTCCTCGACAGTGATCTCTAAGACTGTAGCTCTGGATCGTTGCGAGGTTTTCGCAACTCGTCATCGCGCTATTTCGTTGAGTGACGCTCATGTAATCGGAGAGACGCGGATCAACGACGCCAAGCTGTACGGGCACTTCCACGCCCATCGCGCTCGCTTTGATGGTCGGCTTTCCTTTCAAGGCGCGTCGATTACAGCGTCAAGCGTTGCTCGATCACGATGTCAGATTTCAGCGGAATTGGCGCGCGGCTATCATGAGATCGATGAGGCAAGGCAAGATCGATGCAAAGACAAGGCTATCTCGCTGGTTGAGGCCCGAGTTGACGGTAGATTGGTCCTGCCTGAGCAATGTCCCGACGGCATTGTCGATCTGTCACGCGCGCATTGTGATACGCTTGAGGATAGAGCTGCGGGTTGGCCGCCTCCGCTTGCGAAAGGGAAGCGGGCTTGTGGCGCGCGAGTCTGTATAGCCGAACAGAGCGATGTCCAGCATTTCATCCTTGACGGCTTTGAGTACGACCATCTCGAATTCCCAACTGGGGAAGAGCACGATACCGGGAATGTGGCGGCCGCCCGTATACGATGGCTGACATCTCAGTCGGCGCAGCACTTGGTCAAACACTTCAACCCGCAGCCTTGGCGGCAGGCTGCCTCAGTGCTCCGAGCTATGGGGTATGAAGAAGCCGCTCAGGCGGTCGCGATTGAGCGTCGGGTGCGCCAACGGATATCCGACGGAGTATCGCCATTTCAAAGAGCTGTCAGTTGGCTTTTGCACCAACTTGCCGACTATGGCTTCAATCCGTGGAAGACCGTCAGTCTAGCAGTTCTTTTTGTAATCCTCTGCGCGGGCGTTTACGGTTGGGGAACGGCATCGTGCAACCCAAATATGATCGAAAGTTGCGAGGGACAGGCGGCCTTTACTCAGGTCCGCTTTGGAGACATAGAGCCCGGGAAAGCGTATCCTGAGCTAAACGCACTTCTCTATTCCGCTGATGCGTTCCTGCCATTGTTAGACCTTGGAACGGAGCCGTATTGGCGACCTAACACAAGTGCTTGGGTGAAGTTACCTTATCCTGTGCTCACGTCATTTGATCGGATTCTTATAAGCGAAAACTTCCCGATTGGATGGAT
>Ga0335075_10003715_pt1 | contig 24078 bp, 21 predicted proteins | sample Lox_Sample_24_FD_206723 | JGI IMG/M metagenome (GOLD analysis project Ga0335075, IMG submission 206723) | Soil microbial communities from Loxahatchee National Wildlife Refuge, Florida, United States - Lox_Sample_2.4 | ecosystem: Environmental > Terrestrial > Soil > Wetlands | place: USA...
ATCGAAGCACCGCTGCCCCAATATCCCGCGATTGCGCGAGCGGCAAGCGTGGAAGGCACTTTCACTTTCACGGTGGACGTAGAGGCGGACGGCCGAACGACTAACTTCGCGGTGGAGAACGGAGCACCGTTGTTTCGAGGCGCCATGGAAGAGGCGTCGCACGGGTGGGTATTTCCAATTCAAGCGGCTGGCCAACGAGTCGTGGTTACGGTCGAGTTCGCTCTCAATTGCCACGACAAGAAATAGCGGTTTCGAGTTCAGAGCAGCGATAGCTCTCCAATGTGCGGAATCCCTGCGGCGATCTGACCCAGCGGAAGAGTTCTAAGATCGTCAACCAGGGCCCACCATTCCCCAAAGAAAAATACGCGCACAAATTTCCCCGATATTTGGGTTTCGTTTTTCCCTTCCGAAGTGCGGACGAAAACTCCCCGAGCGACATCGACGAGCGATTAGGCCCGCGGAGTGAGCGCGCGGCTACTGCAATTATCCTCACGCAATACATCGAAACGCCGATGAACGATTCCGCGCCCCCGTGCGAACGTCAAATGCCGGACGTCCGGCGCAGGAGCCGGGCCATCCTGCAGGAGGAATCGTGCCGCGCAAAACGAAATCTTCGCGCCTGAAGATCGAACGGCCGGACGCCGCCACCACAGCCTCATGAAATTGCGGCCGCAGCCAGGCCAATCGCATCACACATGAGTTCGCTGCACACATCAAAAGGGAGACAAAAAGAATGAAAGCCGACCTCACGCTTGAAATGGCGCAGAAAATCGTCGAAGCCGCACGCGACAAATCCACGCAGCTCAAGATCGCCGAAGATATCGCCGTAGTCGACGCCGGCGGCAACCTGAAAGCGTTCCTCCGAATGGACGGAGCGTGGCTCGGCAGCATCGACATCGCCATCCGCAAGGCGCGCACCGCGCGCTATTTCGATATGCCGACCGAAAAGATCGGCCCGATGTCCCAGCCGGGCGAGCCGCTTTACGGAATCGAGGTCACCAACGGCGGACTCGTCACTTTCGGCGGCGGAATTCCGCTGAAAAACGGATCGGGCGAAGTGATCGGGGCGATCGGCGCCAGCGGCAGCACCGTCGACAACGACGTGCAAGTGGCCGAAGCCGGCGTGGCCGTGTGCAAAGCGGCCGCCGCGCATGCCTGAACCAGACGCGACACAGCCTTCCTTCATCGCGAAGTCCGCGGCTCAGTAAGTGTCAGGAGCCGCCGCAACGTCTCACGGCGCGGCGGCTCTAATCCGCCGCCCTCTCGCCCTTCCTTTTCTCTCCGCAGCCTCTCCGAAGTTTTTTCGCCCGCGATGATGCTCCGCCGGTCAAATTGACTTAAAATATCGGGTGCTACAGGTCACCATCAAGCGTGATGCAAGTCACATACGTGCCGCCACGCCGCGTGATACCTTGCGTACCTTCATCTCGGGGATGGGTGCGCGATTCCAGATAGCGCAGAGAAGCAGGTTTGGGCTCAGCGCCGGTTCGTGAGGGAAACCAGCAGGTGCAGAAGAAAGCTTCCACGTCGTGGCTACGTTTGTCCGCGCAAGTCTTCTCCGTAATTCTTGCCACGGCAACCGCAGCGCTGGCCGACGCGCGCCAGCCGGCGCTCAGCCCCACCAACATTTTCGCGCCGGATTCCACTCCGGCACACTCCATCTTCCGCCTGTCCATGTTTGGCCTCGAGGTGGAAGGTGCGATCTTCGTGGTTGTCTTCAGCCTGCTGGCGTACGCGGTCGTCAAGTTCCGCCAGCGCAAGGGCGACGACGATCTCGAGCCCCCGCAAGTCTACGGCAGCAGTCAGATGGAGCTTGCGTGGACCGTTCTTCCCGTGCTGATCGTGGTGGTCCTGTTTCTCAGCACCGCGCAGGTGATTCATCGCGTGCAGGACGCGAAGCGCCCCGCCGATGCGATCCAGGTGACCGTGGTGGCGCACCAGTTCTGGTGGGAATATCGCTACGACCAATACGGTTTCACGACATCGAACGAGCTGCACGTGCCGGTGAGCGACCCCAAGCATCCGACGCCCACTTATCTTTCGCTGCTCTCGGCGGACGTGGACCACAGCTTCTGGGTCCCTCGTCTCGCTGGAAAGACGGACCTGATCCCGAATCATCCGAATTCGATGTGGATCGACCCGCAGGAGACGGGGCTCTTCCTGGGCCAGTGCGCGCAATACTGCGGGACGCAGCACGCCAAGATGCTGATTCGCGTGTACGTGCAAAGCCGCGAGGATTTCGACCGCTGGATTCACGAACAGCAGCAGCCCGCCGTCTCGAATCCCGCCGTGGCGGCCGGACGAGCGCTTTTCCAGGCGAAGCTCTGCTTCATCTGCCATACGGTGCGCGGCACGCCCGCGGTCGGCAAGGTCGGCCCCGATCTGACTCATCTGATGAGCCGCGATACGATCGGCTCCGGTTCCGTTCCCAACACGCCGGAAAATCTGCGCAAGTGGATCCGCGATCCCGGCACGTTCAAGCCCGGTTCGCTGATGCCGCCGCAAAACCTTACCGACGACGAATTGAATCAGATCGCCGCGTACCTGGAGACGCTGCGCTGAAGGGTTGAGAAAGAGAGATACGAAGGCAGAACATGGCTTCCGAATCCATACCGCTGACGATACATCGCAACCCGCTGGCCGTGGTCTACGACTGGGCGGCCACCGTCGATCACAAGAAGATCGGGATCATGTACATCGTCTACGCGCTCCTCTTCCTCGTGGTAATGGGCATCGAAGCGATGCTCATGCGGATCCAGCTCGCGCACGCAAATTCCACCTTCCTTTCGCCGCAGGCGTTCAACCGGCTTTTCACGCTGCACGGCACCACCGGCATCTTTTTCGTGGCGATGCCGATCCTCTTCGGCTTCGGCAATTATCTCGTCCCGCTGATGATCGGCGCGCGCGACATGGCGTTCCCGCGATTGAACGCTTTCAGCTTCTGGATGACGGCGCTCGGCGGCGTCCTGCTCTACGGCAGCGTATTCGCGGGCGGCCCGCTTTCGCAGGGGGGTAGCGCGCCGGACGTCGGGTGGTTCGCCTACGCTCCGCTCACGTCGCCCGCCTTTTCGCCCGGCCACAGCACCGACTACTGGACGCTTTCGCTCCTGGTGGCGGGCGTGGGCAGCATCGGCGCGGCCGTGAACTTCGTCGCCACCATCCTCTCGATGCGCTGCAAGGGCATGACGCTCGGCCGCATGCCGCTGTTCTCGTGGATGAACCTGGTGATGGGCGGCCTCGTGCTGGTCACGATCAGCCCCCTCACGGCCGCTCAGATCATGCTGATGGTCGACCGCTACGTCGGCGGCCATTTCTTCGATACGGACGCGGGCGGCTCCGTGGTCATGTGGATGCACTTCTTCTGGATTTTCGGGCACCCGGAAGTCTACGTCCTCATCATCCCGTGTTTCGGATTCGTGTCGGAGATCATCCCCGTATTTTCGCGCAAGGCCATGTTCGGCTACCCCGCGATGGTTGCCGCCACGGTGAGCATCGGGTTCGTGAGCCTCGGCGTCTGGGCGCACCACATGTTCACGGTCGGCATGCCGTCGTACGGCAACGCCTTCTTCGTGCTGACCACGATGGTGGTCGCCGTGCCCACGGGCATCAAGATCTTTAACTGGCTCGCCACGATGTGGGGCGGCAAGATTCGCTTCGCCACCCCGATGCTTTTCTGCGTGGCGTTCCTGTTTCAGTTCCTGATCGGCGGCCTGACGGGAATCATGCTTGCGACCGCGCCTTTCGACTGGCAATTGGGTAACTCGTACTTCGTCGTGGCGCATTTCCACTACATCATCGTCGGCGGCATCCTCTTCACGATTTTCGCCGCCTTCTACTACTGGTACCCGAAAATGACCGGGCGCATGCTCGACGAGACCCTGGGCAAATGGCATTTCTGGCTCTTCGTCCTCGGATTCCATCTCACGTTCGACTTCATGCATATTCCCGGGCTGCTCGGGATGCCGCGCCGCGTCTACACCTACGAAGCCGGCCGCGGATGGGAAACCTGGAACCTGATTTCGACCATCGGTGCGGGCGTGCAGGCCATCGCGATCCTGATTTTCGTTTACAACGTCGTCCGGTCCTATTTCAAGGGAGCGGCGGCGGGCAACGATCCGTGGGACGCGTGGACGCTCGAATGGGCCACGCCTTCGCCCCCGCCGCATTATAATTTCGCCAAGGTTCCGTCGGTGCAAAGCCGGCGGCCGCTTTGGGACATCAAGCATCCGGAAGATCCGGACTGGCGATACGAGTAAGGAGCCGAGAGACAAACGATGAGCGCGACCCCGATGGACATCGCGGCGACCGAAGGCGAGTGGAAACTCCCTTCGCGCGGCCGCGTGGGAATGCTGTGCCTCATTCTGGCGGAGTCGGCGATTTTCGCGATCTTCATCGCCGCATACATCTTTTACATCGGCAAAAGTCTCAGCGGCCCGGCGCCCCGGCAGATTCTCGTCGTCCCGGTCGTGGCGAGCGTGTGCCTGTGGGCCAGCAGCTTCACAATTCACTGGGCGGTCGCCGCGCTCGCCAAAGGCAAGACCGCTGTCTTTGCGGCATTGTGGTTCTTCACGCTCGGCCTCGGCGCGTTCTTCATTGGCGCAACTGCCCGCGAATGGCACCACCTGATCTACGACGAAGGCTTCACGATTCAGACGAATCTCTTCGGCACCACGTATTATGCGCTGGTCGGCCTGCACGCGTCGCACGTGATCATCGGCCTCATCGCGCTCTCGGTCGTGATGATCTTCGCGCTGCTGGGCAAAGTAAAACCCGAACATCACGAGCGTTGCGAAATCCTTTCGATGTATTGGCACTTTGTCGACGCGGTGTGGATTGTGGTCTTCATTGTGGTGTACGGACTTTCGTGAGCGAGAAGCGATGATCCCGGCGCGGAAGAGCGGAGAAACGATATGACGTCGGCGCACGACCCAAAACTGGCAGGCCGATCGAGCGGCGAAAGCGTGCAGCTTCCGTCGCCCACGCTTTGGCCGCCCCTGCTCGCCTTGGGCATCGCACTCGCCGCCGCGGGCCTCGTCACCACCCACATCGTGGCCATCATCGGCGGCGTGCTCGCGCTGGCCGGCGCCGTCGGCTGGTTCCTTCAGATTCTGCCGCACGAGCGCCACGAAGTCGTGCCGGTCTCCACCAAGCCGGTCACAATCGCCGTGTCGCCGAGAAAAGTGGGGCGTATCGCCGCCACGGCCGAAGCGAGCCCGCATCGCGCGCGCCTGCCTCTCGAGATTTACCCCGTCTCGGCCGGCATCAAAGGCGGCCTGGCGGGCGCCGGAGCGATGGCGCTGCTCGCCGTGCTGTACGGCGTGGCGAGCCATCACAGCATCTGGTATCCCATCAATCTGCTCGGCGCCGTGGTCTACGCGCAGACGCAGGTCAGCACGTCGGAGATGGAAGCGTTTCACCTCGTGCTTCTGCTGGTCGCGACGATCCTCCACGTCACCACATCGATTTTGGTCGGCCTGCTCTACGGCGCGCTGCTGCCCATGCTGCCGCGAAGGCCGGTCCTTCTCGGCGGTCTCTTCGCTCCCCTCGTCTGGACGGGCCTGCTCTACAACATCCTCGACATCGTCGATCCGGCGCTCAACCAGCGCATCGACTGGGGATGGTTCCTCGCGTCGCAAATCGCCTTCGGGGTCGTGGCCGGACTCGTAGTCGTGCGGCAGATGCGCATCCCGACGTGGCAGTTCCCGCTCGCGGCCAGAGCCAGAGTCGAAACGCCCGGTATGATGGGCGAGGAGCACCATCCGTAATCGCTGAGATCCGGTAAACCGTATGCCGTCCGTCGCTCAAGCCGCACTCGCATCGTGGTCGTTTCCGCCTCTCGTCACCGCGCTCAACCTGCTCGCGGCTTTGGCCTACCTCCGGGGCTGGATCGAGCTTCGCCGGGTGATGCCCGGGCGCTTCACCCCGTGGCGGCTCGCCTGCTTTCTCGGTGGCATCGCGACCCTCGAGATCGCGCTCGCCTCTCCCATCGACACGTTCGATCCCTTCCTGCTCACGGACCACATGATCCAGCACATGTTCCTGATGGTGATCGTGCCGCCGCTCGTGTTGCTGGGCGATCCGCTGATTCCTTTGCTGCGCGGTCTGCCGCGTTCGATCGCGCGCCACGTGCTCGGTCCGTTCCTGGGCTGGCCGCCAGTGGCGCGGCTGGGCTCGCTGCTCGTCGATCCGCCGATCGCTCTGTTGCTGCTTTCGGTGGCGATGGTCGGGTGGCACCTGCCGTACGGATACGACCTCGCGTTGCGCTCGCCTGCGTGGCATGAGGTGGAGCACGCCTGTTTTCTCATTACCTCACTGCTTTTCTGGTGGCCCGTGATCCAGCCGTGGCCGAGCCGCCCTCACTGGCCCGCGTGGAGCATGCCCGTCTATTTGCTGCTCGGCGATTTCGTCAACAGCGTGATCTCGGCGTTCCTCGCGTTTTCCGAGCGAGTGCTCTACCCGTGGTATCTCTCCGTGCCGCGCTTGGGCGGGCTTTCGCCGCAAAACGATCAGGTAGCCGCCGGAGCCGTGATGTGGGTGATCGGATCGTTCGCGTTTCTGGCGCCCGCGGCGATCCTCACCGCGAAACTGCTTTCGCCGCATCCGCCGGCACAGCCATACCGGCGGCAGCCCGCCCCGGCCGGATCGCGTCTACGCCGCGCGCTGCTGCCCATCCTGATGGCCGCGCTTCCGCTGGCCGCGATTGCCTGGGCGTGGATTGCGCCCGATGCCGTCGATCTCGATGGCGCCGTCGTTCGGGCGCACGGCGTGTCGGGCCCCTTCGAGGTAAGCGTTTTCGGCGATTCGGGACCGCTGCGCGCGGGACCGGCGGATCTCTCCGTGCTGGTTCAGGCCCGAAATTCGGGCGGCGTGATTCTCGATGCGGACGTCGATCTCGCGGTCGAGTCCGCGAGCACCGCGCCGGCGATCGTCCATGCCACGCGCGGGCAGTCGGTGAACAAGCTGCTCCAAGCAGCTACGATCGAGGTACCGCCGGCCGGCTCCTGGAATCTGCGCGTTTCAGTTCGCGAAGGAAGCAGCAAGGGCACGCTCGCTGCCGAACAGAACGCAGCTCCGCCCGCCGCGGAAACGGGATTCATCTGGGGATATGCGATCGCGCTCGCAAGTGGCGCCGCGCTGCCGCTTCTCTATCTCATGCTGCGATCGCGGACGTTCAGCCGCCGCGCGAGCCTGCCGCACGCTCCGTGATCGCGCGGCGCGAATCGTGCGAGCCTAACCCCTCTCGCGACCCATCGCGGCCCTCGGCCGGCCGCGCCCCGATTACCGGAACTTGTATCCCGGATTCAGCTCGCACCGGAAAAATTTCGACTGGTCCCGCCCCACGCGGACGTTGCAATCGGCCCAGCTCAAAATCGGCGATGGTCCCAGCGGAAACACCGTATTCGTCCCGTTGACTTCCGCCTCGAAGCTCGGCCCCTCGGCGGAAGCAGGCAGCGTGAAGTTGAGCGAGTCGCCGAAAATCACCGGATAAGACTCGCGCACGATATCGTTGATCTCTTCCCGGAAAACTTCGGCCTGCAGGAGAAAAGTCGTCGTATCGGACCAACCCAGCACCGACACCGAGATCACGCGCCCACCGCGCGAAAAATTGTCGGTCTCGATTTTCGTGAACGGGCACGGCCCGGCGATGCACAGCAGCCGCGCGTCCTGGTAGACGTTGCCCGGGCCCGCGTCGAGCGACGCCGAGGCCATCGCACCCTTCCAGCGGCCGTCCGGAGAACACGGCGCGTGGCGATGGCAAGCGACGTTCCCCTCGTTCACCACCTCGAACGTCTTCACCCCTGTCCCGATATTCACGGCCGTCGTCGTCTCGATCGTGTAGCGGACGAAGACGTTCGAAATCATGATCGTGGCGCGCTTGGGTACCACGATTTCCTGCGGAATCGCCTCCATGTGCGCGATGTACAGTTTGTCGCTCACCAGGTCGTTCAAATCGAGCGGCTCGTAGCCGGAGTGCCGGAATTCGAGCGTGATCGTTCGACCGCGCTTGATGGCTCTCGGCAGAGTCAGCCTGAAGTAGCCGGAGAAATCGGATTTCGTCGTGACCACCACCGCCCCGCCGATGCGAACGTCCACGGCGACATCCGTAATCGGAGACTGCTTGCGCGGATCGGCGTCCGTCTTGATCACGGCGCCGCGCAGGGAGACGGGCCGCTCGCGCTGCACGATCGCGGCGATCGCGGCGATGGCCACCGCGGAGCCCAGGGTCACCAGGATCACCACCAGCCACGCCGGTTTTTTGTTTTCACTCATCAAGGTGCGAGCGCGGCAATCCACGCCCTGCAAACACTTTCGCCGCGCCTCCGGGAATGACTATAATCCTATAGATGCGTGGAGATTGCAGATCGAGACGCATTCAACGCCGCGAACTGCTGCAGACGCTCCTCCGGGCAGGCGTCTGCTTGCCCTTCGCGGGCGCCGCGCTCGGTCCCTCCGCTCTCGCCTTCCCCGCGAAGCAGATACCCTCGCCCTTCACGCCGCTTCCCGGCCAGCCGACCTTCTCGCAGCAGGACCAGGCCCTTCTCGAGCAGATCGAGAGCGCCAATTTCCTTTTCTTCTGGGAGCAGGCCAACCCCGATACCGGCCTCATCCGCGATCGCTGCAACGTCGTCGCGCCTGAAAAGGACAATCAGCTCGGCAGCATCGCCGCTCTCGGCTTCGGCCTCACCGCCATTTGCATCGCAGACAAGCGCGGCTTCGTCCCCCACGCGCAGGCGCGCGAGCGCGTCCTCAACACCATGCGGTTCCTCTGGAAAAAACTCCCCAATCATCGCGGTTTTTTTTATCACTGGGCGAATATCAACACGGGCGAGCGCCTCTGGGACTCCGAGATTTCCTCGATCGACACGGCCATCCTGCTCTGCGGCATTCTCTCCTGCCGCGAGTATTTCGAGCATTCCGAGATCACCGAGCTCGCCCATCTCATCTTCGATCGCGTCGATTGGACCTGGCTCTCGGAGGATACCAGCATCCTGCCTCACGGGTGGACGCCGGAATCGGGTTTCCTCCAATACCGCTGGGACAACTACAGCGAGATGATGATGATGTACTTGCTCGGGCTCGGATCGTTCACTCATCCGCTGGCGGCCGATGCCTGGGACGCCTGGAAACGCGTCCCCTTCGAGTACGACGGCATCGACTACATCGGCTCGTTCGCTCCGCTCTTCGTGCATCAGTATTCGCAGGCTTGGTTCGATTTTCGCGACAAGCGCGATAAATACGCCGACTACTTCAAGAACTCGATCCTCGCAACCGAGGCGCATCGCCGCTTCTGCATGGACCTCCACTCGCAGTTCTCCGACTACTCCGAGAACTTGTGGGGTATCACGGCCTCGGATTCCGCAAAAGGATACGTCGTCTGGGGCGGCCCGCCGGCCACGGGTCCCATCGACGGCACCGTGGTCCCGTGCGCGGCGGGCGGCTCGCTCCCCTTCCTGCCGCTTGAGACCATGGAGGTCCTCCGGAACATCAAAGACCACTATCCCCGCGCCTGGAGCCGCTACGGCTTTGTCGACGCGTTCAATCCTCTCACCAACTGGTACGACACGGACGTCGTAGGCATCGACAAGGGAATCACCATGCTCATGGCGGAAAACGCCCGGTCTGGTTTCGTCTGGGATATTTTCATGAAGAACCCGGAGGCGCAGCGAGGCATGCTACGCGCGGGTTTCCATGAAGAGGGCTAGACCGCTCTCGTGGAACCCGGCGGGCCGTTAGCGGCCCGGACGGAACTCGATCAGCGCCAGCCCGTCCGGCGGGAGCACCAACGTCAACTTCCCATCGCGCAAATATTCGACTTCGGGCGGTGGTAATTGCGCCGCACTCCGAAGCTGCTCGATCTGCTTCGGCGTGGGATCGACCGGCTTGCCCATCGAGTCGTAAGCCGGCAGCGGCGACCCGTGCGTCGAATCCACGCGCTCGACAAGCGCGCGCCGCTTCCCGGTCAGCCCCTTCACCGCGATCGTCACCGTTTTCGCCTGGCCCTTTTCCTCGGGCAAGAACAGATTCCATACGGCGACGGCCAAACTTCCGTCGCTCTTTCGCGTCACGAGCGCCGAATCCGAACTTTCGGCGATCCGCGTCTGTCCGAGTTCGTGGAGCACTTTGAAAGCGTTGAACGAAGGCTTCGGGATCTGGTCTTCCGCCACGAGCCCGAATCCGCCGTAGAACGGCTTCTTCACCACGCCCTGTTCCTCGAAAACATCCGAAAAAGTCCAATAAGACATCATCTCCGTCAATCCGTCGCACTGGCGGATCGTGTTGGCGAGCCAGGGCCCCATGAACGTCGAGTCGGTCACGTCCGTTTCGTTCTTGTAGCTCGCGTTGTACTCGCTCCAGATGATCGGCAGATTCGGATCGGGCGAAGCAGCCACCTCGTCGTGCACCTTCTTCGCCGCGAGGTACACCATCCGGGTGCGCGGCACCGATTCGTCGATGCCCAGCACGTTTTGCGCGGTGTCGTTGCCGTAGACGTGCGTCGAAACGAAATCCACCGGCACGTGATTGTCGACGCAGTGCTGGATGAAGCTGTCGACCCACGCCGCCTGCGCCGTTGCCGGTCCTCCCACGCGCAGCCGCGGGCTCACGCTCTTCAGCGCCCGCGCCGTCACGTCGTAAAGCTGGTAGTACGTCTCCTGCTTCGGATCGCCCGCCCAGAAATCCAGATTTGGCTCGTTCCACACTTCGAAATACCACTGCGACACCTCGTCGATCCCGTAGCGATCCACGAGATGCTGCGCGAAATGCGAAATGAAATCGCCCCATTTGTTCCAGTCCTTTGGCGGCGAAACGACCGGGTGATACCAGAAAACGTGCAGGGTCTGCTGCGCCGCCAGCTTCTTCGGCATGAAGCTCAGCTCGACAAACGGCCGCACGCCGTTCGCCAGCAGCCCGTCGTAAATCTGGTCGATGTAGGAAAAGTTGTAGACCGGATGGCCTTCGGCGTCCTCGTTGTAGAGCCCGGTCTCGTCATCGAAGATTCCGTGGAAGCGGACATACTCGAAGCCTGTCGCCTGCTTCACTTGACGCAGGTCCTGGCGATAGTCGTATCGCAAACTCAGGATGGCGCGCCCCGAACCGAACATCCGCTCCCAGAAATGCGGAAACGGGTGGCTCGGCGCGTTGGGATCGACGTCAATCGTCTCCGAAGCCGGCCCGGAGGCCGCCGAAAACGCCTGCGCGCGTCCGTTGCGCCCGGGAGTGGATGTGGAAACGGAGGCGAGCAACAACAGTAGCGAAATGAAAAGGGCGGCGACGCGGAGCCTAGCCCAGTCTCTGGTCCAGTTCACGCGTCACCGCCCCTCGATGCCTGTAGCGCCCGCGCCTTTAGCGGTAGTTGGCGGCCTGCAGCTCGAACATCTCGGCGTAGATTCCGCCGTCCTTCAGCAACTGGTCGTGTTTGCCCTGCTCCGCGATGCCGCCCTTTTGCAGCACGAGAATTCGGTCCGCCATCCGCACCGTCGAGAACCGGTGCGAGATCAGCAGCGACATCTTGCCATGCGTGAGTTCGGAGAAGCGTTGGAACACCTCGTGTTCGGCTCGCGCGTCGAGCGCCGCCGTCGGCTCGTCGAGGATGATCAGCTGCGCGTCGCGCAGATACGCGCGCGCCAGAGCGATCTTTTGCCATTCGCCCCCCGACAAGTCGACTCCGCCCTCGAACCGCTTGCCGAGCAGTTGGTCGTAGCCCTTCGGCAGCTTCTGGATCACTTTCTCGGCGAACGTCTTCATCGCCGCCGCGCGAATGCGGAAGGGATTGTTCGCCTCTTCGATTCGCCCGACGCCGATGTTTTCGGCCGCCGTCATCTCATAATGCACGAAATCCTGGAAGATGACGCCGATTTCCTTCCACAAATCGTCGAGGTTGTAGTCGCGCAGATCGACGCCGTCGAGCAGGATCTGCCCCTCGGTCGGATCGTACAACCGCGTCAGTAGCTTGACGATCGTCGTCTTCCCTTGCCCGTTTTCGCCCACCAGCGCGATCCGCTCGTGCGGCTCGATCCGCACGTTCACGCCCGAAAGCACCTGCCGCCGGCTGCCGGGATACGCGAACGAAACGTTGCGGAACTCGACGCCCTGCCGGATCGGCCGCGGCGCCACCAGCGCGCCGGGCTTCGACTGGATCGTCGGTTCCACGGCGAAGAAGTCGACCAGATCTGTCATGAAAAGCGCCTGGTCCGCGATGCCCGAAAACGTGGTGAATACAGCCTGAATTCCCGCACTCGCCCCCGCGATCGCGCCCGCCAACAACGTCAATTGGCCGATGGACAGGTGGCCCATCACGGTTTCATACACCACGTAGGCATACGCCCCGTAGTAGCCGACTGTCCCCAGCACCGTCAGGAACGCGCCGAACAAGAGCTTGCGCTTGGCCAGCCGCACGTTCTGCTCGTGCAGTTCGTCGGAAAGGCCCTTGTAGCGCCCCACCAGAAACGGCCCGAGCCCGAAGAGCTTCAGTTCCTTGGCGCTTTCGCGGCTTCCGCCGAGAATTCGCAGGTAGTCCATCTGCCTGCGCGCCGGGGTCTGCTCGAAATTCAGCGAATAGCCGAGGAAGGCGAAGTGCGTTTCGCCCAGGAATGCCGGCACCACGCACACGATCAGGAAGAGCAGCAGCAACGGCGAGAAAAACACGATGCCCGCCGCCAGGCTCAGCGCCCCGATCGCGTCCTGGATGAGTCGCCCGGTCATCTGGACCAGCATCACCCGGTCCGTGCCCTGCACGCGTGCCCGCTCCATCTTGTCGTAGAAGAGCGGATCCTCGTAGCGCGTCAGGTCGAGCTTCGACGCATGCTCCATGATGCTCGTGCTGATATGTTTCGTGAACTTGTCGGCCAGCACGGTATCGAAAAACGTGGTCACCCGTCCCAGCATCGCCACCGCGCTCGCCAGCGCGAACTCGATACCCACAAGCCACCAGAAATAATGCGGTATCGCCGCGTGATACGCCAGGTGGCGATCGATGTCGTCGACGATTACCTTCGTCACTTCCAACAGTGCGAGCGGAATCATCGCGACGATCACTCGCGCCAGCGCGTTCAGCAGCACCACGTCCGGCGCGCAGTTCCAAACCATCCGAAAGATTGGCGGAATACGGCGCAAGGCCTTCAGGCGCTCGCTCCATCTAGCACCTGCGGCCTGCGCCTCGCTTTTATCTCCCTCGCTTACCCTGCTGACCGGCTCAACTTGTGCTGGCATCTCCATTCCCTCTCGAAACACGCTGTGCCTTCATGCACGCCTCATGCCACCCGCGACCTGCCGTAACCCCTAGCAGTAATAGCCCTTAGTGCTGGGTGGCCTCTCGCCGCCATGCGCCTTTTTTCGCGCTGCCCGCAATTTCTATCTAGCATCTTGCTGAGTCGCCGCGATATACCGTGAATTCCGCCCGCGATTTAAATACAATCTCCTCCCCATGCGTCCCAAGCGGGAACCCAGCCGCACGGCGGGAAAACCTTCACGTCGAAAATTTTTGTCCTCTGGCTTAAAGGCGGGCGCTGCATCGTTCGCGCTTCCCTTATTCTCTCATACGCGAGGCGAAATCGAAGGAGAACGCGCCACGAGTGTTCCAACGCTCAAAGAGATCGCCCCCTTCGAGCTCGACGAAATGAGCCTTGCCGAGCTTCAGGAGGCCCTGCGCTCCGGCAGGTTCACCGCGCGAAGCCTCGCCAACAGCTACATCGGGCGCATCGAGGAGATCGACAAAGCCGGTCCCGCGATCAATGCCGTGATCGAACTCAATCCCGAGGCCTTCGCCATCGCCGATTCGCTGGACGCCGAGCGCAAATCGAAGGGCCCGCGCGGTCCCCTCCACGGCATCCCCGTTCTCATAAAGGACAATATCGGCACCGCCGACAAAATGATGACGACCGCCGGTTCCCTCGCGCTTTCCGGCTTCGCCCCCGCGCACCACTCCACCGTCGCGCGTCGCCTCCGCGCCGCCGGCGCCTTGATTCTCGGCAAGACGAATCTCAGCGAGTGGGCCAATTTCCGCTCTTCGCACTCGACCAGCGGCTGGAGCGGCCGCGGCGGTTTGACGCGCAATCCCTACGCGCTCGACCGCAATCCCTGCGGCTCGAGTTCCGGCTCGGGCGCCGGCGTTTCTGCCAATCTTTGCGCGGTGGCCGTCGGCACCGAGACGGACGGCTCGATCGTGTGCCCTTCTTCTGCGAACGGCGTCGTCGGCATCAAACCAACGGTCGGGCTCGTGAGCCGCGCCGGCATCATCCCCATCTCGCGCAGCCAGGACACCGCCGGCCCCATGTGCCGCAGCGTCGCCGACGCCGCCACGCTGCTCGGCGCACTCGCGGGCGCCGATCCCGAGGACTCCGCCACCGCCGCATCCGCGGGCAAAATTCCCGCCGACTACACGCGCTTCCTCGATCCTAAGGGACTCCACGGCGCGCGCATCGGCGTCCTCCGCAAGCAGTTCGACTTCAGCGGCACGATCGCTCCGGTCTTCCATGCCGCCCTCGATGCCATGCGCGACGCGGGCGCAGTGCTCGTCGACGTCGAAATCCCTTCGCTCGGAAAGTTCGACGACTCCGAGCTGCAAGTGCTGCTCTACGAATTCAAGGCCGGCCTGAACGCTTATCTCGCCGCAGCTGGTCCGAAAGTCCCCGCAGCCTCGCTGAAGGATCTCATCGCCTTCAACGAGCGCAACCGCGACTCCGAGATGCCTTATTTCGGGCAGGATCTATTCGAGAAGGCGCAGCAGAAAGGCCCGCTCACGGACAAGGCCTACCAAGACGCGCTCGCGAAGAATCATCGCCTCGCGCGCGTCGAGGGAATCGAAGCCACGATGGACAAGCAACATCTCGATGCCATCGTCGCGCCCACCGCCGGGCCTTCCTGGGTCACCGATCTCATCGACGGCGACCACGATACCGGCGGCACATCTTCCCTCGCCGCCGTCGCCGGCTGTCCCAACATTCACGTGCCCGCCGGATTTGTTTTCGGCATGCCGGTGGGCGTTTCATTCTTCGGCCGCGCCTGGAGCGAACCCCAGCTGATCCGCATCGCCTACGCCTTCGAGCAGGCCACGCGCCCACGCAGGCCCCCGCGCTTCCTCGCCACCGCCAACCTCACGCCCCCGGCATAACGATCGAAAACCAGGCCTTGCGCCTCTGTCGAGAAGTGTCAACCGCGCGCCGCCCATGCACCCTTGCGCTCATTTAACGCATCCATTCAAAGGAGGTTGGATACATACATGAATACATACTCGATCAAGTTCCGTTTGCTCTCGAGCTCTCTTCTTATCGCTTTCGCAATTTTCACCGCGCGTGCCGCCTTTGCCGCGCCGGACAACGACGCAAATGCACCTCCGACCGTCCCGGTGACCTCCGTCGTCACCGTGCTCGGTCCCAACTTTACGACTCCGCCGCCGGTCGGCAAGGACGACGTGATCGTCCACCTCAAAGACCAGCGCGCCGACGTCACCGCCTGGAATCCCGCCCAGGGAGACCGCGGCGAACTCCATCTCGCCATCCTCATCGACGACGGCGTCAATCTCGGCCCGCATCTCGCCGAGCTCCGCCACTTCGTCGCCACTCAACCCGGGCCTTCCGCCATCGGCATTTTCTACGCCAGCAACGGCACCACGCTCACCGCCGCTACGTTCAGCAAGAACCACGAGATGGTAGCCGGAAAAGTCCGCGTCACGTTGGGTCCCGATAACGCCTCGACCAGTGTCTATCTCTCGCTGATCGACGTGATGAAGAAGCTTCAGTCCTTCACCGGGCGTCGCGAGATCCTTCTGATCGGCGACGGGCACGATCCGCTCCGCGGCGATCTGCAGGATCCCGACGTCGACCGTGTGATCTCGATCGCCCAGAAGTCCGGCGTCGTCATCCACACGCTCTACTCAACGGTTGGCCGGCGCGACCGCAACGGCTTCCGCCAGGAGCTCTCGCAGAGCAATCTCGTCAAGGTGTCCAGCGGAAGCGGCGGGCAGTCCTTTTTCCAGGGCTTCTTCACCCCGGTCTCGTACACGCCGTTTCTCGACAAGCTCGACATGGTGCTCCACAACCAGTATTTCCTGACGTTCGCCACTCCTCCGAGCCCGAAGAAGAAGGGCGAATTCCGGAGCCTGAAGGTCGCCACCGAGCAGCGCAACGTCTCGATCACGGCCCCGTCCGACGTCTTCGTGCCGGGCCAGTAACCGCGTCACTCGCCGTACTTGCGCAGGTAGGCCCGGACGTCCACTTTGCGCGCGGTGTTGTCGGAACTCATGTACCGCACCGTGCCGAAGATCGGACGCTCCGGGCCCCACGGCCTGTCGTATCGCCCGAGACACCAGAAAATCCCGCTGTAGGAGTTGGGGTCGCGGCCGTCGAGCGCGTACCGGTTGTTCAATTCGATGGTGATTTCCAGCGCTTCCTCCGGCGTGCGCGACCACTCGAGGATCTTCTTGCCCCAGAGCATCCGCAGGTAGTTGTGCATGCGCCCTTCCTTCACGAGCTGCCGCTGCGCCGCGTTCCATAGAGCATCGTGAGTCCGTGCGCCTGCGAAGGCGCCGAGCCGGTAAACGTGGGGCCGCTCGTCGTCCGCGTGCTTCGCCAGCGTGCGCTTCGCCCATTCCGGCAGCGATTCGTAGCGATCGTACTCCGCGTCGCGCGCAGCCATGTTGAATCCCAGCTCCCGCCAGGTCACGAGCTGATCGAGAAACGTTTCCGCGGCGCCGCTCGCGCCCCACCAGCCGGCGCGGCTTCCCGTCGCTTGGAGCGCGAGCTTGCGCTCCGACCATCCCTCGCGCTCCACGATCGCGTGGAAAATCTCGTGGCTCGAAATGTGCCCGAAGTGTAGGTAGGGCGAAAGCCCGCTCGTCGCCTCGATTTCCGGCTCGTTGCGCGACTCCGCATAGCGCGCCAATCCTTGCGTCACAAACTTGCGCTGCAGTGCGCGTGCGGCCGCTTCTCCGCCGCGCGTGGCAACCGCTTGCACCTTGTGATCCACTGGCAGCCGCGCGAGCCACTCGCTGCTTCGCAGATTCTCAGCGCTCGCCGGCGGCCAGCGCCGCGCTGCGTCGCCGGGAATCGATGCGAGCCGCGGCAAGCGCAGGCCCTCGAGCGGATGAGCCTTCGGAGCGTCCGAAAGATGCGCGGGCAACTGCTTCTGCAGAAAGCGGCGAAACGCAAACGCCGTCGGGTACGTTTTCTCGGCGATCGATAACGGCAACAGCCCGTTCGAATCCACCGCTTCGACCAGCACCCGCAGTTTCGCTGCCGCGCTTCGCACCATGTGCGGCAGAAAAAACGCCGGCGAATCATCGGTCACCACCAGGGACGCTCGCGCCGCGAGATGCTCGAGCAGTCCCTTGCTCGCGCCGCCATCGAGCTCCACGTGCGGGTAGTAGACAATCCCCGCGCCCTGCAGTCTCTCCGACCGTTCGACCATGCCGTCGAGCACGAACCTGTGGATTCGTTCGCTCGCCCACGGATAGTCGCAGCGCAGCGCCTCCAGGATCACGAGCGGCTTCTTCAGCTCGCGCGCCCATTCGATCGCGCGGTCGAGCGCGAAATTCCACCCGAGCCGCCGGTTCGCGATCATCCAGTAGAGGACGAACTCGCCGTCCGCGCGCACGGGCGCGTCGTTGCGCGCTGCGATTCGATCCTGCGGTACGTTTGCCAGCTTCGCGTCCCCGATCCTGGCGAGCCGCCGTCGTTCCATCTTGCGTGGCCCGGCGCTGCGGCGCAAGCGCGCCCGCCGCCGGATGAAACCAAACGGGTGGACGCGCGGTCCAAAGCCATGATAGAGATACGTCGCAACTCGCACGCGCGCGATGGTTCCGGCAGTTTCGGGGGGATCCGATGAGCAAGGCAGCAGGTCCGTCGTTTCGATTCGCCGCAACTTTCGCTTTCGTTTGCGGCGTCGCGGTCGCAAGCCTCGCTCTCTCGCAACGCGCGCAAGCCGCCCCTCAATCTCTCGGCGCCAATGCCGGCCAGGTCGTCGGCATCGAATTCGACGGCCGCTCCGTCTCGAATCTCGACAAGTCCGTCGAGTTTTACAAAATTCTCGGCTTTACCGAAGTTCCCGGCGTCGACAAGTCCTGGCGCGTCGATCCCGTGATGAACCGCATTCACGGCACCAAGGGCGTCGAATCGCGCATGGCCAAGCTCACCATCAACACCAATATGGGCGAGCAAACGCCGTTCACTCTGTATCTCCGCGAATTCCGCGGCATCAAGCGCCGCAACGTGATGGAGGGAAAAACTCCCTGGGAGCCGGGCTCGACTCACATGGAGATCGTCGTTCCCGATGTCGACAAAACCTGGGCGGACCTGAAAGCCGCCGACATGCTCCGGCCCTGCACCTGGGGCGGCAAGCTGATCGCTCTTCCCGGGCAGACGCGCGGCTCGATGGCCTACATCACCGATCCCGACGGCATGGATATCGAACTCATCGAGCAGCGCCCCGCCGTGCCCGCCGCCAACGGCCGCCCCGCGCGCCCCGCCGATCCTCCCGGAATCAACCACGTCGGCCTCATCATCCTCGATCCCGACAAAGCCGAAGGGTTCTACGGCTCACTGCTCGGCGCGCAGCTGCCCGCCGCGCCCACCGCATGGCTCAGCGGCGACTTCATGGACTCCGCCGTCGGCGGCCACGGCAATATTCTTCGCATGTATAACGGCAGCTACGCCCTCGCTGCCGACCGCGACGCCCGCATGCGCTTTGAAGTCATCGAGTACGAAAACCGCAAAAAGCCCGTCGCGCCTTACGACATCACCGACAGCGGCGTGAATTGGATCGGCCTCGAAGTCACCGACATCGACGACCTCCTCACCCGACTCAAAGATTCCGGACTCGCAAAACTCGTCTCCGACGGCATCGTCGAGATGAAGGGCGGCTATCGCGTCGCTCTCGTTCGCGACACCGATGTCGGCGCCTTCGTCGAACTCTACGAGCCCCCGAAAAAGCAGTAGCCTCTGCCGCGGGTTTCTGGCCCTTTTCGATTTCCCGGCCTCGGGTGGCACCAACAATCCTGTCGGTGCTCTTCGTCCGTGTATTTCTCTGCGTTCTCGGCGTCTCTGCGGTGAAACGGCCTCACTCCAGACGCGAAATGTCGCTGGGTGTTCTTCCGCCTTCGCATCTCAATCACGAGTCACAAGTCACGCTCTCGCCCACGCCGGAATCTCCGCATCAAGCGTCCGACTCCGGCTCTCAGCTTTCTCCTCCCATCGCCGCATCTCCGACTGAGTCCACACGACAGCCCTCCGCGTCTTCCCTCCGAGCGTCCACTTCACCCGCCGCCTTCGAATCGGCCCTCGCAGCCAACCCAACTCCCGCTGCCGCCGCGTCTCCTCCCGCGCCCGCTCCAACTTCTCCAGCGTCGCCGGCCGAAGCCCCGCCATTCGCCTCCGCATCCGGTCCGGATCGGCCTCGAATCGCTTCACCAATTTGTTCACCCACGTATGACTCACGCCCAAAAGCCGCGCCACCCGCACCTTCGGCCAGGGTTTACCCGCCGAGGCGGCCCTGCCCGCCGGCTTGCCCTGAGCGCTCTCTGCAAAGGCAGCCTCACCATGGAAGGCTCCCGCCACTGGCTTCCGCCCCACACGACTGTCATTCCGAGAAGCGCGGCGACGAGGAATCTGCACCTGCGTTTTCCGGCAACGAGCCACCAACCACTCGCCACTCGTACTTAGCCACCACTGCCACACAAGCTGCTCGATCACCCGCGACTCAACCCCGCTCCGCCATCGCAGCGGCTCCCTCTTCCGCGCCGCCCGCGCCTTCGCCATGTTGACCAGCCGCGCCGCCCGCGCCCTCTCCGACTTGTGCCCCGCTCCCGTCCCGCCCATCCCCATCCTCCAAGTGGGAATCTCTCCTTTTTCCGATTCACTCTGTCAGTCGTTCCGCATCAGCAGCCGAGTTGCGCTCGCACGCAGCCTGGCACGTACACAGCGGAGCGCTAGTGGCACCGGCAATCCTGCCGGTGCTCTTTGCTTCTGCATCTTCTGAAATCTCAAATCTTCAGATGTCAAATCTCCGGAAGGGCGCCCTCGCCGGCCTTCCCTCGCCTGTCCCTGCGGGCGGCCTCCATCGCGGTCTGCGTATGCGCCCGTCTCCTGGTGCATGCGCGAATCCGCCACGGTTCACCGGTGGCAGGGGCGCCGCTTGCTGCGCCCTTCGCAGCCGCAGACCCGCCCCAGCTAGTCTGAACGATACGCAACGTTTCGGGTGGAAGCGTGGGCCTTCAGGCCCTCGAAAAACGCCCGCGGCAACAGGGGCTTTCAGCCCCGGAGCGGTCTCTTCTGGAGCAGCGCCCAACCCCCAGTGGCACCGACAATCCTGTCGGTGTCCCGCGGTCTTCGCATCTGAAATCTCAAATCTCCGATCTCAAATCCCGATTCGCCCCAGCTCCCGCCGGCTACCGTCCAGCCACGAAGGGAAATTAGCCATGAGGCAACTAAACGTAGTCGTCAAATGACGGTGTGGTATGATCCGCTTTCGCTTCGATGTCAATTCGCAAAACTACTGCGCAAGGCAGGGTGCGCCACCCGCATTTGGTATCGAGTCTCGACACTACCTGGATGAAACTGAGGGACGTCGGAAAGTCGCTCCTCTACGTGCTGACAGTCCTTGCCTTCTTTTGCATGGCGGTGATTCTAGCTTTAGCATTCGGTACTAGGCTAACGCTAAAACAATCTCTGGAGTTAGTAGGGCTCGGTCTGGGCCTAGTCGCCGTTCTGTTGCTCGTGCGCGCGCTGTGGCAACGCGTAGCACGTGCGCTTGAGCGCGTCGCCCCCTCGGTCAAGCACGCCTTAGGCGGGCTTTTATTCTTCGTAATAGGAGTGTGTGCTAGCAAGTTCCTTGCGGACCCGATTCAGGTGTGGATTTCAAGTGGCTCCTCGTCGGCGCGGATCTTTTCACGCTTGACGGGCGCGGGGGGTGGCTGGGCGTTCTTCTTCGTGATGTTTGCTTTTGCGGTCTGGGTTAGCCACTTCATCAAACCTAGGGGTAATAAGCCGTGACTCTCGTGGGGCATCCATTGGCAGGTTGGAGATATTGGCGGGTATTCTCGATCGGCGTGGACGACGTAGTTATCGAAACGGGGGCGGTGGACACATCCGCGAGCATACTGCTCAACCCAGCCAAATCGTTCGAGAACTTCGTCGGATACTACCTCTTCAAGAAGCAGCAAGTGAAAACGTGGGCAGACGATTTGCGCTACATACAGAAGCAAGCGGGTGGCGCATTCGTGGTCGAAGCCTCAGGCCCTGGCTGATCCGGCGGGTGGAGCACCCTTTATCAGGGGGAAAACGGTTTCCGAGGATCTGGACTCCTCCGAGTGAAGCGAAGGATCTGCGGCAACTATTTCCGTGCTCATGGTTGATGCTAGGCGTTCATTTGCTCATACAGAGGTTGCGGCAAACTCCCGAGTACCCCAGGCACCCAAGCGGGATCCGACCCTGGACCTAGGCCGGCCAATGCAGCCTTCATGTATCACACCCACGGAGGCAACGATCCAGGATACGATAACGAGCACTTCTCACCTCAGGACAAGACGTTTGCCGGGCAGAACCATGTGCAAGTTACTTGGGCACACCGGGACACACGATTCAGAGGTACAACCCGGCCTCGAACACAGTGATCTTGTTTAGGGAAAGGACAAACTGACATGAAGCGCTTGGGTGTCTGGTTGATCGTTTCGATTTTATTGGCGTTGGAACTGGTTAGCGTAACCGGCAGCAAGGCAGCGACTGGCTTCTACAGACCAAAAGATGGCTTTGTACCGGACACTAGAACGGCCATCGCTGTCGCCGAGGCAATCCTTGTTCCGCTGTATGGCGAGAAACAACTTGCGTCGGAGCGCCCGTTTTCGGCCGTACTCAAGAACGGCGTTTGGATGGTGACGGGTCATCTTCCAGACGGTTGGACCGGAGGTGTCGCTGAAGTTAGAATTTCAAAGGAGACGTGCGAGATCATCTCCGTGAGTCACGGGAAATAGGCTGATCAGATGGCGTTGTCGGCTCCTTAATCCGAATGCGCGAATGTCTTCGGTCGTGAGGTCCGGATAATCTTCCTGCAGTTCGGCTTCCGTGGCGCCCTCAGCAAGTTTATGGCGGGTGGAGCACCCTTTATCAGGAATCGGAACTGATGTCGCCCAATTCGGTGCGTACGCGATCACACTACACCCGAGTCCATTCAAGCCGAGCAGAAACCTGAGGGTGCCGCGCCCTTCGCTTCTTAGAAGGGTGCGCGAGGTAGCGCTGCCTTTCGCAAAGGATGCCCCACCCGCCACCCGCTGGGGGGAACACGAGAAATCGCTCAAAATCCAGGAGAAGGCCTTTCGCGATGTCGGGACTCTCTAAGTGCGTGAGACTCCAACCTGCACGACTTGCCCCGGTTTTATTGATTGCAGGGCAACGAGGGCTTGCGGAACATGCGGACGGATGTCGTCGATGTCATTCGAAGCGGGCCGAATGATCAGAATTGCGAGGCGCCGGCCGGCCATGTTTTGTTGGTGCGGGATGTTCTTGTCGATTGTGATGAGCACGTCGAACTCGTTCTCGGCTTGTGAGAGGAGCTCGCCGTTTTGCTTGCCACTGAGGCCCGCGTCTCGCACGGTCTGGCACTCGTGGCCCGCGGTCGTGAACAGTAATCTGACTTTCCAGGGGATACACTCGTCGAGCAGCAGTTTCATTTGAGAGCCGAGGACAAGCTCGCTCTAGCTTCCTCGATTGCCGCGATGGCCTGTTCCCGGCTCACGCTTGGAAAATCTTCAAGAAATTCGCTCAGGGTTTTTCCGTGCTCCACGTAGTCGGTGAGGGATTTGAAAGGGACGCGCGTTCCTCGAAACACGGGTTCACCGCTGAGGATATTCGGATCGCTCGAGATGACGCTCATCTTGTCCTCGACTTTGTGCCGAATGCGTGCAGTATACCATGCCCATGTAGTGGGTCTGATGGCAGACGGGAGACAAGCGCCACCTCGGCAAATCGTCCGGCGGATGGAGCACCCTTTGTCGGACCGCGTTCGAAAGAGGTCCGGTAGTACCGAATTGGCAATCTACGGCTCCTGCTACTTTGACAGGAGCAAAGTCTCGTCTTCGCCGACATAGAGTGCGAGCTTACCCGGGAGGACGGAGAGAATCGATCCCATGCCGTTTCCGATCGCTTGGTCAAGAGCAGTACGAAGATCGAGGTGCTGTCCGTCGATCTCTCTATCTTCGGACATTACCCAGCACTCTTCATCCGCTCCTTTAGACTTCAGGAGACTGTAGATGTTTTCAATTCCCTGAACGTGCCTCTCCCACAGTTTGCGCCCTGCATCTGTCTTCCATGGAATCTCGGCGGCGAATCGTCGGTCAAACCACGAAAAGTGGCCCAACCCCGCGGTGAATTTTCTCCTCGTTCTCGCTTTTCCGAGGAACTGCAGAAGTCGCGCCTGCCTTTCTCGTACGACGAAGGCTTCTATCGTCGCCCGCTCGTGCACGGCCAAAGCTTGTTCGTGCTCCACCCCTTAATTATAGACAGGAACGGCCTAAGCGGAAGTGACCTGCTGCCTCAAAACGATGCGTAACGTGAGCAGCGGCGCGATCTACTACTATGCCGAAGACATGCTGGGGAGCTTGGCGCGGGCCATTCCCGGTTCGGGGGACACAAGACTCACCCGCAGATCCCACAGCCCCCGCAAAGGAAAAACAAAAAGCCCCGGTTCGAGTGGATCGAACCGGGGCTTTTCTTGTCTGAAAACTCTTTGACGCTTCGGATGAGACAGGCCAGAACCCGTGTGATTCCTCCGGGCGATTGCTCGCGCGGATTTTGAGTAGCCGAACAGACCCCGTGAGAGGTCTTGGAGAGCCGTGCTCGCCATTGGCGAGCCGTGCTCCCTTTTCCTTTAGAAAGGAGGTGATCCAGCCGCAGGTTCTCCTACGGCTACCTTGTTACGACTTCACCCCAATCATGAGTCATACCTTGGGCGCTTGCCTCCTTGCGGTTGGCACAGCGACTTCTAGTACAACCCACTTTCGTGATGTGACGGGCGGTGTGTACAAGGCCCGGGAACGTATTCACGGCGCCGTTCTGATGCGCCATTACTAGCGATTCCGGCTTCATGCAGTCGAGT
>Ga0335075_10003716_pt1 | contig 24070 bp, 30 predicted proteins | sample Lox_Sample_24_FD_206723 | JGI IMG/M metagenome (GOLD analysis project Ga0335075, IMG submission 206723) | Soil microbial communities from Loxahatchee National Wildlife Refuge, Florida, United States - Lox_Sample_2.4 | ecosystem: Environmental > Terrestrial > Soil > Wetlands | place: USA...
GGACCCGCCCTTGGGCTGTTCGAGAGGGAGGGATGGGAGAATGGCCGCTGCGAGCCGGCCCGCTTCGGACCCGATGAAGAGCGGATCGTCATGGTAAGCGATCGCGCAATGGGCCGATCAGTGCCCGACGGAGGCGGCGCGACCGACGCGGGCGGGCCGGGCATTGCGGCAGAGATGGCTGTGACGAGTACTCTCCAGAGCGCGCCTCGACGAGTCGATGTCTTCGCTGACGTTTGTGGGCCTTCTGTTCACGGTGAATTTTGCGGTGCTTGCCGTTGGTTTGAAGGCATTGAAGCAAGTGCCGATCGTCGCGGTACCTTTGTTCGAGTCGCTCATCGCCTGCTTCTATGCAGCTATCGCCTATGCCGTCGTGGCAGGCGAGGTCCGGGCCGTCAAGCCGCGCAGTGCAGCCAGGGCCATCCTGCAAGGCAATGTACTGTCCGAGTGGTTCGGCGTGTATCCGCTGATCGTCGCGTTCGTGCCAGTGATTTGGCAGATGACGCACTCGAGACCGCTCACGATTGCGGCCTTGCTTGCTAACGTGCTCGGATATATCATGTATTCCGTTAGTGATCTGTCGTTGCTATCGCGCTTTGCGACCGGTGTTAAGCGCTGGGTCGCGGATGGGGGCGTGACGGTGATCGTGATCGGAGGCGGAGTGGCGGCGATAGCTGAACAGCGCCGGCTCGAGGAAGTGGCGATCTTGGTGGGAGTTGCCTACTGCGCCGCGCTCAGCGTTTGGCACGCGCGCTCGCGGGAGAAGGATTATCTCGACCATCTGCTCATACGCACCAAGAGCTGAACGCCGGTTTGGGGCGGCGCGACGCGGTTTGCGGGCGGCATCGGCTGGTGCAAGAGCGGCGCTCGTCTCTGAGTCCAACGCCCTTCATGGCGCGAAGGGCTGGAAGCGCCATGTCATCGCCGGCTGCGCGACCAGCAGGCCGGCCTCATCGCGGATCCGCGTGTGGATGACTTCGTTGTGGTACTCGGCTACCCAGCGGTACTTCTCCCACAGCCGCCGGTCGCTGCGATGCAGCTCGAGCTTTGCGTTGATCGTGTCGCGGTGCGCGGTGAGCCTTGGGCGCGGGTCCTCGTACTCGTCGAAGAGCGTTGCGAGGTAGTCGATGAACGTCCAGCCGTCCTCGTCGCACATCAGCAGCGTCGCCGCAGGGTCCTCGTCGTCCTCGGCGCCAGTGGCTGCCTGCGAGCCCGCGGCGAGCTCGTCGAGGATCACGCGCGGGTGAACCGCATCGTTGCTCTCCCGTTCGTAGGCATCACCCAGCGCTTGGCCGAAGATCAGCCCGTCGTGGATGTGGAAATCGCCAACCACGATCCCGCCTCGTACGAACAGGCCCTGCTCGACGAGGCTTAGCTGAAGCAGCGCTGCCTGATTGATGAGGCCGAAGACCGCTGCCCGCTCTTCTTGCTCTGAGGGGATCGGAGCCGCCAGGATCAGCGCGTCGGAGAGCATCGCCGCTGGCCACTGCGAGGCCGGGTGCAGGAAGTTACGGTAGGAGCTCGTCACCGCGCGCGCGATCGCGGCCAGGTGATCCTGAGCCTCCGGCGCGCGCGCCATCGCGCGGACGCCGAGCAGGTCCAGGTACAGCACCGCACAGCGCCGCAGGACCGGCTCCCCGGCGGCGTTCAGGAAGATCTCACCGGTGTCGGCCACGCCCCTCCGCTCGCCCGAAACGTGGCAGTCGACGCCGCCACGTTCGCGTTATCGCGCGCCGGTCCTGGGGGTGCCGGCTCGGGCGGCGAGGCTGTACGAGCGCGGCCCCGGCTCGGGGATCCCACGCTCCACGACGCCGCGCCACTGTGCGGAGGCAAGCCACCGCGGCAGCGCTGCCCGGGCGCTCGTGTCCGGCACGGCGGCGCTCAGTTCATCGAACGTCACCGGCTGCATCCGCCTGACGATTGGGACCAGCTCCCCGTCGAGGCGCTCGTAGCTGCGCAGGTGCTCGGGGTAGTCGCGACCGTCGGGCGAGCGCGGCGGCGCGGCACCATTTCGGTTCGTCCCTTTTGCGTGCTCGTGTTTCGCCATCGCCGCTTCCCCTATTTCATCATCTTCTGGGCACGCTCGATTCGCGCGCGCAGGCCGTCCTGGAAGTCACGGTCCTCACGCCGTCGGTCGATGTGGCCCGCGATCGCGCTGCGGACCACCTCCGAGACCGGCCGGCCTTCGACCGCCGCGACCGTTTCGAGCTGCTCAGCCTGCTCCGGTGCGAGTCGGATCGTCATTGCCTTCGGGGTTTGCATGTCCTGAAGTATCGCACCCCGGCGGACGGAAATCAAGCTGCCGCGATATCGTGGTATCGTGGTTGCACCCGACCCGAGGAGCCCACATGGCCGACCCCGGCAGCACCGAGACCCACCACCCGCCGAACCTGCACATCAAGATCGACCGCACCGAGTACACCGTCCACGAACGGGACATGACCGGCGCGCAGCTGCGCCACGTCCCGGACCCGCCGATCGGACCCGACCGCGACCTGTTTGAGGTGATCCCCGGCGGCTCCGATCGCAAGATCGAAGAAGAGATGGTCGTCGAGATCCGCGACGGACTGCGCTTCTTCACCGCCCCCGCCCACATCAACCCCGGCGCCGAGCGCGCCCGCACTAACCACCGATGAGCCTCCCGCCCGTCGACGCGGCGTTCCTCGCCGAGCGGGGCCTCTCGCACGAGATCCACCAGGACGCGGGCGTGCTCTGCCTCGTCCTGCCCGCGTGGCCGCTGCCCGCCGGCTACAGCGCGCCGAGCAGCGACCTGCTGATCCGTCTGACGCCTGGCTACCCCGACGTCGCCCCGGACATGTGGTGGTTCAGCCCACCCGCGCTCGTCCCGGGGCGCTCCATCCCCGGCACCGACCTGACCGAGGGCTACCTCGGGCGCAACTGGCAACGCTGGTCGCGCCACTTCCAGGGCGGCCAGTGGCGAAGCGGTGTCGACGGACTCGAGAGCTACCTCGCGCTGATTGCCGGCGACCTCGAACGATGGGTGCCCGTCCCCGCGTGATGCGCACGACCACGCTCGTTCTGCCCGAAACGATTGCCCGCCAGCTGCGCGGGATGCTCGCCGAGCGACGCGAGAGCGCGGCCGTGCTGCTCGCCGGCGTCGCACGGGCGCGGGACGGACAGCTGCGGCTGCTCGGCCGGGAGCTTCACCCCGTACCCGACGACTGCTACGAGCGGCGCGAGCGCACCGAGCTGATCGTTGTCGCCGACGGCTGGGTGCCAGCCCTCGGCCGAGCCGCCGAGATCGGCGCTAGCGCGATCTGGTTCCACACCCACCCCGGTGTAGACGCGAACCCGAAGCCGAGCGCCCGCGACCGCGGCGTCGATGAGCAGCTCGCCGACCCGTTCCGCATCCGGTCGGGCAGCGAGCTGTACGGCAGCCTGATATTTGCGGGCACCCCCGAGCACGTCCGGTTCAGCGGGCGGGTCTTGGACGGCGGACAGTCCCCGAAGATCGAGCGGCTGTGGGAGGTCGGCGATCGCCTCCGCCTCACCGACGCCCGGCCCGACGCGACGATGGTCGACAGCGGGCTCTTCGACCGTAACGTTCGCGCCTTCGGCGGCGGCGTGCAGGAGACGCTCTCGAGCCTGAGCGTCGGCCTCGTAGGCGCGGGTGGAACCGGCTCGGCCGTCGCCGAGCAGCTGATCCGCCTGGGTGTACGCAGGCTCAGCGTCATCGACCCGGACACGCTGTCCGTGTCGAACCTCACACGCGTGTACGGCTCGACCCCGGGAGACGTCGGTCAGAGCAAGGCGCGCGTGCTCGCCACGCATCTGCGGCGGATCGCGCCGGACGCGGAGGTGCAGGCGATCGTCGGCACGCTCACCGAAGAGAGAACGGCCCGCGAGTTGGTCGGCTGCGACGTGGTGTTCGGCTGCACCGACGACAATGCGGGCAGGCTCGTCCTCTCGCGCGCGGCCAGCTATCTGCTGACCGCGGTGATCGACTGCGGCGTGCTGCTGTCCTCCGGCGCGGGCGGGGCGCTGACAGGGATCGACGCCCGCGTGACAGTGCTCACGCCCGGCGCGGCTTGCCTAGTCTGTCGCGAGCGCATCGACCTGAAGCGCGCTCAGTCTGAGCTCCTTAGCGTCGGTGAGCGCTCGCGCCTTCAACAGGAGGGCTACGCGGCGGCGCTGCCGGGGGTGGAGCCCGCGGTCGTCGCGTTCACCACCGCGGCCGCGGCCGCGGCGGTCGGCGAGCTGATCGAGCGACTCGTCGGCTACGGCCAGGAGCCGACCCCTTCGGAGGTTCTGCTTCGGCTGCACGACCGTGAGGTCTCCGTCAACCGGGCTGCGCCGCGCCAAGGGCACTACTGCGACCCGTCCACCGGGAAGCTCGGCCTCGGCGAGGGCGAGCCGTTCCTGGAGCAGACATGGACGTCCTAAGGTCCCGGCTGCGCCGGGCGCTCGCCGCGCTGGCAGCACTAGTCGCGAGGCGGCGCTACCGGATTCTCGCCACCGTCGCGCACGCCGACGAGGTGCCTGATGAGCTGCCGAGGCGCGGCGCGGTGCTGGTCGGCGAACCCGGGGCGGCAAAGTGGCTGGTGTTCGACTGCCCGTGTCGGGAGCGTCACCGTGTGATGCTGAACCTCGACCCCACGCGCTCCCCGCGCTGGTTCGCCTCGGGGGGTGAGCGCCTCACGATCTCACCCAGCGTCGATGCGCCGAGCGCGCGCGGACGCTGTCACTACTTCGTCCGTGACGGGCGAGTGCACTGGGTAGAATGAGAAAAGAGGCTTAGGTGATGAGTCATGTCCCAGCGGAGGGTGAAAGCGGCGAGGAGGAAGCGGCCGGAGGAGATGCCGGCCAGGCGGAACCTCACGACGCCGACGCGGGCGAATCGGGTAGCGAGCGCGCGGCGGCCCGTTCACATGCGGACGAGGAGAAGCCGCCTCGACGGCTGAAGACACCACTGTTCCACGCGCTGCACCAAGCCCGCTACGAGCGGCAGGCGCGGATCGCGAGCATTCAGGACACCACGGGTGCGAAGCTGATCTGCTTCCTCACCGGCGACTGTGCCGAGATCGGACGGGAGGACACGCTCGGGTTCGCGGACCTGCTTTACAACCTGCGCCGCAACGAGCCGATCGACCTGCTGCTGCACACCCATGGAGGGGTGATCGATGCGGCCGAGAAGCTGATCACTATGGTGCACAACGTCGCGGGAAAGGCGCCACTACGGGTGATCGTCCCGGATTGCGCGAAGAGCGCGGGCGCGCTAATGACGCTCGGGACGGACACGATCGTGATGAGCGACAGCTCAGAGCTCGGCCCGATCGACCCCCAGGTCGCGTGGCGCGACGCGAGCGGCAACGTCCTCCCGCACTCGGTCAACACATACCTTGACGCGTACGAGCTCCACAAGACCGCGCTGGAAGAAGATCCGTCCGATCCGCTGGCGCGGATGATGCTCGACAAGCTCGAGCCGGCGACGATCGAACTCTTCAAAAACCTCCACATGCGCGCCCTGAAGCTCGCCGAGCAGCTGCTCGCCCGGCGGATGCTGACGGACGGCTCGTGGTCCGCGGTCGCCCCGGAGCTGCTGAACACAAAACGCTGGTACGCCCACGGCCAGGTGATCTCCGCGACAGCGGCCACAGAGATCGGCCTGAACATCGAGCTCGTCGATGCCGACAGCGACCTCTGGCGACAAATCTGGCAGCTCTACTGTCTGCAGCGACTAGCGATCACGGACCGGCAGCGGCTGTTCGAGTCCGACTGGGTTTCGCTGCCCATCGACGGCGCCGCGTAGCTCGCCCCGCCCACAGCCCGTAATGAGCCCAGCGCGCCCCTCATGCCACCCCGGCTTGCTCCAGACCGATCGCGTTCCTACAGCCGCCCGGAGTGCCGGTGCTTCGCCGCCGTACCGCGGTGCTTGGCGGACCACCGCACGGGCCGCCAGCGTGGGCGGACTCGCCGGCCTGCTAGGCGTGGCGCTGTTTCCACGCGCGAGTTGTGCCGGCAGCCGCGGCTGGCGAGGCTGCCGCTCTCCGCACAATCCGGCAACGGCAAGGACCCCGAACGACGCCTGTGCCGTCAGGAAAGGAGGGCTGCGAAGACAGCGGGGCGACCAACCTGCTCCTCGCCAACCCGCAGGAGCGCGCGCTGGCCCGCGCGTAGCGCCGGGAAGGAGCAGGCACAGCGAGCCGAAGTCGCGTCGCTCCTCTTCGATCGAGGCAGCATTGAGACCGCGCTCAGCCGCTCTGCTGACTCTTGCTACTTCTCGGAGGAGCAGCGGACCAGTTGAGCTAGCGGGACGATCGCCGCGCCTCGAAGAGGGTGGCCGGAGGGACTAAGCAGGGACGAAGCACCCGCGGAAAACAATCGCCATCAACAACCTTCACGGGCCGCCCAAGTCCTGCGAATTCCAGCATTGACGCCCAACCACCGCCAACTGCGACGTTCTCATCCGACTTTGCAAGCAGGAGGTCACGGGTTCGAATCCCGTTGGCTCCACTCACAAAACTCCTGGAAATAAGCTCCTTTCATCCATAATCGTCTCGGCTGTCGGCGCCGGCGAAAGGCAAGAAACGGCTTGTGGGCCTATTCATGGACCTAAACTCGGCGCGGTCGTCTGCACGAGACGACACGAGCGGGCACAGATCGGGCTCGTCGGCGAAGCGCATGAGCTCCCAGATCGCTTGGCGCTCGTGATCGGTGAGGCGACGGTGGCGGGTCTGCTGGTAGACCTCGATCGTGAACGCGGCGGACTTGTGGCCGATCTGGTCTGAGATCCAGTGAGGGTCGCGTCCTGCCTGGGCGGCGAGCATCGCCCAGGTGCGGCGCAGCGAGTGCCGGGTGATCCTGGGGAGCGGTGCGAGCCCTTGCTCGGCTCGCTTCTGGTTGGTCCGCTCGGCGCTGGGCTTGAGGATGCTGCTGCGGAAGCGGTTGGGGTCGCGGCGGTGACCGGTTTTGGTGCCGAAGAAGTGATCGGATGGCTCCATCGGGAAGCCGTCGCGTAGACGTTGCTCGCGGTAGCGCAGCAGCTCGTCGCGATTCCAGAGGGTCATCTCGACCTCGCGGATGCCCTTCGCGGTCTTTGCGTCGGGGAGCTTGAAGCGCGATCTGGCGAGGTCGACCTGCGCGCAGCGCAGATCGCAGAGCCCTGAGATCCGAAAAGCCCGCGAGCCCGAGGGTGGCGAGCGCCGCGCGACGCCCGAAGCGCTGCTCGAGACGGTTGGTCTGGTCCAGTTCGCCGGCGGCGTCGAGCAGGGCGTGCAGCTCGTCGACCTCGAGGAAGGTCCGAGCTGGCTTCTCGGTAGGGAGGAAGCGGTCCCGGCGTTCACCGACCTTCATCGGGTTGACCTTGACGAGCTCGCGCTCGACCGCGCGCTGCATGATCCGGCTGAGCAGCGCGAGGATCTTGTTGATCGAGGAGTTCGAGAGCGAGCGCATCGGGCGCTTGTAGGAGGCCTTGTCGGGCTGCTTGACCCTCTCCATCAGGGGCCGGCCGAGAGCCTCTGCTGCCCGGATCACCTCCGATCGTTTGGCGAGCCCGTCGCGAAGATCGTCGACCCGTTCGACGTCGATCTCGAGCAGCTCGAGATGACCGAGTTCCGCCACGAGGTTGTCCAGGCGCCAGTCGAGGTCTTCCACGGTCTTCTCATCGAGACCCCGGCTCTTGATCGCCTCCACGATCGCCCGCGCAAATGGACCGAACAGCTGGTGTCCGTCCGGCCGGGCGGCGCCCGTGCGCTTGACGCTCGTCTTCTTGGCGGGCGGCACCCAGGTGCCGCGCTCGACTTTCTGCAGGATGCCCTCGAGCTCGATCTCGGCCCGGGTGCGGTTCCAGCCCTGAAGGTTGGTGCCGAAGACCAGCCGGTGGCGTCGATCGTATGCAGACAGCCGTGCGCCGAAGGTGATCGTCCTGCCGTCCTTCCACTTCCGTTCTGTGATCTCGCCTGTGCTGGGTCGTCCCATCAGCACGGTCGCTCCTTGGCTGTCGAGAACATGACTGGGTACGAGCGCACGGCGGTCAGCCATCCGTGCCGCAGCGCCGCGGAGTCATCGTTGTGTCGCACAGCGGGAGACGCTCGCGGGCCGCGAGAACGGCGTTTCGGCCGGGTGGGGAGCGGTGGGCGCATCTGCGATGCCGGTGTCATGAGGGATCTTTTGCTCGGGCTCGGCGTATGCCTTCCTACGCTGGCTGTCCAGCGGAGCGGCTGCGCCCCCGCGCCCATCCAAGAGTCCCTACCCGTCTGGGCTTGACCAGTTGGATACAGGCAATCTATCTGTTGTCATCCAGTCGCCGCTCCGCCTGCCGCCGTCCGTACGTTGGCGGGCGCGATCGGCTGTTGCTAGACGGCGCGGCGAGGGCTGCGATCAGCGCAGCGTGTCGCCTTGAGGGTCGACGAGCGTCCCGGCCGGGTCGTCGTAGCGGCTCGGTGGCCAGCGGCCGGCTTGGAGTTGCTCCTCGTCTCGCTCAGTGAGCGGCAGCTCGGCGGGGTCGACCGCGACGCGCCCCCAGTACGCGGCCAGCTTGACCTTCAGGTGGCGGCGCGCCTCGGGCCTTAGCTGCGCCACGCGGCGCGGCGGGTCGGCGAGCAGCTCGTCTGAGACGAGGCTCGGACGAAACAGGCAGGCCACCGACTCCTCCTCGAGCACCGGCGGCAGCGGCGGCAGGTACATGTAGGGATGGATCGTGTCGCGGCTGCGCAAAAGCTCAGCATTCCCGCCGAGCCCATGCGTGTGTTCGATGACGAGCGCGAGCGGCACGACCGGCACCAGCGTGCGAAACGGGTGTGCGGTCGCACCCTCGGCGCGTTGGTCGGCCATGTCGCAGGTCGGGGTGATCAGCAGCCCGTAGCCGAGCGCGACCGGCCCGATGAAGTGCTTGACCGCGTCCTGCTCGTCGTCGAGGAGCAGCGTGGTCGGCTGGTCGGTGAACGGGATCGCCTCGAATAGGTCGCCGGCGAACAGCGCCGTCGACCACGGCGCCGTCCAGTAATCGGTGTCGTATGGGCGGTGCTCGCCAGGTCCCATGCTCGCGACCGAAACCCTACGGCCCCAGACGCGCGCAGGCGACGTGGTCAGTCGATCGCGCGCGCGCGGGTCACGGCGACGACGTCATCGGCCCCGCCCGGCGTGGGGAAGCCGCTGAACATCTGCGCCCGCACCGCTGCGATGTCCTCAGCGCGGAAGCGCCGCACGCCGCTCGGCAGCCTGACAGCGCGCAGCAGGCCGCGTTCCTCCCAGCGCCGCAGCGTGTTCTCGCTGACCCCGAGCTCCCGGGCGGCCGCACGAACCTGCATCAGCTCAGCCATCTCGATGCTCCTTTCGCTCGGCTACAACGATAGGCGACATGGAAGATAGTATCAAGATTGCGTACATGGCGGAGATGGCAGACTTTAGCCTATTGTCGGTCGCCGACGCGTGTTCCTTGAACCAGGCGTCGGGGGATTCGCCCCTTTACGCGGCGGCGACCGCGTCTCGCGGCCGCCCCGCGGCGCAGTCTCGGATCGCTAAAGGCAGGCTCCCAGTCGGCATACGGGGACGACTAGCGACCCTTTGAGTCAAAGCGCCCGCGATAGCTCTCGAAGAGCTCGTCCACGTGCTCGCTCAGTCCGACGTAGTAGCCACGCTCGTCGCGGAACTCGAGCTGTTCATCACCCTTGAACGAGAGCCAGTTGTAGGAGGTCGCGATCGAGAAGCGCGAATCGCACACCAGGATCTTGGCATGCGTGTCGCCGAGTCGGGTCATGTGGAAGAGGTGGGGGTAGTCGCTGCCGAGGCGCCGTAGCTTTCGCTCTGCTTCGCGGTCGCCCTCGTCCTTGACTTTGCCTCGGCCGTGGCCGCCGTCTTTGTTGATGCCGTAGGCGATCCACAACTCGACTTCGCGCTGCAGCAGCTTGCGAAAGCGCGTGATCAGCTCGTCGTCGACGACCTCATAGCGGATCCAAGGGGAGACGATGAGAACGCGTCTCTTGGCTTCGTTCAGCGCCCGGTCGAGGTACTTGCGGTGCTCGTAGACCGGCACCTGACGCACCGAGATGTTCTCCAGCGCGCTCTCCAGCTCACGCTGGCGCGTCTGGGATTGGGCGAGCTGCTGGCGTAGCGATGCGAGCTCTTCCTTCGTGGCGGTCTCGGCCGCCGAGCGTAGTCGCTCATCCTCTTGGCGCAGCTCGATGCGTTCGTCTTCGAGGCGCTCGCTCTCGCCGGCCTCGGCGGCGCTGTCGAGCACCTCGGCGGGGATGGCGCTCTCGACGATCTCGCGCGCGGCATGCCAATGCTCTGGGGTGAGTTTGCGCGCCGAGCGCGCCGTCGCACGAGAAAAGGCTGCGTCGTGTTCCTCGCTGGGCTCGCCGTCGACGGCCAGCGTGATGAGGAGATCCTCCCCAGCTGCCTGGTAGGCGAGGGCGACGGCCTCCCGTGCGTAGCGGCGAGCCTTGCCGATGCCGGTGATGCCGATCACCTCGCGACGTCCGCGACGTCCTGCGGACTCGGCGCGGATGACCTCGTTGACCGACTCCAAGGGGATGTCCTCAAGGCTTGGCCGCTTTCGTGGTGAGGCGGCGATCTCCACAAGGCCGCGTCCCGAGGCCTGGCTGGCTGGAAACCAATGCCGGCCCCGCGCGGTCACGGAGAGCACTTTGCGCGTCAGCCCGTCGATCCAGACCGGAAGGTTCACCTCGACGGCCTGCACCTGTGCCGCCTCGGCCGCGGTACTGCGGCCCTTGGTGGTGAGAGTGAGACGGTGGGTGCGGTCACCGTCGGCGCCGCCGGCCAAGACAAGGTTGTCGCTTGAGAGCAGCGCCGCGGCCGTTGTCCGCACGATCGACTCCTCGATGCCGAGCAGACCCGCGATCTCGGCGGTCCCGGTCAGGCCTTCACCGACCACCCGCAGGACATACTCCTGGATCGGTGGCAGATCCTTCTTCTCCAGCAGTACGCATACGCCGGGACGCAGGCGGATCGGCGGCCTGTCACTGGTGGGATGGCGATAACTAGTGGTTCGTCTGTGAAGTTCGTGGGTTATGCCTCGAGGACCTTGCCAGTGTAGGTCCACTTGAATGGTTTGGCGGTCTGGTTGTAGGTCTCGATAAACGCGAGCATTTGCTCGGCGAGGTCTTCCTCGCTGAAGAAGATGCCGTGCTTGAGCAGTCGGCGGTAGAGGATCGAGAAGGAGATCTCGACCTGATTCAGCCACGAGGCGTGGGTGGGAGTGAATTGGAAGCTCCAGCGGGGGTGAGCGGCGAGCCATTCCTGGACCTCTTCGGTGCCGCGGGTGGAGAGGTTGTCGCTGACCGCGATGATCTGCTGGCCCTCGACGACGGGGATCTCGCTGTCGAGCTGGTCGAGGAAGCGGATCAGATCGAAGCGGTTGCGGGTCTTCGAGGTCATCGCGAGCACGTCACCCTCGTGGACCTTCAGACACGCGAACAGGCACTGCGTGCCGTTGCGGATGTATTCGTGCTCGCGGCGTGTCGGTCGCCCAGGAGCAGGAAGCATGTCTGGCTTGGTCGGTGCCTTGGCCTGGATCCCTGTCTTTTCGTCGATCGAGACGACCAGCACGTTCTCTGGCGGATTCACGTACAGGCCGCAGACACCTTTCAGGCGCTCCTCGAACTCGGGGTCGGAGAAGTCGCTCATCACCCAGTAGTCGGTCAGGTGCGGCTTGATGTCGGCGCGCGCGAGAATCGTGTGTGCCTGGGCGCGCGACATCCCCACCGCCTGCCCGAGCTGCTCATAGGTCCAGCGTTCCTGCTGAGCCCCCTCTGGTGTCTCCGGTGGACGCGTGCACGCCTTGGCGATCAGCCTCGCCCTGTCCGCCTGCGAATAGATCAGAGGTTTACCCGAGCGCGGCAAGTCACGGAGCCCGGCGATCCCATCCTGCTCATAGCGCGCCCGCCACTTCTGCGCCGTGTTCGTCGAACACCCCACCAGCCGGCCGACCTCCGCAGCAGAACGACCTTCCGCGGCACAAAGCACGATCTGGGCGCGCTCGACCATCCTCACCTCAGCGGTGCTCGAGCGCACAATCCGTTCAAGCTCCGCTTGATCGTCCGCTGCGATCTCAACGCTCTTCGCCAACGCAGGCATACCGAACCTCCATCATCGCTGGACCCAACCAGCGACGAGTTCGGCAAAGACTACGACACCCCTTCAACCACCAACGAACTTCACAGACGAACCACTAGCAAGAGAGTACCTCATACGCGACTCGTAGCCGTTAGCCCCTCTGAGCTGGGTCGGGCACACGCGCGGTACCGCAACTTCATCGAGAAAGAGTGCCGATGGTGCGCAGATCACTCACTCTATGCTTGCTTGGCATTTTGCCTTCGAGAGATGGGCACCGACCAAATGCGCACGTGCGTATTGAGCACAGCTGGCTCTGTTCGATAAATCGCGAGCCGAGCGACGGAAGCCGACATCTGACGCTCAGGGTATCGTCGCTCAATACCGGTTGTGCGACTCAAGTCACTGGCGTTGGTTCACCTCCCGCCGACGATACGTCCGACAACGTGGTTGACACTCAAGCAGAGCCGGGCACTCTACGACTCAGATCGTCGAGCGAGTCCGCGCAGATTCGCGAGTATGTCGCGCAGAACAGCCTCATCTGTCTCATCGTCTAGAGGGTCACGCCACGGTGCACCCCCCAGGAGGCGGCCGTCAGACAAGAGCCAAGTCGTCCTCTGCATCATTTCACCTTTGTGCATTATTGGATGTGTCCCCAGTTCCCACCCGGCCCTTTCCACGTATTGCTTTCCGATGAGACGCGGCCTATCGACCCGGAGCATCTGACCCCCAGCGAAGTTCGCCCTGTCAAGGCGAGCGAGCGCAAGCGGTATCTCGGCCCGGATAGCAGCTCGTAGCGGCTCCAGTCTGTCGTGAGCAGCGTGCGCCTCCTGCGCCCGACACGCCGCAGCCTCCGCCGATGCGCGTGCTGCCTCTGCTGCCACCATTCGATCAGCCTGCTTGCTCCGGTTCGTCGTCACTGTCAAAAGATTCTAGCCGGTCCCCGAACCCCAACACGCCGGGGCTTTGGTACTCGCGAATCGTTGGCCGACTCGTCGCACGCCGCCGATTGTGTGACGCTACTCAGCCGCCTAACCCAGGCCGAGATCGACCTTGTGTTCGACGCAATAGCGCGCGGCGGCGCGTTTGACTAGCGCCGGAGTCAGTCCACCCCAGAGTTTACCGATAAACCTCACTTTGTCGATGCATTCGTCTGCCCCAATATTCGCACCAGCGCGAACCATGATAAGCTCATCCCCAGAACTTGGATACCTGTAGTAAATGATGCTTGCAGTCAGCCTATACCGGGAACCCTCGTTGTAACCCTCTTCAGTGATCTCAGGCACTGACATTTCGGCACTGCACTGCAAACGAAACAATCCCTGGCGTGAGCGGTATGCAGCTGGCCAGTGTCGCTGATTTAGTGCATTATGAACCTGATACAGCGCTTTTAGTAGGGGATCGAGGCGGGCGAGTCGCTCGATTTCGGTGGCGCTTTTCGCGTCCCTCTCGGCGAGCTGAGCTTCTTTTTCGCGGCGTTTTTCGGCATACACCGCATCGACGTCATCTTGCCACGACATGGTGGTAGCTTATCAACCGGGCCGAAGCGCCATGCTGTTCGTTCGTCCCATGCCGCTTGTGCGACGTAAGCCTCACCGCGTAAACGGCGTATGACGAGTTGTGGTAGGTTGGCCAAACCTACTCAACTGGTCGAATGCGGGCAGTCCAGACACGCCCCGCCATGAAGGGGTGAGCGAATGAACGACAGCTTCGTGCTTTTGTTCCTCGTCCTACTTCTATTGCTATTTCGGAACAAGTGATAGATGGAGCTGGTCCCTCTATGTTGTGGGGATCAGCTCCCTATGCTGTCCGGACTTTGCTAACGCGTCTGTCGTTGTGTGCACAGGGCCACACTCGTTCCGCTCGGCCCAGACAATCGCGAAGTGCTGGACGCGGTTAACGTCGTGACGTATAGTTGAAGTCATGGCACAAGTATTGCCGAACAATCAAGAAGACCGCGAGGTCTATCTCCGTGAGCACAACGCCGGACAGTTCATCGAGGCCGTAAGAGGTACGCAGACCAAGAAGGCCGATACGATCATCCTCACGATGGCTGCTTTTGCTGGCGAGCCAGAACTTTTCTACGTCGCGCTCGACTACGCCAGCGCCAGCAACGTCACCGTTACGGTGGCACCCATGTCCAAAAGAGGCTGACTGGCTGGCTACCCTGTGACCAGCGGGTCGCACAGCGCGTATCGTCCTCTCGCTACCCGCACGACTCGAGGAGAGGAGCCCGAGGCGTGGGAGGCAAGGGCGGTTCTTATCGAGGACCACGCCACCGGCTCGCCCAGCGACGCCTCGACGGCTGCGTGGATGTCCTTGGCCCGCATCGGCGCCCCTTTGTCGGCAAGCACCTGGACGATGGCCGTCAGCACCCACCCAGGTCGGCGTGCCCGAAGCCTCTGAGGCACGGCAGGTCTTGGCCTTGAGCCATCACGCCGCAGCCCAGCCAGCTTCTCAGACAGATGCGCGAGCGTCCCCTGGACCTCTTGGTTCGATAGACGTTCGACAACTGCCATCGTTCGTGACGGTGGTTGAACCGCGGGCACAAGGAAGGTTGGTTCGATCGCGTCGCGGGCGTCTATGCGGATTTCGTCGGTGAGTTCTTGGAGGATGGCCTTGACGCGCATGGGTCCGCCGTCGTCCAGCGCGTCGCGGACTCTTTGGCGGATCGCGTCGAGGTCGGCTTCGCTGATGCGTTGGACGGGTTCGCTGTCTGCGAGGGTGGCGAGTTCGCTGGCCCTGGCTTCGAGTGCCTTGGTCTGCTCGCCGAGCGCTGCTATGCGTGGCGCGCAGGTGTCCTCGGGTATGGTGCCGTGCTCGAACGCTTGGAAGTAGCGGTCCATTGCGGCGCGTGTCTGGTCGAGGATGATGCCCTCACCGAGTTGCGAGAGATCGCCGCGCGACTGGCCCGGCTGGAGCGCCGACTACAAGACGAACGGCGAGCACCCCTCGGCGAGTCGCAGGTCGCGGACTAGCCGAGCGACGCGAGAAGGGCGCGCACGTCCTCGAACTCGGGGTCTTCGCCGTAGAGTCGGCCGAGGTCCCGCTTCGCCATCGCGCGCTTGCTGATTTGGATGTAGAGCTTGGCTCTTTTGTACCGGGCTTCCTTGAGCAACTGCCCGTCGCGCTTCTTGCTCCTCAACGCGTCGCGGTATGCCTCAAGTGCGGCGTCGGGCAGCCCTTGCGTCTCCATCGCCGCCGCCACCGACCCCATCGGGACCGGAAGGGAGATGCGATTGACCTCAACGCTTAGGTGAAGACTCGGCGCGTATTTGCTCATCAGCTTGTCGGGCAATGGCTGTGCCGAGTTTGTGACCCGCTCCAGATAAGGCACGGCACCCTCATGATCGCCGAGCTGGAAAGCGAGCACCCCGGCAAATAGCGCCGGTGAGACTGCGCGATGCTTGTCGTCGCTTGTATCGGCGTCTCGGAACGCGGCCAACGCGGCTTTGTCGTCTCCGGCTGTGAGCTTCGTCGTGCCGAGATAGAAGGCGCGCTCATAGTGGCGGGCAAAGACGCCCGGATGAGCCGGCGGAGTCCGCCTTGCCGGCGCGGCCGGAGGCGACCGCCGTGTGGCACGCGGGCTTGAGGTCCGCGCCTTGGCTGGCCGTAGCGTCGATGCGCGGCTGCTGTAGCTGACGCCTGTACCAGGGATGCCGACCGTCGTGGTGCGCTGACCGCGTGTATTGACCGTGTAGTGGGCGCCACGTCCGCCCACGGTCACGCCCATGCTGCGCTTATTGAGGTTGAGCTTCACGCCCGGCCCAAGTTTGATGCTGCGGCGGGCACGCAAGTATCCCACGCGCTAGTGCTCCGTCTCGTATCTATCGACCGGAAATCGGTTGTTGACGGCGAAGAGGAGCGCGTCCCGATTTTGGAGGTGGTGATGCGTTCCCCGTCGGTGTTTGTCAGGGATTTGTTGCCTGAGGAGGGCAACAGGCTCAAGCGGCTCTCGCGTAAGGCGGCGTCGGAGGTCAAGCGTGAGCGGGCTTTGATTGTGTGGGCGTCGGCGACGAGGATGAGTCCGCAGCAGATCGCGGCGTTGGTCGGCACCGATGAGTCGCATGTCCGCAAGGTCATTCACGCGTTCAACGAGCGGGGGTTCAGCTCGCTGGACCCTGAGAAGCGGGGTGGGCGTCCCCGCCGGATCACCGACGAGCAGCGCGCTCGGATCGTCGCGGTGGCCGGTGCTCGCCCCGACACGCTCGGGGCCCCGGCGACGCGCTGGTCGCTGAAGCGCCTGGCGCGCTACCTGCGAGAGCAGCAGATCGTCGATGTCTCTCCGGCGCACCTCGGGCGTATCCTCGCGGCGGCCGGCTTGTCGTTCCAGCGCACACGCACGTGGAAGGCGAGCCCTGACCCCGACTATGAGGCCAAGGCCGCACGGGTGCTCGAGCTCTACGCCAAGGCGCCCGAGAACGGGGTAGTCATCAGCTTCGACCAGATGGGGCCGATCAGCCTGCGCCCGACGGGCGGGTCGGGATGGGCTCGCCGCAAGCGTCCTGAGCGGCTGCGGGCGACGTTTCACCGCCGCCACGGCGTTCGCTACGTGCTCGGCGCCTACGATGTGCACTCCGACCGGCTGCGTGTGCGCCTGCGCCCCCGCCGGCGCGGGGCCGAGAACCTCGCGTTTCTCAAGCAGATCCGTGGTTGCTATCCGCAGCGTCTGCGGATCTACTGGGTTCAGGACAACCTCTCGGCCAACTGGACGCCAGACATCCGTGCCTACGCCGCCGCCCACAACATCGAGCTCGTCCCCACACCGACCTACGCGAGCTACCTGAACCGCATCGAGTGCCACTTCCTGCCGATCAGCGAGTTCGTCGTCAAGAACGCCGACTACCTCGACTGGGACGCCTTCGCAAACGCGCTCGCACGCCACCTCACCTACCGCAACGGCGCCCACCGCGACCAGCGACTCATCGACCTCGAGCGCCGCCACCAGATCGCAGCCTGACCCATGCCATACCCGGCGAAGACTTCCGAGACGGAGCACTAGATCACTTCCCCGCACCGAAACGCCGCCATGTGGACCAAGTTACCGCGCAACTCGTGGATCGGTCAACCCCGCGGCTCTCAGCCGCAGTAGTCGATGCTCAGGGCCGGCGGAAGATGTCGTGCGTACCGATGCGTCGCCAGATGATGTGCGCCTCGCCGGGACGGACCTCTTCGCCGTACTCAAAAGTCGCGCGCCCGTCGGCGGCCCACGTCATCTCCCACACACCGGGATACCCCTGCACCCGCTTGACGCGCAGGCTGGGCTCGAAGCGTCCGCTGCGTAGGCACGCGATGAACATGTCGATCGCCTTCTCCCACGCGGCCACCTGCGCGGCGGTCAGGCGTTTGTAGTCGCGCAGGAACCTCGGCCGCGGCTGATAGGTCGGCACTACTCGCTGCGTGCGGCGTGTAGCGCAGCCTTGAAGGAGTCGGCGTCCTCGTACACGACGCCAGGGTCGGTGCGTGCCTCGCGGTCCGCTTCAAGCTCGCCAGAGAGCCAGTCCAGCGTCCAAAACCACGCCTGGTCCGGGTCGATCCTGCGATCGGCGAGACTGCGCAGCAGAACGGCGGCGCCGTCGAGCGTGTCGTCGGGCAGACCCTCCACTAGCTCGTGCAACTCGGTCTTCGTCATGCCGTCATTCTCGCACGCCACGCCGCGGTCACCCGGCGACGCATGAGTGATCGGAGTAGCCGAAGACCCGTCACGCGGCGCGTGCCCGACGGACACGCGCCGCGGGATGCTCACTGCGTAGACGCGCCCGCCGTTGCGTCCTGCCGCACCTCGGGGTCGAGCAGATCGTCCTCCGCGAGCCTCGCCAGCATCTCCGGGCAGGCCGCGGTCGCAGCCGTGAGCACGTAGACGGCCTCGTCCACGAGCTCGTCCTGTTGGTTGGCGAGCGAACTGACCGCCGACCAGTAGACGCGCTCGATGATCGGCCGAAGCTCCCGCGCCGGCATCGTCAACTCGAAGTCCTCGCCGTCAGGCTCCTGCTCCCAGCCAAGGTCATTGAGCAGGCGTAGCTCGATCTCGAAGCGCCGATGCAGACGCCTGGCGTGAAGCGGCTCGTCGTTGTGCAGATGGCTGAAGATGTCGCCGATCGCGGTCAGGTCGGTCATCAGCCCGTCGTACAGCGCATCCCTGTAGGTGCGGTTGATCGTCATGTTCATGAAGGCTCCTTTCGGTCGAAAGCCGAAGAAGCGCGCGCAAGCTACGCACGGCCAAGCAGCAGCAGACAGCTACGGTTTGCCGTGGCATCGAAGCGTCGTCTTCGGTGCTGAAGGTCGGGCGGGTGCCTTCAACCACCCGTCCGGCCGCTTGATTGTCGAAGCGCCGCGGATGGGTAGCGAGGTCGTCGGACAGACTTCCGGGGACCGTCGAGACGCCGCCTACTGAGCGTCGTTAATCGCCGTCGTCAAGCGACATCCGCCCACCCGGCATCCGCGCCGAGCAGCGACTTAAATCGGCTAGCTCAGCGGGGCCTCGCGGCCACGTGGTGGTCGCGGTCGCCGCATAGTTGGTATCTTCCGCGCCGTCTACGGGATTCAGAGGAGCGATCATGGCTCAAGAAGTCGAGTTCGGCAACGGTGGGGAAGGCAAGATCCGCAGCTTCTGGGTCGGGCTGGGCCTGACGATCGTTACGCTCGGGCTCTACGGGCTTTGCTGGTACTACTTCGTCAACAACGAGCTGAAGGACGTAGGGCTCGCCAAGGACGACCAGAACCTCGGGCAGTCGAGTCCGGCTCTGTCCGTGACGGCTCTTGTCATCGGCGGTTTCACGCTCTGGATCGCACCGCTGCTGTCCGTCTACAACTACGGCCAGCGAATCAAGCGGGCACAGCGCCTGACTGGCGTCGAAAAGCAGGCCCAGCTCAACCCGATCGTTGCGTTCCTTCTCTACTTCCCCGGTTCGCTATTGATCGTGCCGCTTTTCTTCCACTACTGGTACGTCACCAAGCATCAGAATATGGCGCTTCGTGCAGCAGGTGGACTGCCCTATACCGGCGACATTGCCAGTACAGCCGCATAGTCTAGTCAGCCGCTTTATCAAGCGACATCCGCCCGCCGGGAAGCCGCGCGGAGCGGTTCGACTTGAGGTCGGTTGGCTCCATAGGAGTAACCGTTCAGTGGGTCTGCTCAGGTGAGTAGCGGTACGGGATCGCCGCGGGCGTGGGCAGTGATGGCGTCGCTTAGGTAGGCGAACAGCGAGCGGCGCTGTAGCCGGCAGGTGGTGTGCGCCGAGAGCAGCCGGGCCGTGCGGAGTTCGCCACCCTCGGACTGGCTGCCGAGGCAGAGCTTGCGGTAGATGACGGCGCTGCGCAGCGCGCGCTCGGCGTGGTTGTTGGTCGGCTCGACCCCGGCGTGTGAGGCGAAGCTCCACAGGGCGGGCCAGGCCTTCAGGAGGTTGCGCGCCATCCCGCGGCAGCGCTTGTTGCGCGCGCGCTTGGCGGCGTAGGAGCGGATGATCGGCTCATACTGTCGCTGCAGGGAGCGGATCGTGCGTTTGAGCTCGCGGCGGTCGCCGGTGTGCTGGAAGACCTCCCAGGCCCAGAACACGCGCTCGCACAACGCGAGGCCGTGCTCGCCGAACTCCTTCTCGGCGGCGAGCCCTTCGGCGTGCGCCTTGAAGTCGCGACGCAGATGCGCCCAGCAGAGCTGACAACGGCGCAGCGGCAGGTGCGCATAGGCCCACCAGCGGTCCGAGGTCACGATCGCGCTCGTGTCGGCCAACAGCTTCTTGGCGTGGTCCTCGTGCCGGTCACGCTCCACCGAGAAGTGGGCGTGGTCTTGGTCGAAGATGCCCCACAGCGTGCGTCGGGCACCGGCGGTGCGCCAGCCAGTCTCGTCCATGTTCAGCACCCGCGATGAGCGCAGCCTCCCCAGCAGGTCGGCATGCGGCTCGGCCAGCGCATCCGCCACTCGGGTGAGGATCGCGTCCACGCTGCCAGAGCTGATCCGCGCGCCGAACAGCTCTTCGCAGAGCTCCACGGCATCATCGCGCGAGACACAGTTGCGCACCGACACCGTCGCCACGGCCGCTTGCAGACGAGGCCCGAAGCAGCTCTTGGCAACCTGCGGCGGTAGCTCGCCACGACGACGCCTGCCACACGCCGGGCAGCGCAGCCGCTCACACCGATGCTCGATGACCCGCACCGTGATCGGCGGGAGCTCTTCGACCTGGTGGCGCGCCGGCTTGCCCACCGCCCGTCGCTCCTCGGATGAGAACACGTGCCCACAGCGGCAGCGCGCCGGCCAGTGCTCGATGACCTCATCGACCGCCCACGCCGGCAACAGCGAACGCCCGTGGCCCTCGTGGCCATCCTGGGCGCCGCGCTTGCGCTCCGACGGATCCCTTGCTACGCGACGGCGAAGAAGGCGGATCGGTGCTCGGCGGAGCGGAGGAGTTCCGCGACGAGCGATTCAGCTTGCGCTCGAGCTCACCGATCCGCTCGTCCTGGCGCGCCACGCGCTCCTCCAAGCGGCGAATCTGCTCGTCCATCCGCAGCAAGACAGACACCACGACCTCGCGGCCCTGGTCATAGATCGCCTCCGCCTCGGCGCGGTCCACGCCTCCAAGTTCGACGCCGCGAGGTTATGTCCCCCAACCAACTGAACGCTTACCCATAGGACCTGATTTGCAGCAGATTCGCAGGCGCGTGTTTGACGGTGGTCGAACCGCCGTCGGGACTTTGTTCTAGGCTGCCAGCGTGTCGAGTAGCATTATCAGTGGCGGGATCGTTGCGATTATCGCGTTTGTTTTCGCGGTTGGGTGGGACATGCTCAAGTACAGGCGTGATACAGCTCGCCATGACCGTGCCGTACTCGCCGCTATCCGGATGGAGCTTCGGGCGAATCTGCCGGTTGTTGAGAAGAATCAAAGCAGCGTCACGCAAGAGCTCGAACGCTTGGCAAAGGGAGAATCACTACTGAACCCTCTTGAGCCCCTCGAGGCAGGATTCTGGAATCTCGCAAAGCTCAACACACCGAAGTCGATCAGTGCCAGCACCGATGCGCTTGCGAATCTTCAGCGGGTCGCTCGTCTCACGTTCAAGGTCAATGACGTCATCAGCAGCCGGGAGGCATTTCGCGTGGGGAACCACGAATCGCCGATCTTCAACATCAAGCTTGGAGGCTACGACCAACTCCTCCACAGACTCCAAGCCGAACTTGTTGATGCGATCACCGACGCCGACAACATGATCGCGCCCGCTCGGCCATAGCCGATCATGGCACCCACCCTAGAGAAACCGACTCTCCTGGAACCCCCGCCGAGCGGTTCTACTTGAGGTCGGTTGGCTCCATCGGCGCTGATTTGCAGCGGATTCTGGGATGCGTTTATGACGGTGGTCGAACCATCACGGCTTGGCGCTGAGTGTCTGCGGGACCCTGCTGGTGGTCGCTATCCAGCCCGGTAGGGCCGGGGCGATGTAGCCGGCGAGGGCGAGGAGGTCTTCGTAGCGCTCGCCGGGCGCGTGGCTCCAGACGCGCTGGTGGTGCGCGAGACGGTTGCGGAAGACGTGAAGGCGAACAAGCGGACCCTCGATGGTTCCAAGCTGGCGATCGGGTGCGTGCGGGAAACCGCTGGCGAGATCCGGCCACAGTCCCGTGAGCTTCTTGGTGACGAGGAAGCGCCAGAATCCGAAGCTCAACTCGCTGATCGTCTGCCCGTCGCTTGCGCGCTTGCCCTTCTGCCGCACCCGATCGCGGGCGCCCGCGATATCCAGACGCGCGCGGCTGCTCAACTCCTGCGCGGGATCGTCCAGCCACGAGCCCGGCCGTTCGAGCCGGCGATGGCGCGCGGCGAGCCGCTGATCGAGCACGTTTCGCAGAGCCACCTCCAGGTGGCCGATCGGCTCCCAGAAAGCAGCGGTGATCGCCGAGTTCCAGCGGTACATCTCAACCGCCGCAGCGAAATCGCCGCCGCAGTGTTCGATATACGTGCTCAGCCGCTCAGTGCTGAAAAGGCGCTCAAGATCCTGCGGCGGGAGTTGTGGGTCGGAGGTAGGCATCGGAGATCGTCCGCGCTACCATAAGACGCGAAGACCCCGGAACGGTCCCTGTGCAGTCCCCCTCGGGGGGCAGGCCAAACCGCCGGGGTTTCGTTCGTTCCGGGCTACCTCGCGACCGCCCGACGGGAGCTACGCCGCCTCGTCAAGCGACATCCTCCCGCCTGCGAGGCGCGCCGAGCGGTTCGACCTGAGGTCGGTTGGCTCCATGGGCGAGACTTCGACGTTTAGTTTGCATTTGCAGACGGTTGACCGCGTAAACCGCTGGAAATCCTTGGTTTGAGGTTTGAGCAGCGCGAGGGCTTGTTTCGGCTCTGGAGGGCGCGACATGCTGCCACTCGTGCGCTCGACAACGCGCGCTTGCACTTATCGCCTTTCTGGCAATCATGGATCAAGCGCGCGTGCGTCTCATCCTCGCTCCAGTCGATATGCGCGTGGGCGTACACGCGCTCGTCGTGCATCCTGCAGCGCTGAATCACCTTCGCGGCGGCTTGTAGGAACTCGTCGCAGACTTCCTCTAGCTCCGGGCAGTGAGAGGCCAGTCGGCGGCGTGAGGCGCTCAGAAGACCGTCAGGCCGTAAAGCTCGGCGACGCGCGTCAGCGCAGGGTCATCGCGTGTGATGGGTCGTCGCTCCTGCTCTTCGAGCGCTGCGTCCTCGAACAGCGCCCAGCACTCCCATTCGGATGAGAGCCGCGACAGGTAGCGAATGCCGGCGTACTTGAGGCGATCGTTTGCGTCGCGCTGCTCGTAGGCCCAGCGGCCGATCCAGCGCGTGATGCGGCGGTCTCCGCCGCGCACCGTCGGGACGTCGAGGCGCTGTACCTGTAGTAGGCGAGCAGCTCGCCGAGCTCGTTGCGGAGCAGCGCACGGGTCTCCGCCGCCTCGACATCGAGAAAGCGGACTACCGGGATCGCCTTGCTCGACGCAGGGACAGCACGGACCGCAAGACGGCGGTGTCGCCAGTCGGCCGGAACCTCGCCGAGCGCCATGAAGCCCTCCTCGTTCGCCGCTGCGCTCAGACCGGGGTCGGGCCGGAAACGGGAGAGCGTCTCGCCAAAGCACGCTTCGACTGTCGTCGCTAAGTAGCAGACACGGTAATCACCGGTGGGACTGTCGAAACGGTTACCGGTGGTGCGGTTCTCGAGCAGGCCGGGGTCCAGCGGGTCGCTGACGCGAAGCGGGTCGGGTGAGCGCCCAACGCGCCACAGGCCGCCCTTCGGAGGCTCAACTATCTTCGGTCTTGTGGGTGGCACTCATCCCCCGGCTAGGAACGCCTTGGCCGCCACGAGTACGTCGCGGAAGTCTCCTTCGCGGATGCTCTGCGCTGGGGATTGGTCGTCGAGCTGCGGGTTCAGGCCGAGGAACCATGCGCGGACGGTGTGGGGCGACTCCTCTGCGAGCAGCAGCTGGAACGTCTGGTAGGCGCAGCGCAAGCGCTGCTCGTGCTCTGCTCGCGGAGCGCGCTCCCCGGCCGCCCAGCGCGCGACTGTTCTGGGGTCGGACACGCCCGCTACGTGCGCAACCAGTTTCTGTCCGAGCACCTCCTGGAGGTATCTGACGACGTCGGCGATGTTCGACTCGACGGCCTTCCGGTGGGCTTGTTCTGGGGCTGAACGGAGCTTTGGCATAGTTCCCTCGCTCGTCGTGGCACTTGATCGCGTGCTCTTGGGCTTGGCGTAGTTGGATGTTAGCCGATAGCCCGGCTGTTGGCCGGTATTTTGGCCATGTCATTAGCACGATCCGCTATTACTGCGCCGTCTGGTCAGCCGATGGCTCACGGGCAAACGCTCGATTGACCCGGTCAAGATCCTCGGGCCGAGCCTTGGCATGCATGTAGCGCTCCGTGGTGGTGATACGCGAGTGTCCAAGGAACTCCTGGACGAAGCGCGCGTCGGCATGTCGGGCGATGAGGCTGCCGGCGGCGTGGCGTAGGGCGTGGAAGCGCAGTGGGCGTAGCCCGGCGGCGTCGCGAGCTGCCTTGAAGCGGCGCCGGACGGCTGACGGATCAAGGCGACGGCCGAGGCGCGAGCAGAA
>Ga0335075_10003717_pt1 | contig 24064 bp, 26 predicted proteins | sample Lox_Sample_24_FD_206723 | JGI IMG/M metagenome (GOLD analysis project Ga0335075, IMG submission 206723) | Soil microbial communities from Loxahatchee National Wildlife Refuge, Florida, United States - Lox_Sample_2.4 | ecosystem: Environmental > Terrestrial > Soil > Wetlands | place: USA...
TCACCGCCATGTCCCCGGCCGCGCCGGCCGGATGCGTCGTGCGCTGGACCCTCGGGCTGACCCTGCCATCCGAAGCGAGCCAGGTGACGGTCCGCGAGCCGGCTGGCCCGTTCGTCCCGTGCCTGGGCGGCCAGTTGCGGCTGTCTCCCTTCTACTCAGAACAGACCCTGACCCGCGACATCAGGGCCTTGTCGGCCTCGGCCGCTCCGTCGCCGTTCGCGGCCGATGCCGCAACCGAGCCGGCCACCTGTACCGCGGCGGCCCTGCGCGCCGACGTCGCCTCGGTCGCGATCGAACACGACGGCTCGATCATCGAGATCCGGCTCAGCAACGCGGGGTCGGCGTGCGTGCTTCCCGAGGGCTGGCCGACGGTCAGGCTGCGGATGGCGGGCGGCGCCAGCGAGGTGGCCAAGATCTTCCCCGATACCCAGGCCGTCCGCGCCGGGCGGACGCTGTTGACCACCTATGATCGCGGCGGCGCCCAGCGCACAGCGCTGACGCTCCAGCCCGGCGGGTCGGTGTCGGTCGCGCTGTTCGCCGCGGCGGCAGGCTCGTCTGCCTGCGGCCGGGTGACCTCGCTCGTGGTCTATCCGACCGCCTCTGCCCGCGGCGCCGGCCGCGTCGCCCGGCTGACCGGCACGGTGCGCATCTGCGGGCCGCCGCGGGTGCTGTCGTTCCTGCCGATCGGCGGCGAGAAGGTCCTGACCATCGCCCGCGGGGCTCTGGCCACCGCGGAACCGGGTCCCGGCCAGTCCGGCGACGGCGACTTCTACTACGGCACCGACAGCTCCGCCCCGCAGGCGTGCGGCAAGGGCCCCTATACCGAGCCGACCGGGAGCTGCAGCAGCACGGCCGGTGCCTACGGGGAGTACATCGGCGAGGTGGGCTCGTTCCTGAACTGGAAGGGCTGCACCACCGCCGGGCTGGCCTGGAATCAGTCCAACTACAACATGGCCACCGACAACATCGTCGACTACAGCACCGGCCTCGGCGCCGCCGCCTACTGGTTCGCGGCCGGCCCCGGTCGTGACCCGCATTACAACGGCACCGCCTCGGAGGCCATGACCTGGGGCCAGGAGCAGGCCGAGCAGGTCCTGAACGACATGGACGGCAAGGTCTTCGACTTCCGCTACGTCTTCATGGACATCGAGAACAACGGCACGCCGCCGGACGAGGACGGCTGGAACACGGTCTGGAACGGCGCATGCGGCGACAAGGTCAAGGCGACTTACATCCCCGCGAGCATCGACTACGCCACCTGGCAGGGATTCGCGAGCTACATCGACAACCACTCGCCGTACCTGGCCGGCGTGTACTCCTCGGGCGGCAACTGGTACGGCTCATGGGCCGGCATCTTCGGCCGCGAGCAACTCGGCGGCACGGCCGAGTGGACCTTCACCAACGAGCAGTCCCAGCTGAACTTCCCGTCCGGGTTCTCCGGCTCCCACGCCAGCGCCCAGTGGTTCGCCGGCGCCCCGGCCGCCTGCGACCTGCTGTGGCAGTGGTCGGGCGGCAACGGCGTCCTCAACAGCTACGGCGACTTCGACCAGGCCGAGGTGGCCAACGACGCCAACCCCTCATGCGCGCCGACCGCCCCGGCTGCGGTGTTCACCCACCATGAGTAACCGGACCACGGGGAGAGAAGTAGATCACTGCCACCCCCACCACCACGATGACGGCGCCGATCCAGTCGTAGCGGTCGGGCCGGTGATGGTCGACGCCCCATCCCCACAGCAAGCTCATCACGACGAAGACCCCGCCGTAGGCGGCGTAGATGCGCCCGAAGTCGGCCGAGGCCTGCAACGTGGGGATGATCCCGTAGAGCACTAGGATGGCCGCCCCCGCCAGTCCCACCGGCCACGGTGACCCCTCGCGCAGCCACCGCCAGACCAGGTAACCGCCGCCGATCTCGGCCAGCCCGGCGGCGACGAACAATCCAACCCCGCGTACGATACCCATGCCGCGACCATAACCGGAGCGGCACCGGTGAAGTGCTGTGAGCCCGCCCAATAGGGAGCGACATGCACCATGAACTCCAGACTCTGGCCGATCCCGACGCCGTAGCCCGGGCCGGGGCGGCATTCGTGGCCGAGCGCGCCCGCGCCGCGGTGGCGGCCAACGGCAGCTTCCACTTCGCGGTCAGCGGCGGGCACACCCCCTGGGCCATGTTCGCCGAGCTGGCCTCGCACACGGTCCCGTGGGAAGCAGCCGTCATCTACCAGGTGGACGAGCGCGTGGCTCCGCCGGGGGACGATGACCGGAACCTGACCCACCTCATCAAAGCGCTGGGCTCGGCCCCGGCGCAGGTGCGGTCCATGCCGGTCAACGACAGCGACCTGGTGGCCGCGGCCGCCAGCTACGCGGCCGTGCTGCCTGAGCACTTCGATCTTGTCCACCTGGGCCTCGGCCCCGACGGGCACACCGCCTCGCTTGTGCCGGGCGATCCGGTCCTGTCGGTCACCGACCGCCTGGTCGGCCTCACCCAGCCGTACCAGGGGCGGGTGCGGATGACGCTGACCTACCCGGCGCTGGAGCGGGCCAGGCAGATCCTCTGGCTGATCACCGGCGAGGACAAGAAGGAGCCGCTGGCCAGGCTCCTGGCCGGCGATACGACGATCCCGGCGGGTCGCGTCGAGGCCGCCGCCTCCCTGGTGATGGCCGATCGTGCGGCGACCTGAAGACCCAGTGGCAATCCAGCCAGAGGGCCAGCCAGAGGGCCAGCCAGATGGTCTGCGGAGCATCGAGCGGGAGAAGCAGGTCGCCGCGGAGGCGGCAGCGGAATTGGTCGAAGACGGCATGACGGTCGGGCTTGGCACCGGATCTACGGTGGCGTTCCTGCTTCCCGCCCTGGCCCGTCGAGCGCTCGACATCGTCTGTGCGGCCACGTCGCCGCGCACCGAGCAGACGGCACGCGAGCTTGGTCTGCGGATCGAGGACGTCGCGAGCATCGACCGGTTCGACATCACCATCGACGGCGCGGACCAGGTAGCCCCCGACGGCTGGCTGGTGAAGGGCGGCGGTGGCGCGCACACCCGGGAGAAGATCATCGCCGCGGCCGCAGACCGGTTCGTCGTCATCGTCGACTCGACCAAGCCGGTCCAGGCCCTGCACAGCCCGATCCCCCTCGAGTTGCTCTCCTTCGGGCTGCGCGCCACGATGCGCCGGGTCGCACCGGCCTCGCTGCGCGACGTCCCGGTCAGCCCCGACGGTGGCGTGATCGCCGACTATCACGGGCCGGTGGAGGATCCGGCGGCGCTGGCAGTCCGGCTGTCGTCCACGCCAGGGGTCGTCGAACACGGCCTGTTCCCACCGGAGATGGTCGCGACGGTGCTCGTGGGCCGCGGCGAATCAGTCGACAGGACCGACTTCCAGCACCGGCGGTCCGATAGAACATAGGGCCGCTTGGAACCGGCCTGATGTTCCACCGGGCCGGTGCCGCCCGCGACGCGGCTCACCGTGATCTGGCGATGGTCTCCTCGATGGCGGCCTGCACCTCGCCGGGCCGTTCCATGTGCGGCATGTGCCCGGCCCCGTCGACCAGGTAACGGATCGCTCCCGTCGCAGCCGACGCCTGCGCCGCGGGGATGACGCGGTCCTCGGTTCCCCAGACCACGCTGACCGGAATCGCACCGCCGATCGCCGCCAGCGCCGCCAGGCCGTCCCCGCGCTGGGCATCACCGTCGAGGAGCATGTCAAGCAGGGCGTGCAGCGCCTCGTCGACCCCGTCGAGCCGCTTGTAGGCGAGCAGGTCATCGACCATCTGACGGGTCACCAGGCTCTCGTCCGCGAAGATCTGCCCGGCCACCGGGCGAACCTCGCGCCGGGTCTGCGCGTCGGCGAAACCGCGCAGGTAACCGACGTTGATCTCCGGCCCGAAGCCGGTCGGCGCGATCAGCGTGAGCGAGGCGATCCGCGCCGGGTCCCTGGCCGCGACCGCGAGGGCGACCGCGCCGCCCATCGAATGGCCGACCAGGTGCACCCGGCCAGTGCCAACAGCGTCGAGCACGCCGGCCACCGCATCGGCCAGCACCCGGGCCTGGTCGCCGTCGGCGTGGTCCCCGACGTCCTTGGCCGACGCCCCGTGCCCGGGCAGGTCAAGCGCGTACACCCGGTGCCGCGCGGCCAGCGGCTCCTGCAGGAACAGCCAGGAGTTCTTGTCCCCGCCGAAGCCGTGAATGAGCAGCACCACGTCACCGTCCTGGCCGGCCCCCGCGTAGCTGATCTTCCGCCCGCCGACCTCGGCGGCGAGCATCTCGGGCCCGCCTTCAGCATCGGCGGGCACGCCCGCGTCGATGACCGCCCGCGCCTCCGCCACCGCGGCGTCCAGCTCAGCCTCACCGACCTCGGCCGGCGCGATCAGCGCGATCGTGCCGCTGACCGGAACGTCCTCGCCAGCCCGCGCGACAATCCGGCGCACCGTCCCGGCGTCGGAAGCCTCAAGCGTCCCGGTGATCTTCTCGGTCTCGATGTCCGCGAGATCGTCCCCGATCGCCACCGAATCGCCCTCGGCCACGATCCAGCTCGTGACCTTGCCCAGCTGCATGGACAGGCCCCACTTCGGCATCGTCACCGCGACGATCCGCGCGTCGGCAGCGCTCATCGCGTCCACCCGGTCACCGTCTTGACCGCGTTCGCGACGCGCTGCGCGTCGGGGATGTACAGGTCCTCCAGGGCGTTCGAGAACGGCACAGGCGTGTGCGGGGCCGTCACCATCTCGATCGGCGCGCGCAGCGCGCCGAACGCCTTTTGCGCGACGAGCGCAGAGATATCGGTAGCGATAGAGCACCTGGGATGCGCCTCGTCCACCACGACCAGCCGGCCGGTTCCCTCGACGCTTTCGAGCACCGTGTCCTCGTCCAGCGGGCTGGTCGTGCGCAGGTCGATGACCTCGCACTCCACGCCCTCCGCCGCGAGCGAGGAAGCCGCCGACAGAGAAACGTGCACCATCCGGCCGAGGGTCACCACGGTGACGTCAGAACCCTCACGGACCACGTTCGCCTCGCCGAACGGCAGCGCGTAGCTCTCCTCAGGGACCGGCCCGGCCAGGTCGTACAGCGCCTTGTGTTCGAAGAACATCACCGGGTCGTTGTCCCTGATGGCCTGGATCAGCAGGCCCTTGGCGTCGTATGGCGTGGCCGGGAGCACCACCTTGAGGCCGGGAATGTGGGTAAACAGCGGGTACAGGCACTGGGAGTGCTGGGCCGCGGCCCGCAGCCCGGCCCCGTACATGGTGCGGATCACCACCGGCGTAACCGCCTTGCCGCCGAACATGTACCGGAACTTCGCGGCCTGGTTGTAGATCTGGTCGAAGCAGACGCCCATGAAGTCCACGAACATGAGCTCGGCCACCGGGCGCATGCCCGCCGTCGCCGCGCCGATCGCGGCGCCGATGAAGGCGGACTCGGAGATGGGCGTGTCGAGTACCCGGCCGGGGAACCTGTGGTACAGCCCCTTGGTCACGCCGAGCACGCCGCCCCAGGCGTCCTGCTCACCTGGCGCTCCCTCGCCGCCGGCGTTGTCCTCGCCCATCACGATCACGCTGGGGTCGCGCTCCATTTCCTGGGTCAGCGCCTCGTTCAGCGCCTCGCGGTAGGTGATGTTGCGTGCCATGCCTCGGCCTCCTTTCCCGAAGCGCGGCTCAGTAGCGGACGTAGACGTCGGTGAGCAGGTCTGCCTCGGTCGGCAGGGGAGCGGCCTTGGCCGACTCGACCGCCTGGTCGATCGTCAACGCCACCTCGGCGTCTACCGCGTCGAGATCAGAACGGCCAAGCTCGCCCGTGGCCACCACCCGGTCGGCGAAGCGCAGCAGGCAGTCAAGCTCGGCCCGGGCCCGGGCCACCTCGTCGGACCTGTAGGTCTGCTGGTCGCCCTCGAAGTGGCCGAAGTACCTGGTGAACTTCATCTCGATCAACGTTGGCCCGCCACCGGAACGGGCCCTGGCGATCGCCTCGCTGGCCGCCTCGTGCACCGCGAAGAAGTCGAAGCCGTCGACGATGACGCCGGGCATGCCGAACCCCGCCGCACGGTCGGCGATGTTGTCGCTGGCCACCGACCAGGTGCTCGAGGTGGTCTCGGCGTACCCGTTGTTCTCCGCGACGAAGATGGCAGGCAGGTTCCACACCGACGCCAGGTTCATCGACTCCAGCGTCGTGCCCTGGTTGCTTCCCCCGTCGCCGAAGAACGCCACGCTGACCCCGCCGGTGCCTTTCAGCTTGGCCGCCAGCGCCGTCCCGCAGATCAGCGGCGGCCCGCCGCCGACGATGCCATTGGCGCCGAGCATGCCCCTGGACAGGTCGGCGATGTGCATCGAGCCGCCCTTGCCGTGGCAGCTGCCGGTCCGCCGTCCGTAGATCTCGGCCATCATCTCGGCCACGTCGACGCCCCTGGCGATGCAGTGGCCGTGGCCGCGATGGGTGCTCGCGATCGTGTCCCGGTCGTCGAGGTTGCCGCATACGCCCGCGGCCGACGCTTCCTCGCCCGCGTACAGGTGAACGAAGCCTGGAATCTCGCCGGTCGCGAACTCGGCGTGGACGCGTTCCTCGAACTCGCGGATGGTCCGCATCGCCCGGTACGCACCGAGCAACTGCTCCCGGGTCAGCGCCTTCCGCTCCACCGTGTCGGTCATGTTGCTCCTCTCCGAAAAGCTCGGCGATGATCAGCGTCGCAGCAGGCCGAAGCGGGCGCTTGCGGCCAGGACCGCGGGCACATCCACGCACCGCGGTCCGTCCTCACGCAGCGTGACGACGGGGACCTCGCCCGGGCCGAAGGCGAGCTCGCGCTCGCCGTCCACCGCGATGACTCCCGCCCGCGTGGCAACGGGATAAACCGATCCGGGAGCCATCCACGAGATGTCGGCCACCCCGACCGGCACGACCAGTCCGGGGGCGATCGGCGCGAGCACCTGCCGCGCCGCGTCCGCCGAAAGCCGCGCGGCGACCCCGCGCGGCTCGCCTCGCGAGACGGGCGCGAGCTGTCCCAGGATGCTGGACAGGCCGATCGCGTCGGGCTCCGCGAACGCGCAGAACACCTGGGTCACCGTGGCCGGATCCCAGACCGCGCGGGCGCCCACGTGGCGTTCGGTCGATACGGCCACGTCCACCAGCGCAGTCTCGGCCCGGTCACCCGCTCGCACCTCGAGCAGCTTGGCCCGGGTGGTGGCGCCGTCGGCCGGGACCAGGCCGGTCGCGACCAGGCCCGCCGCCAGCCCGGCGATGGTCGCCTCCCTGACGGCAGGGAACACGTTGTTCGTTCCGGTCGACAGGGCCAGCAGCGGCACGTCGCCGGCCGCCGACGCGGCCACCCGCGCGGTGCCGTCACCGCCGAGGCAGACGATCACCTGCGCGCCCCCTGTGACCATGCGCCGGACCGCGTCCACCGTGTCCTGGGCGGTCTGCCTGATCGCTCGCCCGTCGAGGAACTCGACCTCCGGCCAGCCCTGCCCGCCCCAGTCCTGCCCCTCCCCGCCACGGGCGGCCCGCCGCTCGATCGCGCGGAACACCGCGGCGGAAATCCCGCCGAGATCCGTACCGAGCAGCACGCGGTGCACGCCGACCGCGCCGAACGCGGCCAGCATCCGCTGGATCATGTTGGCCTTCTCGGCCGTCGGGAAGACGGAGGCCTGGGTGACCAGGCGCCTGATGTCGCGACCTGACAGCGGGTTCGCCACCACCCCGACGATCGCATCACCCACCGCGTCTACCTCCCAAGGCCCTACTCTGCGCGCCCGTCACCGAAAAGGGAAGGAAGTGGGCCAGGTAACGTGGTAGCGGAGCCAGGACATGACCGAACGCAAGCCTCCCGATATGAGCTTCACCTCGTGGATCGACCGGCAGATCGACGAGGCCGCGGAGCGGGGCGCCTTCGACGACCTGCCCGGCGCGGGCAAGCCCCTGCCCAAGTGGCCAGCCAACGATGACGGCCAGGCCTGGCTCAGGGACTACCTGCGCCGGGAGGGCGTATCGGCCGAGGCGCTGTTGCCGACCTCGCTGAGGCTGCGCAAGCAGATCGAACGGCTGACTGAGACGGTCCAGGATCTGCGCAGCGAGCAGGAAGTCCGCGACGTCGCCGCGGATCTCAACCGCCAGATCGTGCGGTGGCGCCGCATGCCGGAGGGCCCGCCGATTCCCCTGCGGCTCGTCGACGCGGATCAACTGGTCAGCCGGTGGCGCGCCGCACGGGCCGGGGCACCGTCGGCGAAGGCGCCCGCCGCACGGCCCCCGTCCCGGCGATGGTGGCAACGCCGTCGCAAGACCTTATTACCGAACGGTCCGTGGTATTACCCCTGGACAGCCCGGTTCGCTCCCGCGTTCCAGACGTCCAGGGCGGCATACCTGGGACCCCACTGCTCGCGGTAGGCGGCAAGGAGCGGTGGCGGGAACTTGTCGAGGATCGCGTCGAGCATCTGCGGGCTTGCCCCGTTGAGCAGCCAGGGCATGTACCTCGGCGCGTCGCCGCCAAGCCGCTCGCTTTGGACCTGGGCGAAGTGCCGCCACTGCTGCGGGGTCAGCGAGGCGTCGATCAGGGCCAGCCCGTCGGTTTCCTCGTGGGCCAGGTGCGCGGTCAGCTTCGTCGTGAGCTCGTCGATGATGTCGCCGAACCGCTGGTGGCCGTAGTCAGGATCGGCCGCCGCGGCGTCGATGGCCGTAAGCAGCGGCTCGATGACGGAATGCTCGGCCTCCAGCGCGTCCGCCACCGCTATCCGGTCGGGCTGCCCGGCCACGCGGGCGCGCAAGGCCGGCCACAGGGTGTCGTCTTCGGTCTGGTGATGGACCAGCAGGAACTTCTTGAACAGTTCCCATCCCAGCGCGGCTCGCAGCAGCTCTCCCTGGTTGTCGTCCGGCCGGCCCGCGATGCGCGCGACCTGCACCAGCGACCGCCGCAGCGCGTCGTGGATCGCGAACATCATGCTCATGTCGAGTGTGTACTCCATCGTTCCTCCTCCGTAAGGCTCATTGTGACACTCAGTCTTATTTAACTTCAAGTACTAAAAAGGACTGAGTGTACCTAGGACCTGAGTCCTACGCTGGGGTACGATGCCGAGCATGGCTGCGTACCAGGCTGGTGACCGGTCACTGCCGCTGCGCGAGCGCAAGAAGCTGCGGACCCGCCGCGCACTGGCCGAGGCGGCGCTGCGCCTGTTCGCCGAGAAGGGCTTCGACGACACCACGCTGGACGAGGTGGCCGAGGAGGCGGAGGTCTCCAAGAGCACGTTCTTCCGCTTCTTCCCGGCCAAGGAGGCCGCGGGGGTCGGGGCCGAGGCCGAACTCTGGACCGCGTACCTTGACGCGCTGGCCGGCCGCGAGCTGTCTGGCCCGATCCTCGGTGAACTGCACCAGACACTGGCCGCGGCCGTGGCAGCGCTCGACCCCGGCTGGGACGGGCGCTTCCTGTCCACCCGCCGCCTGATTGCCGGCGAGCCCGCCCTGCTCAGGTACATCGAGCACTACCGCGCCGGGATCAGGGACCAGGTGGTCGCCTGCCTCGCGGACAAACTCCACCTGGACCCGGAAGACCTACGGCTGCACGTCCTGGCCGAGCTCACCACCACCGCGTTCAGCATCTCCGGCCGGCACTGGGTCCGCCGCGGCGGCAAAGGCGGCCGCAAAGCGCTCCTCGACCGATTCGACCTCGCGGTCAAGGCCATCCCGGCCAGCCTGGACCTGTCCGCATAGAAGGAAGAGCATGAACGACGCGGATGTGCGGCGGCGCAATCACTGGGTCAACCACATCGCCCGGCATGCGCATGCCAAGCCGGACGACGTATACCTCCGTTTCGAGGGCTGTTCGACGACCTGGGCGCAACTCCATGAGCGGGTCACTTCGGTGGCGGCGGCAATGGCCGGGCGCGGCGTCCGCGCCGGGGACCGGGTGGCCATCATGATGACCAACCGCCCGGAGTTCCTCGAGGCCATGTTCGCCGCCAACGCCCTCGGCGCGATCGCGGTGCCTATCAACTTCCGGCTGGCCCCGGATGAGGTTGCCTTCATCCTCACCGATTCCGGAGCCGCGCTCCTGGTCGTGGACGAGACGACCGGCCTCGCCGCGGCCAGTGCCAGGGCCGCATGCGCCCACGAGATCGGCTTCGTGTCGGCCGGCCACACCGAAGGCGCCGATCCCTACTTCCTGACCGCAGCCCGGCCGGGCGGGCTGCCCGCGGCCGGCGAGCCGCCGGCGGTCGATGTCCGCGAGGACAGCCCCGCCCTGATCATGTACACCTCTGGCACCACCGGGCGTCCCAAAGGTGCCGTGCTGTCTCATCAGAACCTGCAGTGCCAGGCGCTCACGGTGATCCGCGCCCTGCGGCTGTTCGGCGACGACGAAGTGAACCTGTGTGCGGCGCCGATGTTCCACATCGCCTCGATCGGCATCGTGGCGCCGATGGTGCTCATCGGCGGGACGTTGGTGCTCATGCCGAGCGGCGGTTTCAGCGCCGCGGCGACCCTAAACCTGCTGGAGGCCGAACGGGTCACCGGCACGTTCCTCGTCCCCTCGCAGTGGCAGATGGTCTGCTCCGACCCGTCCCTTCCCGGCCGCGATCTGTCCGCGCTGAAGACGATTTCCTGGGGCGCGGCACCGGCCACCACGACGCTGCTCAACCAGATGGCCGAGGCGTTTCCCCAGGCCGCCAACGTCGCCGTGTTCGGCCAGACCGAGATGTCACCGGTGACCTGCGCCCTGGACGGTGACGACGCGCTGCGCAAGATCGGGTCGGTCGGCAAGCCGGTCGCCACCGTGTCCGCGCGGATCGTCGACAACGACATGGCCGATGTCCCGCCGGGTGAGGTCGGCGAGATCGTCTACCGCGGCCCGCAGGTCATGCTCGGCTACTGGCAGAACCCGCAGGCCACCGCCGAGGCGTTCGGTGGCGGCTGGTTCCATTCTGGCGACCTGGTCCGAGCGGACTCCGAGGGCTTCCTCTACGTCGTGGACCGCAAGAAAGACATGATCATCACCGGCGGCGAGAACGTGTACTGCGCCGAGGTCGAGAACGCCCTGGCCGCGCACCCGGCCGTGGCCGAACTCGCGGTGATTGGCGCCCCGCATGAGCACTGGGGCGAGACACCCGCTGCGGTCGCGGCCCTGCAGGCCGGCACGTCGCTGACCCTCGAGGAGCTACGCGACTGGGGCGCCGGCCGCCTGGCCCGCTACAAGCTGCCGACCGTCTTGCACGTCGTGCCCAGCCTGCCCCGCAACGCCAGCGGCAAGGTAATGAAGACTGTCCTGCGCCGTCAGTTCGGCGATCCCAGGGGCCAGCGCGCGTAGCGGCGTCCAGGGATCAGCTGGCCAGCTTGGCCTGGATACGCTGCGGATCGGGCCAGCGCACGTCGTACACCAGCTTCAGCTTTTCCAGCAGCCAGATGACCCGTGCGGACGGGTCGATCTGCCCGGGCAGCGTCCCGTGCCTGGCCGCCGTCGGGTCGGCGTGGTGGGAGTTGTGCCAGCTCTCGCCCATCGACAAGATCGCAAGCGGCCAGAAGTTGGTTGCCCGGTCCCGGCAGGTGAACGGGCGCTTACCCACCACGTGGCACACCGAATTCACCGACCAGGTGACGTGGTGCAGGAGCGCCACGCGGATCAGCCCGGCCCAGAAGAATCCCGCCACCGCACCTGACCAGGTGCCGGTGATCAGGCCGCCGATAGCCGCGGGCACTAGCAGCGACACGGCCACCAGCGGCCCGGAGAGCCGACCGATGACCCGCAGGTCGCCGTCGGCGATGATGTCCGGGGCGAACCTGGCCCGGTTGCTCAGTTCACGCTTGAGCATCCAGCCGACGTGGGCGTAGATCAGGCCCTTGAGCAGCGCCCCGGTGCTCGTTCCGTACCGCCATGGCGAGTGCGGGTCGCCCTCCCTGTCGGCGAACGCGTGATGGCGGCGGTGGTTGGCCACCCACTGAACCGGCGGGCCCTCCACCGCGAGCGAGCCGGCGACAGCCAGAGCTATGCGAAGGCCGCGCTTGGCCTTGAACGAGCGGTGGGTAAAGCCCCGGTGGTACCCGACCGTGACGGCCAGACCTGTCACCACGTAGGCGATCGCGGCCATCCCGAGGTCAAGCGGACTCAGTCCCCAGCCCCAGCCGACCGGGATCGCAACCATCAGCCCGACGAGGGGGAGCAGCACGGCTACCCACATCGCGATGCCTGCCGCCAGTGTCTGCGGGGCGTCAAGGAGCGGTTTGGCGGCGTCCGGCTGGGCCTGCCCGAGGGCAGTCCCGTCGTCCATGGTGCCCGTGCCTTGTGACGCCTCCACCTGATGAACCACCCCATCGGACCAGAACCAGCGCGGCAAATTCAGTATGAATGTCGCGAGTTAATGCGACTACTTCCGCAACACGAGAATCAGGCTAACATTGCGCGATGCTTTTCCCCCGCATGGGTAACCATCCCGCGGTCGTCACCTAAAACCTGCTCCCAGGACCGATGAGTTGGGCGGCTCGCGTTCGTCATCAAGACGACAGCCCGACACGGACACAAGGACGGCCAGGATGAACCCGAACTACACGTACCAGCTCTATCAGACCATGCGGATCAGCCCTCGCGCCGAGGTCCTGGCCTACGACGCGCAGCGGGGACGCCTGGCGGCAGCGACCTCACGCCGTACCCGCCGACTGGCCCGAGCGGCCCTCACCCAGCTGGTCAGCCGCGCATATCGACGGCGTTCACCCTCGATGGCCTGATCGTGACCACGACCCGACCGTCGCCAGGCCGGTCGCGGGTGCGCAGATCGGCCTGGTACTTCGCGCCCAGGCGGTCAGCGAATGCGTAGTCGTCGTCCGGAGCGAGCTCGGCGTCGCCCCGGATTTCCAGGTAGCGGACCGGGACGGCCAGATCGAGCAGGAACAGGCTCACGCCAGGGTGCGCGAGCATGTTCTTCGTCTTCTGCCGCGACGTATTGAGCGAGAGCTTGACCTCCTCGCCGTCGGCCAGGAACCACACTTCGGTCAGCTGCGGCCGGCCATCGGGGCCGACGGTGCCGAGCGTGGCAAACCGGCCGTCGAGCAGGTCCCGGTGTGACGAGGGTATCTCGACCATGGCTCTCCCTTCCCGCAACTGCCATCCCAGCTCATAACTTAACCCTGCGCGCAGCGCCGGCACCACCATTCGCTTGTCGGCCGCATCCGGTCCGTACGACGCGAGCGCGACGGGCGCGCCCAGCACCTTTCCCGCGACGTCAGGCCAGTCCGCGCCCGGGGGCTCGTACACCGGCCGCGCGTCTCCCCGCCGGTACAGGCGAGAGCGCGGGCCGCCGCGCGGGCCGCCGGTTTGCGCGGTCTCGCCCGTACAACAGGATGAAATGGCCACCGCGTTCGTGGCCGAGGAGTTCACGGCCGCCCCGCTTCGCCGTCGTACGCGTTTGGCTGATTACACTCCGTTTCCACCGTTCGTGCGCGCTTGAGCGGTGCTCTCTCCTCGCAGCCGGAACGTGGGTGCCGAAAACTCGGCTGAGCAGCAAGTTCTTTCGCTTTCGCAAATTTCTAGAAAAGTCCAATATTTGACCAAAAATTCTGATATAGCGTGACCCCCAGCGCATGCGGGGAGGGAGATCTGGCATGGCCCTGTTCCAACCGAGTCGAGGAAGCGTTACCGGCGCCGCGACCTTCCAGCCAAGTCGGGGAACCACTGACAGCACGGAGGCGTCGCAGGCTGGCCGTGGAACTGCCAGCGGCTACGAGGCCGTCCGGGCCAGCCGGGATTTCTGGACAATCAAGCGCCGCTTTGGGTCTTTCGTCGCCCCGGCCTGCACGCTGTTCATAGTCTGGTACTTCCTCTTCGTGATCATCGCCGTGTTCGCGCCTGGCTTCATGCGGATCAGCGTGTTCGGTGACCTAAACGTAGGGCTGTGCTTCGGGCTCCTGCAGTTCGCCTCGACGTTCGCGATCGCCGCGGGCTATCGCCGCTGGGCGCGGCGGAGACTCGACCCGCTCGCTGACAGGCTCCGGCATCGGCTCGAAGGAGGCCGGGGGCAGTGACCGGCCCAACCGCCACAGCCACGCAGGCGGCGACGGTCGTCGGCACGCCCGCGCTCAACTTCAGCATCTTCGCCTTTTTCGTCGTCGTAACCCTCGTCATCGCCCTCAGTGTGGCCAGGAACAACAACTCAGCCACCGACTACTACGCCGGCGGGAGGACCTTTACCGGCTTCCAGAACGGCGTGGCGACCGGTGGTGACTACCTGGGAGCCGCCACGTTCCTCGGCACCCCGGGCATCATCGCGATATACGGGTACGACGGGATCCTCTACTCGGTCGGCTTCATAGTCGGCTGGCTGCTCGTCCTGCTGCTCGTCTCCGAGCCGTTCCGGAACACCGGCCGCTACACCATGGCCGACGTCCTCGATCTCCGGCTGAAGGCCCCGTCGGTGCGTGCCGCCGCGGCGCTCTCTACCCTCGTAATCAGCCTGTTCTACCTGCTTGCCCAGATGGCCGGCGCCGGCGTCCTGGTGAGCCTGTTGCTCGGCGTGCACAGCTCAGCCGGCGTGGATGCCGTCATCGCCGTCGTCGGCATGCTCATGGTCTTCTACGTGCTCGTTGGAGGCATGAAGGGCACCACCTGGGTGCAGATCATCAAGGCCAGCATCCTGGCGGTCATTACCGCGGTGACCACCATCTGGTTGCTGTCCCGGACCGGGTTCAGCCTTCCCGCCTTGCTGCACCACGCCGTGGCAGCGAGCCCGCACGGTACTGCGGTGCTCAGCCCCGGCCTCGAATACGGGAAGAACACCGTCTCCAAGCTGGACTTCATCTCGCTGGCGCTGGCGCTGGTGCTCGGCACCGCCGGCCTGCCGCACGTCCTCATGCGGCTGTATACCGTGCCGAACGCGCGGGAGGCGCGCCGGGGCATCACCTGGACCATCTGGCTGGTCGGGGTGTTCTACCTGTGCACGTTCGTGCTCGGCTTCGGCGCGATGTGGCTGGTGGGTGACAAGAAAATCCTTTCTGCGACCGGTGGCAGCAACTCCGCTGTTCCCCTGCTCGCCGACAAGCTGGGCGGGACGCTGCTCTTCGGCATCGTCGCGGCCGTCGCCTTCGCCACCATTCTGGCCTTTGTGGCAGGTGTGACCATCACGGCGAGTGCCTCTTTCGCCCACGACGTCTACGCCGGCCTGCTGCGCCACGGACAAGCCGATCCCGCCGACGAGGTCCGGGTGGCGCGGATCAGCGCGTTGGTGGTCGGGATGGCCGGAGTGATCGGCGGGATAGCTGCGAAGGGCGTTAACGTCGCGTTCCTGGTATCGCTGGCCTTCGCGATCGCGGCGGCGGCGAATCTGCCGTCGATCCTGTATTCGCTCTTCTGGCCGCGGTTCACCGCGCGAGGCGCGCTGTGGAGCATCTACGGCGGACTCATCAGCTCAGTCGTCCTGATCATCTTCTCTCCGGTGTTCTCCGGTCAGCGGAAGCCGCTAGGGGGTACGAGCTCGTCGCTGATCACCGATCCGCACATCAACTTCGCGTTCTTCCCGCTGAACAATCCCGGGATCGTGGCTATCCCGCTGGCGTTCTTCCTGGGCTGGCTCGGCACGGTGACCGACCGGCAGCCCGCCGACGCGGCCCGGTTCGCCCGCATGCAAGTGCGGGCGCTTACCGGGGTAGGCGCCGAGCGAGGTGGTCGTTCCTTATAGAGGCTTCAGCGGCATCTGCCGCTCCCGAGTGAGATGAAAGGGGGACCTGACATGGCTGGCGACTTGAGCTATGACGCGCTACCGACCGCGCAGCAGCCACGGCCGCCGCAGGGCCGGTACCCCCGCCCGCAGGGAGAGCAGCAGGCACCGCCCCCGCTGGGAATCGACCCACTCATCTGGCAAGTGATCCGCCAGTCAGCCGCCCGGCTGGCCCGGAACGAGGACGCGTTCATCCAGCAGTTGCACTACGACATCGTGAGGCTGACCTTCGACCCGGCCGGGGCCCGCGCCACCGACATATGGGTGTTCTGCGAACGTACGGGGCATTCGCTCCTGTGGGCCGCGCTAACTGGTCAGCCGCTGGGCGTCGTCGCGGACACACTGCGCGAGGTGGGCGCGCAGAACTGGGTGGAAGGCTACCCCGACACGCTGTACGGGAACCTCGCCCATGCCCTGGTTCAGACGGTGCGCTACCTCAGCGCACTGGACTGGTCTGCCTCGATGGGCTCGGCGTGGATCAGCTACTTCATGTGGATCAAGCCGCACTTGCTGGCCGGGGCGCAGCAGGCCGCTGAGCAGCGCGCCGCCGCGCAGCAGGCCGCTGAGCGCCAGGCCGCCGCGCAGCGGGCCGCCGCCGAGCTGGAGGCCGCCCGAGTCGAGACGCTTTCCCGCGATTCACGTGGTCACACGCAGGTGGTTGGCGACGTCAACCTCGAATCGGTGGCAAGCCTGCTGGACGATGAGGATAACGAGAACGTGGGTTACGGCCAGATCATGGTCTCGATGACCCGGAAGCCTCGGCGGGAGCCACCGCGGCGCCCGTCCTGACCAAGTCCAGGCCGACGCGATCGCGGTCAGTCACCGCTGACGCGGGTGAGCCGTTCGGCGATGAAGTCGATGTAGGCCTGCGATACGTCGATACCCACGCCGCGCCGCTCCAGCTGGACCGCGGCGGCCAGCGTGGTCCCGGTACCCGCGAATGGGTCAAGGACCACGCCGCCGGGCGGGCAGGTCGCAAGTATGGGGATGCGGCATAGATCTATGGGATAGGCGGCGTAGTGCATCTCGTCGCGTTTCTGGGTGTCCTCCGGGATTATTTCCCAGACATCCGAGGGCTTCTGGCCGTCGGGATGGTATTTCAGGAAGTAGAAGCCTCGCTCCTGTAGCTCCTTCGCGCGCCCGGAAACACGCGCCTGGTCAGAATGCGTAGTGCGCTGGCCGCCGCCGCGGATTACCATCCTGAAGTCGGAATACTCGCCTCTGCGGATACTCTCCAGCATTTCCCCCAAGGCGGCCAACGCGGCAGCCTTCTCCCCGGGCGACAAGGCAGTGGAAAGCTCGATCTTGCGACGGTAGCGAACGCCGGACACGCCGGTGGCCGAGATAACCGCGCCATTTACCAGCTTAGCGCTGCGCGGCTTCGACCGTATTGCGTCCGTATTGTAATAATACTTGGGCGACTTTACGAAATGGAACACCATCTCATGCGTATTTGCCAGCCTGTCGTTCGAGGTATCCATCCCGCCTTTGAGTTTGCTCCAGACGACGTCGTTGCGGAGTATCCATCCCTGTTCGTCCATCATCGCCAGCGCGACCCGCCAGGGCAGGCCGGCCAGCGACTTCCTGTGGTAACTATCGCCGAGGTTCAGCCAGAAGCTTCCCGTGGCGGCCAGTACCCTGCGCAGCGCGCCGGTCACCTTGAGCAGGTTGCCGACGAATTCCCCCGGAGAGGACTCCAGGCCTATTCCCCCGCAGGCGTACTGCCGCTGATTCCAGTACGGCGGCGAGGTCATCACGCAGTCAACCGCACTCGCCGGTATCGCGTGAAGCACGTCAAGGGCATCGCCCGCGATGAGCAGGCTGGGCCGGTCTGACCTTTGCCAGTCAGCGAAATCTCTGGCCCAGGTGGGACTGGACGCGTCCCGCGGAAGTGTGGTTGACATGACCCCGGCTCCCGTCTGCGTGGTCATGCTGAGGGTGTCAGCCGTACAAGGGTACGAAGGGACCCGCACCGGGCTCAGCCGATGCCGGAAGTCACTGGTCGGGTGATGACCACTGAAGCACCCTGAGGTACCGGCCGACCGCCTGCTCCGGAACCCGGAACGAACGGCCGACCCGGATCGCGTCGAGCTCGCCGGAGTGAATCAAGCGGTACACGGTCATCTTGGACACACGCATGATCTTGGCCACTTCGGCAACTGTGAGGAGCTTGACGTCGCTGAGGGAGGTTTCATCGGAAGTCATCGGTGCCCCCTTCTGTACCGAATCGTCCAGGCGTGACCGGATTAGCCACACTAGTCACGTAAGTCTCCAGCGTAAGTCGCGCCCGGGACTGAGCAAGACCACGCACCGTTCCATCCAGCCTCGCGCCCATGAGGCCCAGCGTCCGCCTCTGCTGCCCGGGCGGCTAATGGAGTGAAACCCGGGGTTCATCTCGATAGAGCGAGGTGAAATCCGGGTTTCACTTGGTTGCCCGGCAGCCCCGGCAGCCCCGACAGCCCCGGAGCGGCTGTCGCCCAACGGGATAAGCGGCTTAGTCGAACTCGGTTGGCAGGGAAGGATCCCGGTGGTGGGCCAGCGCCCGCTCGAGCTGCCGGTGGTTGACCCGGCCAAGGGACAACGGCGGCAGCTCGTCCAGCCCGAACCACCCGACCTCGAGCGTCTCCAGCGCGGACGGGGGCAACACGGCTCCGTTGCTTTCGCACAGGAAGAACAGCTTGTAAACGTGCACCGCCAGCGGCGGCCGGTTGCCCTGCAGGTCACGGTCCCAGCAGGCGATCAGCTTCACCGCCGAGCTCGAATACCCGGTCTCCTCGAGGACCTCCCGGGTAACCGCGGCCGCGGGTGAGTCCCCTGGATCGGCCCAGCCGCCCGGCAGCGACCACCGGCCGTCGATCTTTTCGCGCATGAGCAGCACGCGCTCCTGTTCGTCGAAGATCGCTCCGCGCACGTCGATCTTCGGCGTGGCGTAGCCGGAATCGCGGCCGAGCTCGATCGCGAGCTCGGCTGCCGGCCGGCCGCTGATCACGGCGAGCAGCTCCGCCGCCAGCAGCCCCACTTGCCGGTACCGGTCCAGGTCGTAGTCGCTCTCGCCGAAGGTCAGCCCATCCTGCGCCAGCGCGGCAAGCTTGACCCCGATCCGGCGCACCGCATCCGCAGTCGTGTCGTCGGTCACGAACACACGCTAGCTCTCCGGCACGGTCGTCGTCGTGCGCAGGGCCAGCCACACCGCCCCGCCGCGCTGGCCCGCGCGGCCACCGCTGGCCCTGAGCTCGTCGCCGAGAACGCCAGGTGAGCGAGATCCCCGGACCTGCTGCTTGGGCGGTCCTGCGGCCAGTGACACCACGGAACGTTCGGTAAAATTCTTTTTTCATGCCGAACGGACCGTGGCGCGTGCCCGGCATCATGTTCCAGCTCCTCGACGGGACCGCGGCGGCGGCGCGCGCAGACGAGGTGCAGGCCTTGCATGCCGAGGTCTGCGCCGATGATTCCGAGGGGTTCGCCCGCCGCTACCGGGTGCAGCGGCGGCAGCCCGGCTTCCTCCTTGCCGAGGCCCGCCACGGTGCCTACCTGGTCGGTTACGCGTTCGGGATGCCGCTGCGGCCGTCGACCTCATGGTGGCGGCAGCTGACCGCTCCGCTACCGGAGGAGGTCACCGCCGAGCATCCCGGCCGCACGTTCGCGCTGGCCGAGCTCGTGGTCCGCGCGTCCTGGCGGCGGCAGGGCGCCGGCCGGAACCTGCACGACCTGATCCTGGCCGACCGGCCCGAAGAGCGGGCGACGGTTACCGTCCCGACGGCGGCGACGGCAGCCCAGAGCGCCTTCCGGAGCTGGGGCTGGCGTAGGGTGGCCCGCACGCGCGATGCCGGGCCCGGCTCGCCGGTGGCTGACGTACTCCTTATCGCGCTCCATTCCGCCTAATACGATGCCCATGAAAGACGCGGAGAAGGAGAACGCCAATGCACGTCGCAGTGCTGGGTACCGGCATCATGGGCGCGGGCATGGCGCGCAGCATGCTGCGATCGGGTTTGGACGTCACGGTGTGGAACCGGTCCTCCGGCCGGGCTGCGCCGCTGGCCGCGGACGGCGCGCGCGTGGCCGCCACGGCCGCCGAGGCGGTCGCCGATGCGGACGCGGTGGTCACCATGCTGTGGGACGGCAACTCGGTGGCCGACGTGATGGCCGACGCCCTGCCCGCCGCGCCGGAGGGGATCGTGTGGGTCCAGTCGACCACGGTCAGCCTGCGCGACGCCAGTGACCTGCTGCCCGCCCTGGCCGACGGGTGCGACGCCCGGTACGTCGACGCCCCGGTGCTCGGTACCCGTCAGCCCGCCGAGGATGGCAGGCTCACCGTCCTGGCCGCCGCCCCCGAGCCGCTGCGCGACGCGATCACGCCGGTGTTCGGCGCCGTGGCCGCCCGCACCGTCTGGGTCAGCGAACGGCCGGGCGACGGCATGCGCCTCAAGCTGGTCGCCAACTCGTGGGTGGCCACGCTCGTGGCCGCGACCGCCCAGTCGATCGCGCTCACGGAGGGACTCGGGCTGGAGCCGCGCATGTTCCTCGACATGATGAAGGGCGGCCCGGTCGACGCCCCCTATCTTCACGTCAAGGGCGAGGCGATCATCGCAGGCCAGTTCGCTACCTCGTTCGCGGTGGACGGAGCGGTCAAGGACACCGGCCTGATCGCGGCCGCGATGCGCGAGTCCGGCATCGATGCCACGCTCATGGAGGCGGTCTGGCAGCAGTACCAGGCCGCGTCCGGCGCCGGGCACGGCGGTAAGGACATGGCCGCGATCTACCACGCCTTCCGGCGCGGTACCCGCTGACTATGCGGCGCAACGCCTCCACGGTGGTCGTCCTGGCCAGCCCGGCGCCCGGCGAGGTGCTGGCCGCCATCGGCCGTTCCATGAACGTGGCGCTGATCCGTCCCGCGGATTCCGCACGTTCCGCCGAACCCGGGAACGCCAGGGATCCTGGCGGCAAAGGGCACGGCAACGGCAACGGCGGCGGGCTCGACGCGGCCGCCGCGGCGCTCAAGCGTGCCGGGCAGGCCAGCTCGCCCTACGCGCTGGTGCCCGCCGACCCCCTCGCGGCGGTCGCCGCGAGCTGGCGGGCGATGTGGGATGTGACCCGGTCGCAGGGACCGGCCGAGTTCGAGCAGGAGGCGGCCCGGGCCCTGACCGCGTGGCGGGCCGGGGCGTTCGAACTGCCCGACTACTACCTGGTCTTGGGCAGCGGTACGGCCGGGGCGGACGGGAACGGCGACGGCGGGCCGGATTTCTACCTCGGCCCGCTGCGGGCGGCCCGGCCGCACCGGGTGGCGCTGGTCGCGGCCACCGAACCCGCCGAGCAGGCCGCCGGCGTGCTGACCGCACTTGGATCCCTGCGTCACGGGCCGTGGTGGCCGGGCCTGGACCAGCTGATCGAGACCGCCCGCACCTTCTACCCGGACAGCCTGGCCGGCGGTAACGCCGCGGCGCCGGCCAGCGGATGAGCCTCACCGTCAGGCCGCTGACCGCGGATTGCTGGCCTGACCTCGAGGCCCTGTTCGGCCGGGCCGGGGCCTCGAACGGATGCTCAGAGTGCTTTGTGAAACGTTCACAAAGCCGTTTCCGCGGAAACGTGTGGGCTGGTCCAGCGTCAGCGACCTGGCCGTTCGTGTGGGACCGTCGGCCTGGTGACAGGGACGATCCCGATGAGGGCGTCCAGGCCGCTAAAGTCGGCGGGATTGGTCGTGTACAGAGGCAGACCCTCGGCGATTGCGGTCGCTGCGATCATTAGATCGATCTTCCCGCCGCGTGGTTTGCGCCCGGCCGCGATGACGGCCGCCGTCACGCGCCCAGGTGATGGCGCTGATCGCCTGGCCGCAGAGCGGTTGCCCGCGTTCGTCAAGCGCGTGCAGCAACACCTGGCCTGCGACCAGCTCGATCTGGCGGCAGCGGAACAGCTCGGTCTTCACCTTCCGGTCTACGCAGTGCTCGGCCATGGACAGGCCGTTCACCACGGTGCCTCCCGGCCGGCTGGTCTCACGGGCTCGAGGTCGTCGCCGGGCCCTGTTGATGATGGATATGAAAATGCCAATGATGAGGACCGCCATCCGCCGGCGGCGGGGGAGGGGGAAGGGAGATAGCGATCGGCTGCGGCCTCAAATCCGCTGGCGCGGCGCCCATCACAAGATTCCGGCAGGTGTCGATCGCCTTCATGAGATCCGCGTAATTGGAGACGGTCATCTCCTCGAAGCCGGGCAGGCTCTTCACCAGATCCGGAGAATTGTAACCGAGAACCTGGAATGTCGCCCTCGTGTAAACCATGTTGAGCGAGGCCTGCGCGGCTACCAGCGCGACGGCACCCTTGATCGTGCCCGTTTCCGACCAGGCGTGGAGCGTGAGGCGTGCGCCGACACCCCAGCGGACGTTGCCTTTGTCGGTGTAACGCATGGCATCCAGCACTATGGTCCGGTGATCGCCGGACTGGTCGAGGCTGAATGGCGCAAATCCGAGCGACAGCGTCTCGGAGATGTTAAGGTCCTTTTCGCTCTGAATCCAGTCTTGCAAATCCGTGGCTGGCGGTGCATCCTCGGGCTTAATAGCGATTGACACATTGTTGCCGCCCTCGACCGGTGCCGTGGGTAGCTCGCTACCGTCGATCGGATACCACATGGTATCCCCCTTGTTCTTGTCCGGCGGTAATTCTCCACTCAGCCAAACAGTATGCACCACGTGTTCGGGATACGGTAGCTGTCATGGCCGAGCACACTCCGGATCCGCAAGTCATTCCTTACTTGTTGTACGCAGATGCCAGCATGGCGATGGACTGGCTGATCAAGTCGTTTGCCTTCACCGAGCGATCGTGCGACAGGCGCAGCGACGGCACGGTCAGGCATGCAGAGCTGGTGCTCGATAACGGCGGCGTGATCATGCTCGGCTCCCCGGGGGCCGGCTTCCGCGGACCGCGCGAACTCGGCGAGGTGACGCAGCTGCAGTGCGTCACGGTCACCGACCTGCCAGCCCACCGCGATCGCGCCCTGGCCGCAGGCGCGAATGCGTCCGAGATCAGCATCAGGGTCGGCCAAACGCGCAGTTACACAGTCGACGATCCCGAAGGCCACCGCTGGTACTTCAGCGAGCCCCTATAGGCTCGTCCGGCTATCGCTGGTCGCCGAAGGTCGCCGCAAGTGGCCGGTACACCACGTCAGATAGCCAGTCCAGGCGCCGCTGGCTGGCCTGGCGGGGGACTGCCTCCACCCACATGATCAGGTACAGGTACGCGCGGTAGAGCGTGAGCCGCTGCCGCGCTGCGGGGTCGAAGGCAACCGCGCCCCCGCCCGCCCGGTAGCCGCGCAGGAACGCGGCGTCTTGCTCGATGTCGCCGAACAGCGCCAGCGACACGAATTCCGCCAGCGGGTCGCCCCAGAACGCTCGTTCGGCATCGATCAGGGCACCCACCCGCCGTCCCGCAGGACCCGATTCGACCAGGATGTTGCCGTCCCACAGGTCGAAATGCACCAGCACCGGAGTGGTCACCTCGTCCAGGACCGCCGCCCTGGCCTCGAACCAGTCCCGGATGTCCGCCGCCGGACGGGGCAGCGTGACCGCGAACCTCCCGGCATCGGCCAGCACCGCGCCGACCATGTCCCCGAACGCGGGCCGCCAGCTGTCCCGCAGCGGGCCAAGCGCCCCGGACGGGTAGCCGAACCCGGTCCCGGTGATCGTGTGCAGCTGGGCCACCCGCCGGCCGAGCTCGGCGCGCAGCTCATTCCGCTCGCAGCCGCCGGGCAGCGGCGCCAGCTCGGGCCACGGGCTGCCCGGACAGTACGTCATCACCAGGTACCCAGCGGTATCCACAGCGAGCACCGCGGGCACCGCCACACCATCACACCGCTCAGCGAGCCGGTAGTACATCGCCTCGGTGTCCAGAATCCCCTGTTCATAGCGCAGGAGGGGCACGGCCGGGCCGGGCGGGATCTTCGCCACCAGCCTGGTGCCGTCGGTCAGGTCGACCAGGTAGACGGCGTTGAACGTCCCGCCGGCCAGGCTGTGGCAGTCCGCCACCCGATCCAAGCTCACCCCGGCCCCAGCTAGCGCGGCCGTCAACCGTGCATCCGCCACGTTTTCTCCCGCCGTATCCGGCTACCGGCACATATGATCCACGAGCCAGGCGCCGGGCGGAAGGGCAGGCACCCGGGCGGGCGGCTCGCGGTTGTGCTCTGGACGAGGTGCCGGCCGGGGGCGGTTGTGGCCTCCGCCAATGCCGCTTAGCCGATGCCGCCGCGCCCTTTCCCGCCGCCTCTGCCGCGTGTACTCCGGTACCTAGGGTTTTCCAGCACCACAGGAGGATGACGATGCCGTACCACGCCGACGTGATCGGCTCGCTGCTGCGCCCGCGTTACCTCTCGGAGGCGCGTGCCGCGCTGGCTGACGGCCGGATCAGCAACGAGGAATTCAAGCG
>Ga0335075_10003718_pt1 | contig 24057 bp, 22 predicted proteins | sample Lox_Sample_24_FD_206723 | JGI IMG/M metagenome (GOLD analysis project Ga0335075, IMG submission 206723) | Soil microbial communities from Loxahatchee National Wildlife Refuge, Florida, United States - Lox_Sample_2.4 | ecosystem: Environmental > Terrestrial > Soil > Wetlands | place: USA...
GACGCGGCCGGCATCCGCTCATGCTAGCTGTGTCGCAACGGGATGCGCTCAGCCGTCCTCGGGCCCGATGCAGACGGCCTCGACGTTGTTGCCGTCCGGGTCGCGGACGAAGGCGCCGGAGTACGACTCGTCGTATTCCGGCCACAGCCTGGGCTCATGCAGCACCTCCGCCCCGCGCCGCCCCGGCCGCCGCGAAGAACTCCCGCACCGCCTCGCGGCCTGGCGCCTGGAACGCGACCCGGCATCTGTCAGAGGCGCTGATTCGCCCGGGGCGTGTCCGCCCCGCCGCGGTCGCCGCGGCTGATCTCCTGGAGCCGGGTCTTTTCGAGCTCCACCTCCGCGAGTACCGTCACGCACTCGGCCGTCAGGCGGCGCAGCGCGGTGACGGCCTCGGCGCGCGCCCGAACCTGCGCGGCGAACTCGCTTTTGACGCCGGACACCGTCCGCCGGGCCGCGGCGAGCGGCTCGCACGCCTCCCGCACGGCGGCGGTCAGGTCGGTCTGCCGGGCCAGCCATTCGCGCCCGGCCCGGAACCCGGACCGCAGCTGAGCGACGTGCCCGGGTTTCGCCCGCGCGTGCGCGGCCAGTGCCCGCGAGGCCGCCTGATAGCGGGCCAGGGCGCCGCGCAGCACCCGCTCTCCGGCCACCCGCTGTCCGGCCAGCGACTCCAGCGCCACGTCGGCGGCGGAGATCGCGGCGTAGGCGGCGTTCGCGTCCCGCCGCAGATCCGCCAGGCGGGTAAGCGCCGCACCCCTGACATGTTCCGACCTTGCATAATCCCCGCGATCCGCGTCCGCCGCGCGATCCGCCGGTTTCGCGTGCTCGTTCGCCACGCGCCGCACCGCCCTCCGAGGTCCCCGGATACCTCACTCAGAGCAACGCAAAGGACCGCGATCCGGTTCGAACCGCGGTCAGCTCGGACCGTTAGGGATGATCCCGCTCTTCAGCCCGCGGCAGACGGGTCGCGGCACCGCCAACCCGCGGCAGGCAGGTCGCGGCACCGGCGAACGCTCCCGCCAGCTGGCGCATCGCGTCGTCGAGCAGCGCGCCGAGGTCCGCGGCCGGATCGTCGAGCCAGTGCTCGTAGGCGGCGACCGCGACGCCGAGGACCGCGTGGGCGATCGCCTGCGGCGCGAGGTCGTCCGGGCGGCGGCCAGTGCGCTCGGCGGCGAACTCGGCGATTACCGTGCGCCAGGCGGCGAACCGCAGCGTGGAGTGCGCGAGCAGCGCGGGCACCCGGAGGATGAGCTCCATCCGCCGGCGGTGCAGCGGCTCGGTGCCGGGCGCGACCCGGTTGAAGTCGATGAGCGCGACCCGGATGGCGTCCATCAGCGGCACTTCGGGCGGTACCGCCTTGAGCCGGATTCGCATCCGCTCGAGCTCGGCCTCGAACGCGCCCCACGGGATGTCGTTCTTGGACGGGAAGTAGCGGAAGAACGTCCGCCGGCCAATTCCCGCCGCCGCCGCGATCTCGTCCACCGTGGTCGCGTCGAACCCGCGGCTGGCGAACAGGCCGAACGCGGTCTGCTCAAGCTCCGCGCGGGAGGTCACCCGCCGACGGCCTGGATGCGGTTGCGCCTGCGCCGGGTTCGGGTGCGCATGGGCGGCCACTGCGGGCACTCCGATCACCGTCCTCGTTGGGGATGCACAATTTTACGCCGGGGGTCTTGTCTCTCACGGTAACAACGCGTGAAGGGCTTGATTTCGGCACCAAGTGCACTTTACGCTCATCCCAATGTCGTTCCTGGCACTTAGTGCCACTAATGCGCGGAGGTTACCCGATGGCCGAGCACGAAGCGGAGACGGAAGCCCTGACGAGCGACGAGCTCCTCGTCGAGGAGGTGTCGATCGACGGCATGTGCGGCGTCTACTAGGCCCGACCTGCCGTGACCTTCGACCTCGACCGCGCCTGGCAGGTCGATCCGCGGGTGTCGATGCGCCCCGAACCGTTCGGGGCGCTGCTGTATCACTTCGGCACCAGGCGGCTGTCGTTCCTGAAGAACGAGCGGGTGCTGGCGGTGGTGCGCTCGCTTGCCGACCACCCCAGCGCCCGGGCGGCCTGTCTCGCTTCCGGGGTGTCAGCAGCTGAGCTCCCCGCGTACGCGCGGGCGCTTGCCTCCCTCGCGGACTCAAACATGATTACCGAACGGACCGCGGATGACTCTCGCACCTGACCTGCCTCTCTCCCCGGCGGTAGCGCCGTCGGGCGGCACTTCGCCCGGCAAGCTGACCGACCTGTTCCAGCTCGGACTCGACGCGCCCATCTGCTTGACCTGGGAACTCACCTACGCGTGCAACCTGTCTTGCGTGCACTGCCTGTCCTCGTCCGGGCGCCGCGACCCGCGCGAGCTGACTACCGAAGAGTGCAAGACGGTCATCGACACGCTCGAGCGGATGCAGGTCTTCTACGTCAACATCGGCGGCGGCGAGCCGACCGTGCGGCCCGACTTCTGGGAGCTCGTCGACTACGCGACCGCCCACCACGTCGGGGTCAAGTTCTCCACCAACGGCGTGAAGCTTGACGCCGCGGCCGCCGTCCGCCTCGCGGCCTCGGATTACGTCGACGTGCAGATCTCGCTCGACGGCGCCACCGCCGAGGTGAACGACGCGGTCCGCGGACCGGGGTCGTACGCGACCGCGATCGCGGCGATGGAAAACCTGCACGCGGCGGGTTTCCGGGGGTTCAAGCTGTCGGTGGTCATGACTAGGCAGAACATCCCCCAGATCGACGAGTTCAAGGCCATCGCCGACCGCTACGGCGCCCAGTTGCGGCTCACCCGGCTGCGGCCGTCCGGGCGCGGCGCCGATGTGTGGGACGAGCTGCACCCGCTGCCGGAGCAGCAGCGCGAACTGTACGAGTGGCTGGTCGCGCACGGCGAGCAGGTGCTGACCGGCGACTCGTTCTTCCACCTGTCGGCGTTCGGCTCGGCGCTGCCAGGCCTGAACCTGTGCGGGGCCGGCCGGGTCGTGTGCCTGATCGACCCGGTGGGCGACGTGTACGCGTGCCCGTTCGCGATCCACGAGAACTTCCTGGCCGGGAACGTGCGGGAGGCCGGCGGGTTCCAGACAGTGTGGCGCTCGTCGTCGCTGTTCGCGTCGCTGCGCAAGCCGGACACCGGCGGGGCTTGCAAGTCGTGCGGGTTCTACGACTCCTGCCGGGGCGGCTGCATGGCGGCCAAGTTCTTCACCGGCCTGCCGCTCGACGGGCCGGACCCGGAGTGCGTGCAGGGATACGGCGAGGCCGCACTGGCGGCGGTTTCGTCGTCTTCGGCGGTGCCGCCGAAGCCGTCGGCCGACCACTCGCACCGGACGTCGCCGCGGTCGGCGGCGGGTTCACCCGCCGGGCCCGTCCCGGTCACGATCGCGCGCCGGCGGCCGCCGTCGCACGACTGCGACGAGAGCCCGCTCGCTGGTTTCACTGCCTAGTCACGTACACGTGGGGCTCGGGGCAGGTCCGGCCGATGAGGCGGTGCCTGCTGGCATGCGGCTTCGCCCGGACGCGGGCACCCAGCTTGTCGCGGGCGGGTCGGTGCTTGTCGGCGGGTCGCCGGTTCGGGTGCTGCGGCTGACGGGCGCCGGGGCGCGCCGGGTCGCCGAATGGTTCGGTGGCGCCCCCGTCCCTGCGAACGCGGGCGCACGCACCCTGGCACGCCGGCTGCTCGACGCGGGGATCGCGCATCCGGACTACGGTGCCGGTACCGGCGCTCTGAACGGTGACCTTCGCGGCGCTGACGCACTGGGCACAGCCGGCGGCGACCGGTCTCCGGGGCCGGCGGACGTGACCGTGGTGATCCCGGTCAAGGACCGGCACGCGGAGCTCGCCAGGTGTTTGGCGGGGTTGCGGCCAGCCGCGACGTCGCCCGCCGTCCCCCCGAATAGCGGTAAGAAGTCCGGATCCGGCGTGCCAGACGTGGTTGGCGGGACTCGGGTGGTCGTGGTCGATGACGCGTCGGCCGACGGGGAGGCGATCGCGCGGATCTGCGCACGGTTCGGGGCTGACGTCATCAGGCGGGACGTCAACGGCGGGCCAGGGGCAGCGCGGAACACCGGGCTGGCGGCCGCGGACAGCGAGCTGGTCGCGTTCCTCGACTCGGACTGCGTGCCGGCGGACGGGTGGCTCGGCCAGCTGCTGCCCCACTTCGCCGACCCGGCGGTCGGCGCGGTGGCGCCGCGGATCGTTCCGCATGAGTCGGGGACTGGGTGGCTGGCGAAGTACGAGGGCGCCAGTTCCACCCTTGACATGGGCGCCCGGCCGTCCATCGTCCGGCCCGGCGCCAGGGTTTCCTACGTGCCGGGCGCGGCGCTGGTCGTGCGGCGCTCGGCGGCAGGTGCCGGGTTCGCACCCGGCATGTTCGTGGGGGAGGACGTGGACTTCGTGTGGCGGCTGGCCGCCGCCGGATGGCGGGTCCGCTACGAGCCGGCCGCCGTGATGGCGCACGACCACCGGGTCAGGTTCCGCGCCTGGTTCGCTCGCCGCGCCGACTACGGGACCTCCGCCGCGACGCTCGAGCAACTGCACCCCGGCGCGGTCCGTCCGCTGTACGCGTCCTGGTGGACGGTCGGCGCCTGGGCGGCCGCGCTTTCCGGCCGTCCGGTTACCGCGGCGGCGCTCACCGGAACCGCGACAGCGCTGCTCGCCCGGCGACTGGCGAAGGTCACCGGCGAACGCTGGCCGGTCCCTGCCCCGCCTTCCGGAGCACGCAGCAAGGACCTTCGGAAAGATAGTGGGACATCGTCTACACCGGGATGTGGACAATGTCACACTATCCCTGCCGAGCCGCCTGCCGTCCCAGATAACAGCAAGAAGCGCTGGCCCGGTGTGACGCTGACCCGACGGGAGGCGGTCGCCTGGCGGCTGGCCCTGCGGCTGGCCGGCGGGGGAACCGTTGAGGCGGGCCGACCGCTCGGCAGCGCGCTGTCCCGGACATGGTGGCCGGTCGCGATGCCGGCGGCCCTCGCGATTCGCCGGCTGCGGGTGCCGGTCGCCGCCCTCATCCTGGCGCCGCCGCTGCTCGACTGGCTCGACCGGCGGCCGCCGCTCGACCCCGCCCGGTACACCGCGGCCCGCCTCCTCGACGACGCCGCCTACAGCCTCGGCGTCTGGAAGGGCTGCCTGGACCGCCGCACGCTTCGACCGCTCCTGCCGGTCATCGGCGCACGGAGCCAGCGGGACTGGCGGGCACCCGTCCGGGACGCATGACGGCATCTTGCCCGTGCTCTGGACCACACCCGAAGGCAATCCAGGACGAGAGCACGACCGCCGTCGTGTTGCAGACAGCTGAACCGTGGTCGTCTCTGACACGCCTGCGGCCTGGACTACGATCAGCATGTCTTTCAGTCGGCTGGGCCACGACCCCCGGGCTAGAGGTGGACGGCATGGTCAATGTCTCGCGGCAGCACCACTACGCGGTAACGGTCTCCTGGACCGGCAACCGGGGCACTGGCACCAGCGGTTACCGAAACTACGGCCGGGATCATGACGTCGCGGCGGGAGACCTGCCGGTCATCTTGGGCAGCTCGGACCGGGCCTTCCGCGGTGACCCGGGACGGTGGAACCCGGAACTGGAACTCCTCGCCGCGCTCTCGCAGTGCCACCTGCTCTCGTACCTGCACGTGTGCGCCGTGGCCGGCGTCGTCGTGACCGGCTATGTGGACGCGGCGGTAGGGACCATGGCCGAGGACACCGACGGCGGGGGCCGGTTCACCGAGGCCGTGCTACGGCCCGAGGTCACGGTCGCGACCGCCGACATGATCGATTCCGCGATCGCGCTGCATGAGGAAGCCAGCGCGAAGTGCTTCATCGCGGCTTCGGTGAACTTCCCGGTCCGCCACGAGCCGACCGTGACAGCGGGCGGCTCGCCTTTCACTGATTCCGGGTGTCAGCCAGGTTCGCGGCCCTAGGATCTTCGCGGGACAAACTTCGCGGACGGACGCATTCCGGCGACGTCTCGGGCGGGGCGAGGAATGGAGCTGTCTTGAACGTGCCGCGTGATGAGCTCTCCGTCAGGGAGCGGGCAGCGATGTTCGCCTTGCTAGGAGCGGCGCGCAAGGTCTCCAATCCTGAGCTCCGCGAACTGGTCGGCTTCTCCCTCGACGGGAAAGAACGACGCAACCTCAACGAACGCAAGCTCGTCGAATCGGAGAAGCACGGCCGCGCCTTCGCGCACGAGTTGTCCGATAAGGGCTGGAGGTGGTGCGAGGACGAACTCGCCGCGGGTCCACTCAAACATGGCAGCAGCGCGGAGCGCGCGCACTACCTCGTGTTCGGCATGTTCGCCCAGTACTTGAACGCCTGCGGGCTGAGGCTGGCTGACATCGCGAGCGCGCGGCAGGAAGCCCACGATGACGTTGATGTAACCGCCCGCGTTGAGGACGGATATCGAGCCCTCGCGTCGGCCGACGGCGCCTTCGTCAAGCTCCGCGAACTTCGTGCCCGACTGGCGGACATCGCGCGCCCCGACCTGGACGCCGTGCTCACCGCCCTGTTCGCAAGTCAGCGGATCAACCTCGTCCCGCAGTCCAACCAGCAGGCACTGACCGATGCGGACCGCGAGTCCGCGCTCCGCATCGGAGGCGAAAGCAAGCACCTGATCTCCATCGAGCGATGAAGACGATGAAGACACGTGACGACATGAGCTCCGCGGAGCTAACCGCGCTTGCCGGTCTCACCTTCAACTGGACCCGCACGCTCAACGATGTGTGGGCACCGGCCCCGTTCCACGTCGAGGGTCTCCACATCGAAGTCTCCGAAGCCATCGGGCGGTCCATCACCCAGGCGGCACACGGTGCGGCTAACCCGCTGGGCGTCGTGATCGAGGGACAGCGCGGCGTCGGCAAGACCCACCTGCTCGGCTGGACCAGGGAACAGGCCCAGTGCGCGGGCGGGTATTTCTTCCTGGTCGGCGACCTGTCCGCGAACGCGTTCTGGGAGGAACTGCTCGGCTGCGTGGTGGAGCAGCTCCTGCCGCTCCCCGACGGCAGTCGCGACCAGCTCCGCGCCCTCCTGACCGCGCTCGCGGACCGGACGGGGCTCGACCCGGTGTTCCGCGACGCGACAACCGGGGACGCGGCGCCGACCCCGGTCACGCTGCGGGTATTCATCAGGGAGCTGCGGCGGATCGATCCGAGGATTGGCCTGATCTGCCAGGACACGGCGCGGGCGCTGGTGCTCCTCGCCTCGCCGCTCCAGGAGGACCAGGATGTCGGCTACTACTTCCTGACCGGGAACGAGGTGGACGTCGAGGATCGCCGCCGGTGGGGGATCCATGCCACCCGTAGCGTGCCGCGCCTGCTGATCACGGAACTGTCCCGGCTGTTGGCCCTGACCGGCCCCACCGTCATCGCGATCGACCAGATCGACGCGCTGATCGACGAACTCGTCGGCGAAGTCGCCCCCGGCGGCGGCTCGCCGGGTGAGCCCGTGTCTGGGTCGCGGGCACTCGCCGACATGGCCACTGGCCTCATGACGCTCCGGGACCGGACTTTCCGCACCCTGACGATCGTCTCCTGCCTCCCGGAGAGCTGGGAGTACATACTCAAGTACGGCACTGACACCGTCGGCGACCGGTTCAACGTCGCCCGCCAGCTGCAGAACATCCCGAGCGCGGAGATCGGGCGTCTCATGATCGAGAAGCGGTTCGCGGCGGATTACACACGGACCGCCTTCGAGCCGCCCTATCCGAGCTGGCCGATCCTGCCGGGCGCGTTCGCGGACGCCAGCCACTACACCGCGCGAGCCCTCCTCAAGCGCGTCGAGGCGCATGTCAGCAAGTGCCTGCACGAACGGACGGTCAGCGAGCTCGGCCGTCTCGAGGACCACCGGGCAGAGCCGGTCGCGGCGCCCGCGGCGCCCGCCGACGATGACTTCGCTGTGCTGGACGCGAGGTTCGCGGAGCTGCGCGACGGGACCGCCGTCGACAAGGCCGCTGCCGCCCTCCACGAGGGAACCGAGGACACCGTGGTGCCCGCGCTGCTCGCGGCCGGGCTCGAAGCATGGGTCAGGGAGCGTGGCACGGTCGACGACCAGCCCTTTACCCAGGACCCGCCGCCGGGCAAGAACCCCAGGCTGCACGCGTCGCTGCGGCTAGTGCTCGATGCCCGTACGGAGCGGCAGCGCCGCTGGGCGTTCCGCGCGATAGCGGCAAGCCATCCCCGGGCGGTACAGAGCCGCCTCCGGAAGGCGGCCGAAGCCGCGGGCCTAGACGCTGCCCGCACCGACCGACACCTGTTTGTGCTTAGGAACACCCCATGGCCGACCGGAAAAGTGACCGAGCAGGAGACGGGTGGGCTGACCGCTAAAGGCGGCCTCGTGCTGCCGCTTTCGACCGAAGACCTGAAGACGTTCGCCGCCCTCGCCGCGCTATGCGCCGAACATCACCCGGCCCTCAACGCCTGGCTGCAGGTCCGCCAGCCGGCTCACTCCACCGAACTTCTCGGCCGCGCCCTTGGTGCGGCCATCGCGGACCAAGCAGCAGCGGCGCCCGAGGTCGTACAGGCAGCGGAAACAGACGCAGCAGTAACATCGTCACCAGCCCACCCGGAGCCCGCGCCCAACGCCAGTGCCAACGCCAACGCCAACGCCGTACAGCTCAGCTTGCCGGTGACCGGCCGGCAAGACGTCAGCCTGGACCTCGCGTCCTTGCGCCGCCACCTGGCGGTCTTCGCCGGCTCTGGCTCAGGCAAAACGGTCCTGCTTAAGCGGATCATCGAGGAATGCGCGCTGCGCGGCGTCTCGTCGATCGTCCTCGATCCCAACAACGACCTGGCCCGCCTCGGCGATGCCTGGCCGCAGCAGCCGTCCCCCTGGCTCAGTGAAGATGCCGCCCGCGCACGCGACTACCTAGAGAACACCGAAGTGGTCGTCTGGACGCCGCGCCGCGAGGGCGGCCGCCCGCTCAGCTTCAGGCCGCTTCCTGACTTCGGCGCCGTCCTCGACGACATCGACGAGTTCAACGCCGCCGTTGACGCGGCGGTCGAGGCGCTCGCGCCCAGAGTCGGCGCACAGCGGCAGAGCCAGCGGGCCGCTCAGGAGAAGGCCGTGCTGACCGAGGCGATGCGGTACTTCGCCCAGGGCGCCGGCCATGACCTCAGCGCGTTCATCGACCTGCTCGCCAACCTCCCGGAGGACGTCAGCACGCAGGCCAAGGGCACGGAAATCGCGGCTGGCCTGGCTGACCGGCTGCGGGCCGTGCGGGTGACCGACCCGCTGTTCGGCGGCACCGGGGAAGCCGCCGACCCCGGCATGCTGCTCACCCCGGCACCGGGCAAGCGAGCCCGGGTGAGCGTGATCAGCATGGTCGGCATGGTCGGCCTCGACCAATGGCAGGGCTTTGTCAACCAGCTCCAGATGGCGCTGTTCTCCTGGGTCAAGCGGAACCCGGCGGATGACCGGCCACTTGGCGGCCTGCTCATCATGGACGAGGCTCAGGACCTCGTACCGTCCACCGGAACGACCGCGTGCAGCGAGTCCACCCGGCGGCTGGCGTCGCAGGCGCGCAAGTACGGCCTCGGCCTGCTCTTCGCCACCCAGTCACCGAAGGGCCTGCACAACTCAATCTCCGGCAACGCGACCACGCAGTTCTTTGGTCTGCTCAACGCCCCCGCGCAGATCGAGGCGGCCAGAGATCTCGCCAGGGCCAAGGGGGGCGACGTCCCCGATATCGGACGCCTGTCGGCCGGTGAGTTCTACCTCGCCACGGAAGGCAGTGGCTTCCAGCGGATCCGCACCCCGATGTGCCTGAGCTGCCACGCCGGCCCGCTGACGGAGGACGAGGTCCTCGCCAAGAGCAGGCCATCCCGAACGAAGCCGTGACTTCGCGCCACCCATCGCCGACTTCGCGGTGCCGGTGTCATGCCCAGGCTGGCTTGCGAGCCCAGAAAAGCGCATGGCCGCCGTCGCCTTCCGGGACGAAGCCTTCCTCGGTGATCTCCAGGCCAGCCTCACGCAGCCAGGATCGGTAATCGGCCGTGTCGCCCTGGCTCCACCACATCGGCGCGGGGCCGCCGAGCCAGTTCTCCTCGGTGCCCGTCCACGCCTGGCTGCCCGCGGTCGCGAGTAGCCAGCCACCGGGCCGTAGCCATTGGCCGATGTGACGCAGCAGCTTGGGCTGCTTCTCGAGCCTCATATGAATCAGCGAGTACAAGCAGACCACCGCGTCGAAGACCTCGTCGGCGAAGGCGATCCTGGTCGCGTCGGCTTGCATGAAAAGAGCCGTGGGCACGAGCCGCCGCGCTCGCTCGATCTGGGTCTCGCTGATGTCGATGCCCCGCACCGTGAAGCCGGCGTCGGCCAGGGACCGGGCGACCGGCACCCCGCAGCCGCAGCCGACGTCGAGCACCCGGCCGTCGGCGGGCAGCCGGTCCTTAAGCGTGGCCAGCCACGGCGCGTACCCGCCCTCGTCCGCGTCGTCGCCGCGGTAGCGATACGACAGCACGTCATAGCCTTCGCGGACCAAGCGCGTACGGTCGTCCTCGTCCTCGTCGGCGGGAAACCCGACGGGGCCGTCCGCCACGGTCATGCCGGCAGGCCCAGGATGCGGGCCGCGTTGTCGAGTAGCAGCGCCGGGCTGGCGAGGCCAAGCTCGTCGAGTTCGGCGAGGCAGCGCTCGGGAGAGATGAACGGGAAGTCGCTGCCCCAGAGGAACTGGTCCGACAGCCGTCCTTTGAGCTCGCGAGTCACCTCCGGCGGTATCCGCTTCGGCGACCAGCCGGAGATGTCGATGTAGACGTTGGTCTTGTGCAGCGCCATGGCGATCAGGTCCATCTGCCAGGGCCAGCCGAAGTGCGCCGCGACCACGGTCAGCCGGGGAAACGCCGCAGCGACCGAGTCGAGCTTCAGCGGGTGCCCGTAGTCGATCCTGATGCCCTGCCCGCCCGGCTGGCGGGCGCCGATCCCGCTGGTCCCGGTGTGGAACAAGGCGAGCAGGCCGTGCCGCTCGCACGCCTCGAAGACCGGCCAGTACCGCTCGTCGTCCGGCGCGAACGCCTGCAGCGACGGGTGGAACTTGACCCCGCGCAGCCCGAGCTCGCCGATCCGCCCGACCTCGTCGGCCGCCGACTCCTTATGCGGGTCGACCGAGCCGATCCCGGTGAACGCGTCGGAGTGGGCGCGGACCGCGTCGGCGACGGTCTCGTTCGGCACCCGGGGACGGCCGGTCGCCGTCTCCGCGTCCCAGGCGAGCAGCACCGCCTTGACGTCGAGCGCGTGGTACTTGTCCGCCAGCTCGTCCAGGGACTGCCGTTCGACGGTGGACTTGAAGTACGCCTCGGCCGCCTCGACGTACCCGGCCATGGATCCGTCCAGCCAGTCGGGTGTCGGAAGGTGCACGTGAAAGTCGATGGCCCGCACCACGCCATCGTACGGTCGATAATCCAGGCCGATGTGGCAGCATGCTCGGCGTGGCGCTGTTCGTGATATCGGGCGTGATGGCGGCGGGGAAGTCGACCGTCGCGCGACTGCTGGCCGGCCGTCTGCCGAAGGCGGTCTGCGTGCCGGGCGACGCCATCCGCGCGATGGTGGTCTCCGGCCGGGTGGAGATGTCGCCGGACGCGGGGGCCGACGCGCTCGGCCAGTTGCTGCTCAGGTACAAAGGCGCGCTGGCCGTCGCCGCCGTCTACCTGGCAGCCGGGTTCGACGTCGTGGTCGAGGACGTCATCGTCGGCCCGGTGCTCCGGGACTTCCTCGCCCTGGTCCCGGTGGACGAGTTCCACCTGGTCTTCCTCGACCCCGCGGCGAAGGCGATCGGCGAACGCGAGCAGGGCCGCGGAAAGACTGGCTACGGCGCTTGGCCGATCGAGGGGCTGCAGCGCGTCCTCCGCGAGGACACGGACCGCATCGGCCTCTGGCTGGATTCGACGGGACTCACAGCGGAGCAGACCGTGGACCGGATCCTCGCCGATCCCGGAACCAGCCTGGTCCGGGTGAATGGTCCAGCGGGTTAGACCGCTGGCGGCGCCGTCGCCTCCATCGCGGTCAAGCGCGCGCCGAGCCGCCCCAGCTGACCGGGCGCGATGCTGTAGCAGATCGTCGTCCCGATTCGCCGGGTCACGACCAGGCCAGCCTCGCGCAGCACCTTCAGGTGCGCGGAGATCGTCGGCTGCGACACGGCGAAGAACTCGGTGAAGTCACACGCGCAGATGCCCGGTTCGGCCGCCAGCCGAAGCAGCATGCCCCAGCGCACCGGGTGCGCCAGCGCCCGCAGCACCTCAACCTCCTCGGCTACGGTCTCGCCAGCCACAGTGTCGCCGGCCACAGTGTCGCCGGCCACAGTGTCGCCGGCCACAGTGTCGCCGGCCACAGTGTCGCCGACCGCGGAGGCTGCGCCGGTCATCTCTCCCACACCCCTAGTATATCGCCTCCGAACGATATAGGGTCAGTACTATATAGAACGGAGACGATAAATGCCTGACACGTCAGCCAACGACGTTCTCGACGAAGGGCTTACCCGGCTCGCCTCAACTGGTCCCGAGTTCCGCGGCGGACTGTCCAACCACGGCCCGATGGCCGCGGAGGCGCTGGTGAGACTTGGCCGCTCCGGCGCCGTCGATGATTGGCTCGACGGTTACCTGCCCCGGCTCGAACCCGCGCCGCACCCGTCGGGCCGCATCTCCGACGATGCCTGGCCCGAGGCGCTCGGCAAGTACAACCGCGTCGCCGACTGGAGCGCGTACCTGCGTGACCAGCTGGCGGAAGACCCGTGGCGTGACGTCCTCGCTCGCTGGTGGCCCCGGCTGCTGCCCGGCGTGGCCGCCGCGGCGACCCATGGCATCATCCGCACCTCGCACGCGGCCCGCAGCCTCGCCGCCATGGAGGAGACCGCCGAGGCGGCGCCGACCGGAACCGAGGCCACCGCGTCGGGCCCGCGTCTCGACGAACTCGCCAACGGCCTCGCCTACTGGGCGGCCAGCTACTTCGAGATCCCCGGCGCGGCCCCTGCCAGCGGGAACCTGGACCTGCGGGCCGCGATCAACGGGCTCCCGGTGGTGCCCGATCCCGTCCCGGGCGACATGATCACCACCCGCCTCAAGGCCGGCCTTGCCCGCGAACCCGGATTCGGCCAAGCCCTGGCCGCCCTCGCGGCGCCCGACGGCCCGGACGCGTCCCGCGCGGCGCTGCGCGACCTGGCCCGTGAGTTTGCCGGGAGGTTCCTCGCCTACGGAAGCAAGCAGCCGATCACCTGGCTGCACGCGGTCACCGCGCCGGTGGCGGCGTACTCCGTGCTGCCGCTGCTCCCCGATGAGCTGGCCCGCCCGACCTACAACGCCCTCTGGCAGGTGGGCGCGGCCATCTACACGGTGCACGCCGGCCGGGTGACCCCCGAGCCGCTCCCGGCCGCCGCCCCGCCAGCGCCCGAGGACCTGACCGATCGCGCGGTCGCCACCGGCGACGAGCACGCGATCAAGCTGACCGAGGCCTGCCTGCGCCTGCACGCGGAGACCCCAGACCCCGTCCTCCTGCAAGCCGCCGCCCGCGCGAGCGCCCTCCTCGGCAAGTCCTGACGCGTCCCACACGCCTTAGGGCCTAAGATGCACCGTTCTCTGGATGATATGTCCAGGTTTGTCGATGCAACTTAGGCCCTAAGAGCCCGATCCCGCCGCAAGCGGCAGACCTCAGTGCTCGTGGATGATGACGCCGCGGATGTTCTTGCCCGCCATCATGTCCTCGTAGCCCTGGTTCACCTGGTCGAGGGTGTACCGCGTGGTGACGAGCTCGGACAGCTTGAGCTTGCCCGCCCGGTACAGGTCGAGAATCCGCGGGATGTCGTCGAACGGGTTCGACGAGCCGAACAGCGCGCCCTGGAGCCGCTTCTCGAACAGCGAGAGCATGAACCCGGAGATGTTCACGGTCTTCTTCTCCGGCCCGGCGAGCCCGGTCAGCACCACGGTGCCGCGCTTGCGGACCGCGTCGAACGCCGCGGAGACGATCTCCTCGGTCACCACGCCCATCGTGACGATCGCCTGGTCCGCGCCCACGCCCCAGGTCAGCTCGAGGGCCAGCGCCTGCGCCTCTTCCGGCGTCGCCACCGCGTGCGTCGCGCCGAACGTCGGGGCACTCTCGCGCTTGAACGCCACCGGGTCCACGGCGATGACGTAACGCGCACCCGCGATCGACGCGCCCTGGAGCGCGTTGGCGCCGACGCCGCCGATGCCGTACACGATCGTGGTGTCACCCGGGCGGACCTCGCCGGCCTTCACGGCGGACCCGAAGCCGGTCGGCACGCCGCACCCCACGAGCGCCGCGAGCTCGAGCGGGATGTCGTCCTCGATCTTCACGACCGACGCCTCGGACAGCACCGCGTACTGAGAGAACGTCCCGAGCAGGCACATCTGCCCGAAGTCGGTCGCCCCCTCGTGGTAACGGAACGTCCCGTCCGGCAGGCAGTTATCGACAAGGAACCGCCCCAGGTCACACAGGTTGGTCTGGCCGCGGGCGCAGAACCGGCACTTGCCGCATACCGGCAGGAACGAGGCCACAATGTGGTCGCCCACGGCGAGCCGGGTCACGCCCTCACCCACCGCCTCCACGGTGCCCGCGCCCTCGTGTCCGCCAACGATTGGGTAACGGACCGGGATGTCGCCGGTGCGCAGGTGGTCGTCGGAGTGGCACAGGCCGGAGGCGGCGAACTTGATGAGAACCTCGCCGGTCTTCGGCGCGTCGAGGTCGAGTTCGACGATTTCGAACGGCTTGCCGACGTCCCTGAGCACCGCTGCTCGTGTCTTCATGCTCGTCCTCCCGGGGATAGATGCAGTTTGCCTGCCATCTTCCGCCCAACGTAACAAGGCGGTCATTGTCACACCAGCCCAATGGCCGCCCGGCTTCCTTGTGCCGCGCTCTTACAAGCCTTTTTGCCGAACGGTCCCGTGGTTCCAGTCACACCAAGCGCGCCGTCTTGCTCCCGGCTCCGGTGACCGTCGGCTCCGGCCAGACGGACACGGCATCCGCGTCGGTCTCCACCCGGCAGGAGGAGCCGACGGTGAGGTCGGGGTCCTCGAGGGCCCGGGACCGGAGCTCGGTGCCGGAGGACAGCTCCACCACCACCTCGACGACGCGGCCCAAATCGATGATGTCGGTTACCCGGCCCGAGCCGAGGTCGATGCTCTGCCCGTTGGCACCCGACGGCGACGACCCCGGGTACACCCGGAGGGCTTCCGGCGGCACCTGCCACAGCAGCTGGGTCCCGGTCGGCAGGCCCGTGGCGAGGCCGGGCTGGACGCCGTCACCGGCGATGCCCTCGAAGAGGTTGTCGATGCCGAGCAGGCGGCCGACCTCAACCGAAGCGGGACGCTGGTACACCTCGCGGCAGCTCCCGGACTGGAGCACCTGCCCGTCCCGCACGACCACGATCTCGTCGGCCAGCATCGCCGCCTCCTCCGGGTCGTGGGTAACCAGGACAGTGGAGAGGCCGACGTCGCGCTGGAGGCGGCGGAACTCTCGCCGTAGCTCGGCCCGGACCGGGGCGTCCAGCGCGGAGAACGGCTCGTCGAGCAGCACCACCCGAGGATCTCCTGCGAGTGCCCGGGCCAGGCTGACCCGCTGCCGCTGTCCGCCGGAGAGCTGCTCAGGCAGACGGTCGAGGAGGCCCTCGAGGTGGAGTGTCTCCAGCCACCAGGCGGCCCTGGCGGGATCCGCGTGGACGCCGAAGACCGCCTGCTGCCAGACCGTGCGTCCGGGGATCAGGCCGAAGCCCTGCGGGACGTAGCCGACCCGGCGCCGCTCAGGCGCGATACGGCTCACGTCAGCACCCGCGTAGGTCATGGTCCCGGCGTCCGGCCCGAGCAGCCCGGCGAGGACCCGCAGCGTGACCGACTTGCCCGATCCTGACTGTCCAACGACCGCGAGCCGGTGGCTGCCTTCTGGGTGCGCGACCCGCAGGTGGAACGTCCCCACCGAGGCGTCGATGGCGAAGCCTACCGGCGTCGGCGGCGTCGACACGGGAGCGAGCGGCGCCGGCATCGGCCGACGTCGGACGCGGGCCGGCCACCGGACGTGGCCGAGGGAGATCGCCAGCACGGCGATGACGAAGGCGAGGATCGTCGGCGCCTCGGCCTGCGACAGCGGCGCGGAGGAGAACAGGTTATCGACGTAGATCGGAAGGCTGTAGGGATGGTAGGCAAGGACCACGGTCGTGCCGTACTCTCCGAAGGCCCGCAGCCACATGAGGATCATCCCGGCCCGCAGGCCGTCCGCCGCGGCGGGCACGTCGACCCGGAGAAACCGAGCCAGCGGACCGTGGCCGAGGGTGGCGGCGACGTCATCGAGCGACGGGTCGACGGCCCGGAAGGCGCTGCGAGCCACCACAACCAGGAACGGCACGGAGACGAACGTCTGGGCGATGATGAGCCCGTACATCGTCTGGGTAAGCTGCTCCCCGGACAGCTGGCCGAGGAAAGTGTAAGGGCCGACTATATAGATCAGCAGGATGCCGCTGATGAGTGGCGGTACGGCCAGCGGGAGCTGGACGAGCACCAGCACCGCCGAGGAAAGCCACCCTCGGCGGTGGGCCAGGATATAAGCCAGCGGGATGCCGCCCGCTACCCCGATGAGCAGCGAGATCGTGGAACTCTGGACCGAGATTTCCAAGGCCGGCCAGAGCCCAGGGGCGTTAAAGCCTTCGTTGTGGCCGCCAACGACGCGGTAGACGAACGCCCCGAGCGGATATCCGAGGTAGAGAACAAGCAGGGCGCCGAGCCCGCGGAGCAGGCCCGGCCCCCTGCCTGAGGTCATGAACCGAGGACGCTCGAGAGAGCGCTCGGGACGCCGGTCCCGGTCACCTTCGCGGGCGAGATGATCTCGAAGTTGTCAGCCTTCATCTCGGCCTGGCCGGTCGGGCCGAGCAGGAAGTTGATGAAGGCCTCAGCCGCGGCCAGGTGGGGGGCGTTGCTGAGCAGGGTGATCGTGTAGTCGCCGGCCAGGTTGGTGCCGGTGAGCTTCACGAAGGGGCTGCCCTGGGAGTTGGCGTCGGCCTCGTACATGAACGCGGCGTCGAGCTGCCCGGTCTGGATGTCGGCCTCTTCCGGATCCTCCGAGTACACGTCCGACTGCTCGGTCGCGAGCGTCTTCAGTGCCGGGAGATTCTGCGCGGTCGCCGTCTCATCGAGGGCGTCGACGGCGAGTACGCCGCCGGGGTCCTGGGAGGGGTCGGTCCGGCCGAGTCGGAATCCGGGCATGGTGATGACCTTATACCAGGGCATGGTCTGCAGGTCCTTGGCGAACTTGCTCTTCGGGTAGTACCCGAGGACCTCCGGGGACGCGGCGAAGGACGCGTACCAGGTGGTCCAGTTACCGTTCGCGGCACCTACGAGGCCGGCGACGTCCGCGGGCGAGGCGCTGACGAAGACGTCGGCGACAGCGACCTTGTCCTTGATGTTGGCCTCGAGGGTCCCTGACCCGTGCGAGGTGTCGACCAGCGTGTAGCCGGTCGCGGCATGGAACGCGGGCCCGACCGTCTTGGTCATGAGGGTGTCGAGGGACCCGGCGGAGAACACGTCGACATCGCCGCTGGGCATAGCGGTCGCGGAACTGGAAGGCGTGGAGCTAGGGGAGGTAGCGGCGGTGGTCGAGGAGGAGGAAGAGCTGCTGCTGCAACCAGCGGCTAGCCCCATGCACGCAATCGACACGAACGCGAGGGCGATCTTTGCGCCGTGTCGCGAGGTTATTGTCACCATTTTTTCAACGTAGCCAACGGAGGTTGCGCATCGCAAGAACTCTGGACATGCTGTGATCTTGCTCCCTTCTGGTTCCCCTCAGCGCCCCAGACGCGCGCCTTCTGACCTGAACTGTGATACAGCAGATGAGCGCAGAGCTTAACAGCGCCTCCCTGCCGCCGGACAGAAGCTGGATCACAAAACCACGGTCCGCGCTGTAGCATCTGCGAACATGGCGACCTATCTCCAAGTCAGCGGCAATGTCGCCGGACGCGTCGCGTCCGGCGAGCTAGCCGCTGGGGAGGAGTTGCCCGGCGTGCGAGAGGCGGCGCGGCAGTACGGGACGACACCTACCACGATGGCGCACGCGTACCGGCACCTGGCCCGCGCGGGTGTGATCGAGGTGGCGGACCGCCGACGGTCCCGGGTAGCCGCCGGGGGTGCGCTCGCGGCCAGGCGGCTACTCGACGGGGCGCAGGGCGAGCCGGCCGTGCTGCGCCTCGCCGGCAGCGACGACCCCGGGCTCGACGTCGTGCTGCGCGGTGCCGGAAACGGCCGGATCGTGACCGTCGGCGCGCGAGGCAGCTTCCACGGCCTGACCGGCATATGGCGGGGCACCGCGGACGCCGCGGCGATCCACCTGCAGCACCGCTCTGGCGAGGGCAACGGCCCATTCGCCCGCACCCTGCTGCGTGGCAGGCAGCCGACGCTGATCCATCTCTGGCGCCGCGAACAAGGTTTGCTTACCCCCGAGGGCAACCCAGCCGGTCTGACCGGGGTCGCGCAGTTGCGCGGGCTGCGGGTCGCGCGGCGCCAGTTCGGCACCGGGACGCGGGTACTGCTCGACCGACTGCTCGTCGACGCCGGGATCCCGCCAGAGTCGGTCGCCGGCCCCGAGACCGCCTCGCACCTGGAGGTGGCCATGGCCGTCGCCTCGGGCCAGGCCGACGCAGGCCTCGGCGTGCGCGCGGCCGCCACCGCGCTCGACCTGAACTTCACACCGATCACCTGGGAAGACTTCGACATCGTGCTGAGCGCGGACGCGCTCGCAGCGGCGGAGTCGCTGATCGCCGCGCTACGCGATCCAGCCGTGCAGTCCGCGGTGAACTCGCTCGGCGGCTACGACCTGTCGCAGACCGGGACAGTACGACTGCTGGACTGAGCCCCTTGGGGAGCCATGTCAGCCCAGGCCGGAGGACAGGTAGTAGGCCCCGATGGCGATGACCAGTGCCCCGACTATGTGGCGGATCAGCACATCGGGCATCCGTGACTGAATGCGCGCACCGGTATAGCCGCCGGCCAGGCCGCCCAGGCCCAGGGCAAGGCCGGTGGGCCAGTTGGGGGCCACGGGAACGTGCTGGTGCAGGGCCAAGATCGTGAACGTGATCACGCCTGCCGCCGAGGTCACGAACGTGGAGGCCAGGGCGGCCGGGGCGACCTCGGATGGCTTGCGGCCCGAGCCGATCAGGATCGGTGCCAGGATCGCGCCACCGCCGATCCCGTAGATCCCGCCCACGCACCCCACCACGACAGCCAGCACCACTAGTACCGGGGCGGGGATCTGCCTGGCCGGGCGGTCCGGCGCGTCCGTGCGGGCTGGCCGGGACAGCAACAGCCAGAGGCCTAGCGGGATCAGGACGGCCGCGACCAGAACATGGAAGACACGCGGGCCGGGGACCAACTTGACGCGGATGAACGATCCGGCGATGACGCCAGGCAAGGTCCCGGCGATGAGCAGCGGGGCCAGCCGCCCGCCGGTCTGTCCCTGCCGCCAGTACCGGTACAGCGCCCCCGGGGTCGACACGACGTTGTACAGCAGGTTGGTCGGGGTCACCGACGGGCTGGGTGTGCCCAGCACGCTGACCTGAAACGGCAGCAGGAGCACCGCCCCGGAGATGCCGGCCGGAGTCGTTATCACCGCGATGAGGTACGCCGCCGCCAGGGCCACGGCCTCGGTCCAGCCAGGGTTAAGCACTGGGTCAGAGTAGCCTTGCGATGACCCGAAAACAGCCGATGACCAGCAATATTGCGTCACGCAACCGGCGACAGCGCAAGCACAGTCGCGCCCAATGAAACGCCGGCGGAACCGGGCACCCTGGCCGGGCATTCACGTGTGCCGAACTGACCGTGCACGGGCGGCAACCGGTGGTACGGTGCGCGCGTCTAAGAGGCAACATTCAGCTTTCGTCAAGGCCTGGTGACGCCCGATGCCCCCGACTACCTCGCCGGTCCGTGCCCTCCGTACGCTCCGTGAGCACTGTGTGCTGTCTGCTTTGAGTGCGCTCCGGCCCGCCACCCGCGCCACCGGGCCGGCCGCTACCGGCGCCACCCCCGCTGCAAGGGCTGCCGTCGCTAGCGCCAGTCGCGCCACCGGGGTCGCCGCCGCATTGCCCGCCGCCGTGCTAGCAGCCGCGCTGATCGCGCTGACCGCTGGCTGCGGCACCGGCAGTTCCAGCCCAAGCCCGGGTACCACCTCCGGCACCGCGACGCCGGCGGCGGCCACGACAGCGCCGTCGCTCAGCGTCTCGGTCTCTGTCAGCCCGCCGGCCACGCTCACCCCGGCCTCGCCGACCGTGACCCCCTTCACCGCCTCGGCGACGGCGGCCGCGAGCCAGGTGTACCTGGCCGAGGGCGGCAGCGTGACCGGAACCGTCCTGGCCGAGCCCGGTTGCGCGGACGGCTGCCCGCTGTCGGGCGACGGCACCACGTCGCTGTGGAACATGACCTGGCCGACCTGGAATTCGGTCCAGGCGGTCGGCGACGGCACCGAGAAGATCGACGACTGCGACCCCAATTGCGCGACCGGCACGCTGCACGCGGTGGAGGTGACGGTGATGCTCAGCAAGCCGGTCCAAGTCTGCGTGGCGGGCGCCGGCCGGCTGTTCTGGACCCAGGCGACCTTCACCTGGCCGGACGGCCTTCCCTCGGTACTCTCCGGCGACAACGCACCGACGAACCCCTTCAGCTACCCCGACATCACGTCCCAGGCGGCCACGTCCTGCCCCTAGCGCCGCCTCCGGGCCTGATGGGGGATCGCCGGACACACTCGGCGGTGCCCGGCGATCCCCCATCTTTGGATCACGTGCTCACTGCGCGGATAACAGCAAGAAGCGTGGAGGTGCGCCCGCCGGGCGCCGGCCAGGTTGGCTGACTGCTCGCGGGGGACGGTTCGCGGCGGCCGGGTGCGTTGGCGCCGGGCGGGGCGGGCCGGAGCCGTGGGACCGTTCGGGAGGAAAAGGTTAGTCTTCGGCGGCGGAGAGGGTCAGCTCCGTGCTGTGGTAGGCGGCGAGGTCTGGGCTGTAGCGGGCGATGATCTGCCGGACGCGCCGCGCGGCCAGCGGGCCGAGCAGGTCGTAACAGGCGATGAACAGCTCGCGGGCCCTGGCGCGCGGCCAGGCCGGGGGCAGCAGTTCGTCAGGCAGGTCGGGGTCCATCGCGGGGAACGCGCGCCACTCGTTCATCACCCGGGTCCGCGCGACGAGGGCGTCGGCGGCGGTGATCTCGCCGGCCAGCACCTGGTCACGCAGCAGCCCGGCGTACTCGACGAACTCCTGGTAGCGGTCGTGCAGCCCGGTCAGGTCCCAGGCCCGACCCGGGATGTCGGCGACCGTCCCCGTGCTGGCCAACACGGGGCTGGCCAACACAGGACCGCCCAACACAGGACCGCCCAACACAGGACCGCCCAACACAGGACTGCCCAACACGGGGTCGGCCGGAACGGTGACGGCCGGGACGTTTGCGGGCGCCACGTTGGCCAACCCGGCGCTCGCGCCGTTGACGCTGCCTTCGGCGGCCAGCGCCACTTGCGCCGGCACCGCTACCGGGACCGGCAGCGCGGTGGCGCGGAACGCCGTCGCGGTGGTGATGCCGAGGTCCTTCAGCCGGGAGATCACGTCGCTCGCGTGGTCGCGCGGCGAGACCCACAGGCCGTCGTACAGCGGCGCGAAGCCGAGCCAGCGCAGCGCTTTGCGCAGCTCGTCGCGGGCGGAGCGGTTCTGTTCGGGGATCGAGAACGCGACCAGCGACCACATTCCGTCCCAGGGGGCGGGGGTCGAGCCGAACGAGAAGATGCGCCGCGCCCCGTCGTCCAGCACGTCCGCGGCGCGCGCGGACAGCCGGACGAACGTGCGGCGCCCGCCCCGCGACGTCACCAGCAAGCCGTTGCGGGTCAGCCGGGACAGGGCGGCGCGCGCGGCCGAGTCGCTGACGCCGAACTCGGCGAGCAGCCCGACGATGGCGGCCGATGGCAGCGACTCGGTCCGCTGCCACCAGTAGTCGCCGAGCAGGGTGAGCAGCAGCCGGGGCGGCCGCTGGGCGACCGGCCCGGGCGTGGTCCACGGCTGGGGGACGTCCTCGTCCTCCAGCGCGTCAAAAAAGGTGGAGAGACTACTCACGGTGCGCTCACGGTATCAGAACGGTAACTTTGGCGGATCGATGCCCAGGAATCGGAAGCAGTTCTTCCACAGGACGTCGTCCAGTTCCGCTTCCGAAAGTCCCATCGAACGGAGGGTCTTGGCGATCGGCTGTTCCCGCGTCATGGCGGGGAAGTCCGAGCCGACCAGCAGCCGGTCGGTGCCGAACATGTCGGCTAGGTACCTGATGGCCCGGTGGTCGAAGACCAGCGAGTCGTAGTAGAACCGGCGGGCCAGCTCGATCGGGCTGTGCTCCGCGAACCACGGTGCGGCCTCCGGGCGCTCCGACTCGGGCACCGGCGGCTCTTCGTTCCAGGTCCGGCCCCAGAACCACTGCGCCCGGGTGAGGATCATCGGGAAACCGCCGCCGGCGTGACTGAAGGAGATCTTCAGGCCGGGGTGCTTCTCCGCGACGCCGCCGGAGATGATCGCCGCCGCGCCGAGCGACGCCTCCGCCCCGACGCCGAACGTCGCGACGGCCGGCCCGGGCACCCGGTCCGACGGCACCGGCATGCCGTGGATGAACACCGGGGCGCCGAGGCGTTCCGCTTCGGCCCAGAACCCCTCGAACCGCGGGTCGTGCAGCGACGCCCCGTTGATGTTGGAGGCGATCTCGACGCCGAGCAAACCGAGCTTCAGCACCTCGGCGAGCTCGGCGGTGGCCAGGTCCGGGTCCTGCAGCGGGATGGTGCCAAGGCCGTAGAACTTGGCCGGGAACGCGGCGACCAGGCCGGCGATGTACTCGTTGGTCACCCGGCACAGGTCGCGGCCGAGCGCGCCGTCCACCCGGTAGTTGAGCAGCGCGGGGAACGGCGACAGCAGCTCCGCGTCAAGGCCGGAGGCGGCCGACGACTCCAGGCGCGCCTCGGCGTCGAACCAGACCCTCTTGGCCGGGAACCGCATCGGGCCGTTGACCAGCAGCTTGGTCGTCTCGTCGGGGCCGTCCTGCACCGACGGCCACAGCGCCGGGTCGCAGCCGGCCGGCGGCGGGCCGAAGTCCCCCGGGAAGATGTGGGCGTGCGTATCGATAATTGGCATTTTTACTAATTATCCCTTCCGCTTAACCGGATCCTTACCAGGGACCCCTCACAGGCCCGGCATGACCGCCACGTGGATGCCGTCCTCGCCGGGCACCTCGCCGGCCAGCAGCTGGATGGCGTGCTCGACGTTGTCCAGGCCGAACTTGTGCGTCTGCATCTTCTCCAGCGGGAACTTGCCCGACTCGATGAGCTTGATCGCGTCGGTGTAGGCGGCGGCGTCCACGGAGAACGCGCCCTTGATGGTGAGCGCCTTGTTGATCAGCCGGTCGGTCACCAGGCTGATCTCCTTGTGTCCCTTCAGGCCCGCCAGCACGATCGTGCCGCCCCAGCGGACGGCCTCGATGGCGTCGCGGATCGGCTGGTGTGCCATCGGCGTCAGGTCGAGCACCACGTCGACGCCGTCGCCGCCGGTGAGCTCACGGACCCGCTCCACGGTGTCCTCTTCCTCGACGTTGATCGTGTGATCCGCGCCGAACTCCCTCGCCAGCTCCAGCTTCTTCGCGTCCTTGGTGAGCCCGGTGGCGATGATCAGGCCCGCACCGACGTACTTGGAAGCCAGGATGGCGGCCAGGCCGCGCTGCCCGGCGCCGAGCACCAGCACCGAGGACCCCAGGTGCACGCCGCCGTACTGCAGCGCCCAGCGCACCCCGGCGCCCAGCGGGTTGTACATCACCGCGATCTCGGCGGGGATGTCGTTCCGCATCCGGTGCACGATGGAGTTCGGGTGCAAGTGCATGTACTCGGAGTACCCGCCCCACAGGCCCAGGCCGCGCGACGGCGGGTTGTAGCCGCCGTGCGAGCCCGCCCGGTTCTTGCACTGCATGTACTGCCCGGCCAGGCACAGGTCGCAGGACCGGCAAGGGATGAGGATCTCCACCGCGACCCGGTCGCCGACGCCGACCCCCCAGCGGGCGGACGCCGACGGTGAGATCTCTTCGATGATCCCGAGCGGCTCATGGCCG
>Ga0335075_10003719_pt1 | contig 24056 bp, 22 predicted proteins | sample Lox_Sample_24_FD_206723 | JGI IMG/M metagenome (GOLD analysis project Ga0335075, IMG submission 206723) | Soil microbial communities from Loxahatchee National Wildlife Refuge, Florida, United States - Lox_Sample_2.4 | ecosystem: Environmental > Terrestrial > Soil > Wetlands | place: USA...
GGTCGTTCAGTGCCAAGGGCGACAGCCCTGCCGACGTCCGCTGGCCTGAGTACACCCTCGAACCTGACCAGCGGATTAGCGAGCGGCGAGAGACCTACCACGCGAAGTTCTCGATCGATGCTGATGGTGGTGAGGACGAACACCTGACAGAACTCGACGAGGCCACGTGGCGGACCCTGGAGGTGGGCCTGAGGTGCCGCCTGAAGATGGGTGCTTTCAGTGACGAGGTGAAGCAGGTAGTCCCGGTGCTTAACTAGTGTGTCGCGCCTGTGTGCAGAAAGCCCGGTTCTGGCGTCGCCTCATCGAGCCACACGTGACTTGCCAAGCGACCGGGTCGTGGCGGATCATCCGCTGCCGTCGCCGGATCAGCGCCTTTATCACGCTGGCGGTACCGTACGGTGAGAGAGTGAGCGTGTGCGCACGGTCTTCGAGCATCAGGTCAGCCTGCGGTGGCGGGATGTCGACGCACTGGGGCATGTCAACCACGCGGTATTCCTGACCTACTTGGAGGAAGGCCGGGACGCCTTCTATGTGCAGACGCTCGGCCGCGATCCGCACTACGTGGTGGCGCGGGTGGAAATCGACTTGCACGCCGAGGTCCGCTACACCGACCGGCAGCTCCGGGTGCGCATCGAGGTGGAGCGAGTGGGCACCACCAGCCTGACGACGCGGGAGACGATCCTCACGCCAGCGGGCGCGACCGCCGCCGAGGCGAGAGTCGTCACCGTGCTCTGGGACACCAGCGCCCGAAAGCCGACGGCATTCGCGGCAGACGAACATGCGCGACTCGCCGCGCACTGCCCCCGTCCACCGGCGACATAGTGGCAGTGAAAGGGCAGCATCACCCGGCAGATGACCAGCCCCGCCGCTGGCGTTATAGGTGCCAGCGTCCAGCTGTGTCCGTCCCATCCACTGGGAGACAATTCCCGCGTGAGCTTCGATCTCGCAGTCCTGGCAATGAGCGCGTCCGCTGACCAGGAAGCAGCCATAGCCATGGCGGGCAGTTGCTGGAATTCCAAGCGGCATGCGGAAGGCGAACTCGACGAGCGGATCGCCGCGTTCTACAGCGAACTGCGCTCCAGATTCTCCGACAACGCTACCGCCGGGTGCCGTCAAGGGCGCACGATGGAACGATCGGCGCTGGTGCTTGAGAGGCCGTCCTCCCGGTCGTCTCCGTCCGGAGACGAAGTTCGACGACGCTTGAATGATCGCGGTCAGGGCCTACGCAGGGATCGTGTCTGGTGTCTCGCCGCGGCGAGGATGCCCTCGGCTCCCCGGCAGAAGGAGCATGCAGATGTCAGGAAGGGTCGAAGGCAAGGTTGCCTTCATCACTGGCGCGGGGCGGGGTCAGGGGCGCAGCCATGCGATCCGCCTAGCCGAGGAGGGCGCCGACATCATTGCCGTCGACGTCCTTGAGGACTATCCGACGGTCCGCTATGCGATGTCCAGCCGGGCCGAACTCGACCAGACCGTCCGCGCTGTCCAGGCGCTCGGCCGCAGGATCGCGGCGGCCAAAGCCGACGTGCGCGACGCCGCGACGCTCAGGGCGGCCCTCGATGCCGGCGTAGCTGAGCTGGGCCGACTGGACATCGTCTGCGCCAACGCCGGGATCTACACCGTGCAGCCGTGGGACCAGGTCACCCCGCAGGTCTGGCAAGACACCATCGACACGAACCTAACCGGAGTCTGGAACACCATGGTCGTGGCGGTCCCTCACCTCATCGCCGCCGGCGGCGGGTCGATCATCGCTACCAGCTCCACGGCCGGCCTCAAGGGCATGCCCTTCCTCGCCCCTTACGTTGCGGCTAAGCACGCCGTGGTCGGCATCTGCCGGTCGCTGGCCAACGAGCTCGCCGGCCATCACATCCGGGTCAACACAGTGCACCCAGCCGGTGTCGATACCCCCATGGTCGCCGGCCTGGAAACCCTTGAGCCGTTCCTCAGCCGAAGCCCCGAACTGAGCGCCATCTTCACCAACGGCCTGCGCGTTGAGGCGCTCGACTCGCGCGACGTCAGCAACGCGGTGCTGTGGCTCGCCTCTGAGGAGGCACGCTACGTCACCGGCGCTGCCTTGACGGTAGACGCCGGTAACACCATCCGCTGACCATCTGCTGCGAGGCGCCCCCGACCGGCCGCCGCCACCGGCCTGGGCCGAAGATCAGCAGCGGCAATGTGGCCCCGGGGTTGGCAAGCGCACGGACACCTCGCCCCTGGCAGGGACGCTGTCTGGCGTCTAGGCCCTGGAAGCAGCCGATGTCGACGAAGAAGTCGAACGTCCCCAGGCTGGCGGACGTCAGCCGCGTCACGTCGCCGACGACGTAGCTGACCCCGTCAACGCCCCGGAAGCGGGCACTGCGCCGAACCGTGTTTCCGCGGAAGCGGCTTGTGAATTCCTGCACAAGGCGCTTCCGCGGATTTGTCCAATCCTCTGGCGTGTCGCCGTGGATGCTCATCTATGACCAGCAATAAAGCAGTCAGACGTACAACTTTCGAACTTGATGGCGGCAGCTAATATGTGCGCGTTATGTCCGGTTTTGACAGGCTGACCCCGGTAGCGTCTCTGACTTTGCCATGACCCTAGAGCCGTTCTTAGCCAGCCTCGCGCGCGCGTGAGGCTGGCTAAGAACGGGGACGTCGCAACGCTGACTGTCATCCGCCCCACCAGTACGCAAAGTCTTACGAGGTCGGCGCCACCTGAGCGGTAGTGTCGGACAGGCGGCGAGTCCGGGCAGGTGACTCATGATGCATCCACGCTCCTATGCAAGCGCACGGACAGAGCCGTAGAGCATGTAAAAGTAAGCAAGGTCAGGAAAGGCGCAGCCACAATGATATTCGACTCCATTAGAGTTAGAGGTTTCCGTTCCATTGCAGACACGGGTGTTCTGCCACTTGGTGCCGTGACCTTGCTCGTCGGCAGGAATAATGCAGGTAAGTCCTCACTGTTGCGTAGTGTCTATTCCCTTCAACATGGTTCTCAATTCCAGCATAGCGATATCCGCCTTGGCGATACTCAATCAACAATTGATCTTACCTTCCCAAAGTTGCCAAGCTCTTTCCTCACTCATAGTGCAGCACTCGCGAAGACTGTTGTCAATGGATCTGATGGTCCAGGGGTGGCGAGTTGCGTCCGCAATAAAGGACTGAACGTGTGGACAATAAGAGTAAGTATCGGCGAGATAGTCGTAAGTTTCGACGGAATTGCAGGGAAGGAGCCGAACAATCTGATCTTCCCTGTGCTATCTGGGCGACGCGTAACTCTCTATAGGGAGCAGGCGAGCGAACAGAGCGCGTTCGCGGTGCAGCCGATGGATAACAACCTCGTTTCTCGAATAATGAGTTTGTCTGCAAGCAGACTTCCAGAGGGCGTTCGGTTCCGCGAACTCTGCAATCGAGTCCTGGGCATAGATATTGATATCATGCCAGGCGATAATGGGCAACAGTCTTTGGGTATTCAGGTCGACCGTTATAATAACATTGCGTTGGAAGCCATGGGCGCCGGCCTTTCTGGCGCTCTGAGCCTGATTGTAGGCCTGAGCGTCGCCACGAACAAGCTTTTCGTTATCGAGGAGCCGGAAGACGATCTTCATCCTGCCGCGTTGAAAGAGCTTCTGGATGCGATCGCCGAATCTTCCCGCGATAATCAATTCCTTATAAGCACTCATAGCAGCATAGTCCTCACGCGACTTTCTCGTCTAGCCGATCTGAGAATTCTTCATGTAACTAGTGATAACGCACTCCCTCCTTCATCCTCCTTTGTGGAAATAATTGATGCCAACGATCGGATTGGCGTTCTGCAGGATCTTGGTTATGGACTTGCTGATTTCGATTTGGGTGAAGGATGGCTTATCTTTGAGGAAGCTTCTGCGGAGCGGCTAATCAGACAATACCTAGCCCCGTGGTTTGCGCCCGGCCTGACTAAGCTCCGCACATTGGCTGCTCACGGAGCTAGTCGAGTTGAGCCACTTTTTGAGGATTTTCGGGAGATGTTTCTATTCGCGCATCTTGAGCCAGTTTACCGAAATCGCGCCTGGGTGATCGTAGACGGCGACGAGACTGGAAGAACTATTGCAAAGAAATTGCGTCAAAATTTCACCGATTGGCCCGCTAGTCATTTTCGGCACTGGTCATGCGATAACTTTGAACTCTATTACCCATCGAAATTCCAGGATCGAGTGCAGGAAGTCTTGGGAATCTCGGATCGACGGAGACGGCGAGAGGAGAAAAAGACACTACTTGACGACGTACTTGCCTGGATCGGGCAGGATGAGAAGGGCGCCCATGATGCTTTCGCTAAAAGTGCCGCTGGTGTCATTTCAGTTTTGAAAGAGATCGAGATAGACCTAGCTTCCCTGGCTGACCCGCTATCAGAAGATAGAGATGAAACCTAGAGCGTTAGGGAAACAACCCACAGTGCGCTCTGAGCGCACCCTTGGCCTCGTCTATCGTCGAGTACGGGCCGCGAATCTTCTGAATCTCAGGAGTAACCGAAGAATAGTCCAAGCTGTAGCTGTCTCCGCATGCAGGACAAATAAGCTCCCACATGTCCGTGTATCCGCCCTTGATATAGCCGTTTTCTATGCTCTTTGGCTGCAACCGGAGACTCGGCGTGCCGTTGCCGTGTCCTGGTGTTCCGGGAGGCGATTCTGTCATGAGGCCATTCTAGCGCCACAGGCAGACCTGAAGCCCGGAGAGTCTAGACTCGTATTATGCCGAGCAGTTAGCGCGCGGCGTGGATGAAGCTCTCAGATATCCATTGCACCACCGGGAAGCGCCGGACCCTGTGACGAGTGCTGTCGCGTCGTAGGGTCCGCCTTTTGCGTTCGTTTGAGCCGCGCCGTGAACGTCCGCCATTCCGTAGCCGGAACGCTGAGGGTTGCTCCGTCCCTGTCTTTGGTGTCACGCACGAGCACACGGCCGACCGTGTCCGTCACCTCCACGCAATCGGTGCCCGAACCACCGCTGTAAGTCGACTTCCGCCACGTGGTGTCTAGTCGTTGCTCCACTTGTCTTTTGCTACCTCTCGTATCCGGTCACGCGATGCACGCGCACTGAGCGCATCCGCCCTCAGTACGTCAAAAGTGACCGTGATCCGTCCTACCCTTCCGGGGTTTCTGGTGGTCGCGCCCCTGTCGGGACTTTCCATGTAGATCGTATCGGGTTGATCATCCGCGAACGATGCGATAGCGAACGCGCCGAGCAAGCCGACGTGCGCTCCCGCGTCAGCCGGCACGATCTGTATCGACACGCGCGGACGCTCTGACATCTCGGCAAGATGCAAGAGCTGATCATGCATCACCTTAGCTCCGCCGATGTTCCGGTACAGCACAGACTCATCTAGCACCACCTGTAGTGATGGCGGTAGCGGACGCTCAAGGATGGATTGCCGCTCAAGGCGCGCGGCAACATCAGCGTCTATCACGGCAACCCCGTCGACCGCTTGCCAGGCCTCGTGAACCGCACGGATGTACGGCTCTGTCTGCAGCAGTCCGGGAACGCTCAAGGGTTGCCACCAGCGGATAACCGCAGCCGACTGCTCAGCGTCCACCCACCGCTGAAACTGCCAGTCTTCCGCTTGCTCCACCAGTGCAGCGAACATGCCGCCCAACTCTGGAAACACAAGATCTAGCGCATCCGCGAACTTAGGTGACGGGTCGTTCGTGCGGCCCTCCACTTTCCCGACCATTTCGCCGCTGTAGCCCATCCGCTTGCCCAGGGCCTCCTGCGACCAGCCCTTAGACGTGCGCAGCCGCTTGAGCCGCGTGGCGAAGAACGCATACAGGGGGTTGGGGTCGGTTTCCACGGTGCCACTCCGGTAATGGTCCGTAATATCGCGGTGGGTATCTGTAACACTCCCGAACGTATCGTCATACGCGACTGATTGCCAGCCACCACGGAGCACGATCGAGCCACGCCAGCCGGCCACGGAGATGGACACCCCGCCCGCAGGCTCCCCTCTCCTGCGGATGTCGTCACCAGGGTAGGGCAACGCGGTCGGCTGGCCCAGCAAAACCGCAAAGCAATCGATCGGGCAGAGCAATGGAGATGTCAACGGAACTACGTGCGGTACTGGAATACGTCCCAGGTCATACGCGTGCATACAGCATGACGGACAGCGAGCTACAGCGCGAACTGCAAAACGCCACGGGCGAACGCCGCGATGCGCTGGAGGCGGAGATTGCCGAGCGCGCGCCTAGCCGTGTCGGCAAGGCCAGAGCTACTCGGTGAAGCCACTGTGAGAATAGTCCCAGATACCGCCGACCCGCGAAAGTACGTGCAGATTTCGGAAATTCTGGAGGCTCAAATAGCCCTTGGCGTGCTTGAGCCGGGAGAAAGCGTGACGATATCCGAATTGGTCGAAGAATTTAGGGTATCGCGGCAAACTGCTAGGCGCGCCCTTCGGGTAATTGAGGAAAGAGAACTAGTCGCCTGTTGCGGCACGGCCGGATTCGTGGTCACGCTCAAATGCCCCACATGCGGGCAGCGGAGGCAGAAAGATGCAAGACAGCAGTAATATGAAGGAACTTCTCTCTGAACCGTACGCGCTTGACCTCAGTGCAGACCACGCCCCGAAAAGCATCAAGCTGGGCCGTATCCTCCGGGTCCGCATTCAGCGTGGTGAATTTCCTAACGGATCTCTCCTTGACCGTAAGGCAATCGCCACAGAATACGGCGTGTGCCCGAATACCGTATCGGGCGCGTTCGCCGCGTTGTCTTACCACGGCTACGCTAAACCGGTGGTGGAGAAGCCGCATTTCGGTTACCGGTTTCGCGTGGTTTATCCCCACAAGAAATCTTCGGCCTCATAGGCAGCGCCGAAATTACCATCAAGAACCGGGGGCACGGAAAAGATAGCCCACGCAATCCGGAAACCAGACAGGAGCCTAACATGACTGCGATTCAGCCGCCGATACGGCGCCGCATTGTCGGCGCCACACTGCGCCGATACCGAGAGAACCTGGGGTATTCACTAGGGGACGCGGCCGGCATCTTGGAATGCGACCGGTCCAAAATCAGCCGGATAGAAACCGGACAGCGCGGCATCCGTAGCCGCGAATTGTACGGCCTTCTCGCCGAATACGGCGTGGACAAGCAGGCACAAGAAACGCTGGCGATAATCGCAAATCCGCGCGGTGTACGCGGCTGGCGGCAAGCCTATGTCCATGATCTGCCTGATGCGTACGTGGACATGATCGCACTGGAGATGGCCGCCCCGCACATCATGGTCTACGAGACACAGCAGATACCAGACCTGTTGCAGAGCGAAGAATACGCGTACGCGCTCGCTGATGAATGCGCAGACCTGACTTCGGATAGCCTGCAACAGTTGCTTATCGGCACACGCATAAATAGGCAGGACATAGTCCTCAGCGAGCCGCGGCCAGAAATAGCGGTAGTGATCGGGGAGGCCGCATTGCGGCATATGCCCGGCGACCCCACAGTGAAACGCGGTCAACTCTCCGCGCTTGCATCGGCAACCAGCAGGTTCCCAGAAGTCCGCACACAAGTGCTGCTATCGGAAAACGAATCGCATGTTGCACGAGGCGCGGGATCGTTTACGATTTTGCGCTACACCCAAATGCCCAACCTAGAAGTGGTTTACCTGCGCGGGATCTCAGGCGGGACCTTCGTTGAGGACCAAGTGGAAGTCACAGCGTACGAATCGGCCTTCCAGCAACTGACGACATCTGCGCTCACCCCGGACGCCTCAGCAACTTTGATCAAGCAGATGCAACATGAGAACACGCAAGAAAAGGAGTCATCCGCGCAGAGCCAGAACAAGCCGAACACATGGCCAGGAGAGCGATGATTTAGTCTGCTCACCTAAGCGGGATACGTCGGGCGTTGACTGGTACGCATCATAGAAGTCAGCGACGCTCGCTGTTCCCCTGTATGGGCCAAGCAGCTTGGCGATATGGTGAATGCGGCTGTCGGTGCGAACAGAACTGGTTCGTGCTGCCAATGCTGTCATGTGCGTGGCGATATTGGCGGCATGCTCGATCTCGCCTAGTTGCACGTAATCCTCTGCGAGCCAGCTTAGGTAAAGCGAGTTCTCGCGAATGAATGTCTGGTTGTAGCGCTCTATAGCGCTCGCGAGTATTGGTTCGGCGCGATCTGGTCTCCGTAGCTCCGTTTAGCACCGTCCGGCCATAACGTCAACTTCTTCTCTGTTCAGCCAGTAGAGCCAATCGGGATCACCATCCTTTGGGCCACGAGAGAAACAATCTTCGACTAGTCCAAGAGTTTGCTCGCAGGCTCGCAGATCTCCAACTGGGAGTTCGATCTCATGGAGTGACGCAGGACCGAGTGGAGCAGGTAATCGTCGCGGAGGCGTGCACAACCCGGGTCGGCGGGGAATCCGGCCAACTTTCCTGGCGCGCGGCGGGCAGCGCGGGGGTTCGATTCCCCGGTGCACAACGCAGCCCAGCACGGCGCACAGGTGACATCGCACAGTACACGGCACACCACCACGTGCAGATCCGCGGCGATGAGGGCGGGAACGGGGAACTCCACCTTGGTCATGGTCCGCGCCGTCATCAGCGGACGCCAGGACGCATAATCAGCCGATCATGCGATGTGAGTCACGCGCCGGAATAGATGATCTGCACTCAGCCGCGTTGCCAGATCCTCATGCCACCATCCGCGCGGAATCGGCGATATGGCGCACGTGTTGACCGTGGCCGACGCGGTGCATCAGCTACGGATCGTGGCATAGCTCGTCTTCGGCGCACGCCGTACGTTGCGGGCATCGTTCATCGCTGGGACCTGCGGCGGCCCAGCCTCCCGGGTCCCGGCTGTCTCCGGAGGTGCCCAATGACCGCCACGACCCTGTCCACCGGCCTTGCTACCATCCAGCCCGCCTTCACCGACGCCGAGCGGCTTGCGCTCGCCGGGTTCCTGGCCGGGTACCGTGGCCTGACCCGCGAGGCCTGCACGCTCGACCTGCGCCAGTTCACCGGCTGGTGCCGCGCCCGGTCGTTGCCGCTGTTCTCCGTCCGCCGCGCCGGCATCGAGACCTCCGGCCGCGAACTGGAGGCCCGCGGCCGGGCCCGCGCCACCGTGACCCGGCGGCTGTGCACCATCGCCGGGTTCTGCAAGTACGCCGCCGAAGAGGAACTCCTGGACCACTCGCCCGCCGCGCACGTCCGCCGCCCGCGGCTGGATTATGAGTCGCACGCCACCGCCCTGGGCCGCAACGAGCTCGGCGCCCTCCTGGTCGCTGCCGGGCCCGGCCCGCCCGCCGAGCACGCGCTGATCTCCTTGCTCGCCCTTAACGGGCTGCGGGTGTCAGAGGCGACCGGAGCGGACATCGAGCACCTGGGCCTGGAACGCGGGCACAGGACCCTGGTGATCACCCGCAAGGGCGGTAAGGTCGTCACCATCCCGCTCGCGCCGCGCACCGCCAGGGCGATCGACCTCGCGACCGGCGAGCGGACCGAAGGACCGCTCTTCCTCGCCGGCACCGGGAAGCGACTGGACCGGCACGGCGCCGCCCGGATCGTCCGCCGGGTCACCTGCCGCGCAGGGATCGCCAAGAAGGTCGGCCCGCACACGCTGAGACACGCGTTCATCACCGCCGCGCTCGACGCCGGGGTCCCGCTGCGGGACGTGCAGGAAGCCGCCTCCCATGCCGACCCGCGCACCACGATGCGCTACGACCGGGCGCGGACCAGCCTGGACCGGCACGCGACCTACATCGTCGCCACTTACATCGCCGGAGCAGCAAGGTAACGAGCAAGCCAGATCCCGGAAGGCAGTGGCCGCTACCGGCGGCCACTGCCGCGGCCCAGGAAGCAGCCGAAGTGATAACCGCTCGTGGCCACAGGCAGCGACCGCGAACCGCCGTTAGGAGCGATCATCGACGCTCTACCAGTTTGCCTGGAGTCCATGCAGAACTGGCCAATCTGCGGCCGCCAGCGACCATGGCCTGTCTTTGACCGGATCCCGTCGCGAGTGGGAACTTCCCCACGTTACCCGGGGCCGGGCCGCAACACTGTAGACGTGATGATTCCCCGGGTGGGAGACGTACTGCGGGTCTCGTGCCCGCAGGCGCCGACCGATGTCACCAAAGTCGGCCGCTTCTACGTGCCGGTCAGGTCGCCGTGGCGGCGCATCGACCCGGACGTGAGCTGGACCCGCTGGAACGGCGACATCGCGCTCTGCGGGCCGGTCCCACCGGGACTGGTCGCCCTTCGGCTCCTCGCCGGGGCCGGCGCGCGATCCCGATCCGGCATTCGGAAAGCTGTGTAGAACTCTCGTTCAGTTTTTCAAGAACCGCCATTCGGTACCTCGGTGGGCTGATTGTGGCGGGAGATGGCATGGCGTCGGAACCGGATGATCTGGGTGCCGTGTGCGGTGCTAATTGGTTAAGCGGGGTATATGCGCCATATTGCCGGATCTTATGGTCTGATTTGGGGTCAACCTCGGCGGCTACGGTCGAACATGGTCGTGATGCTGTCGGTTCTAGAACGGAAGCTGCTTTGTCTGGGATGGTTAGTTCCAGTGGGGATTGGTCCCCGGCGTTGTGTGCCAGTCTCGCGGCAGGCAGCCAGCGGTTCGGCGGGCGCGCCGAACTCGAGGAGTCGACGGGTGCGGAGGAGAATCCGGGTGTGAAACAGCAGTCGGGAGGCAGATAGTGCCGGGCGGAGGCCCATGCTGACATCAGTTGATGCCGCTGCATATGGTGCTGGCGGCGGACTGGTCGTAGAGGCCGTTGTCACCTTCGGGCGTCTGCATGCCTGGCAGCAGGCGCGACATGAGGCGAGGGCCGCCGCGCGTCACGTACGCGACCTTCCCGGCATCAGCGCGTTCGTTGACCCGCTCGCCGACTCGCTGGCCGCACTCTTCAGGGTCGTACTGGGCGCTGCTGCCGCGTGGCTTCTGCACGGAGAGGTAGTTGGCGTGTACGCGGCGGTAACCGTCGGTGCGTCCGCGCCTGCGTTGCTCGCCCAGATCGGCCGGGCAGCCACTGCGGCAGATGCCCTCCGTGCTAGTAACGGCAGCGGTGCGCTGGGCAGTCCGGTGCCTGGTTCCGGTGGATTCGATCCTCCAGCGGTACATGAGGAGACGGCATCATGACTGCCAGTTCGGTCGCCGGGCGCATGTGGAGATCGTTCCTCGGCGGCCGCAGGGCGTACCGTCCGCGACCGGCAGGACGCGGACGTGACGGGTACACCGTGTGGCAGCGGTTCTGGGCATCGTTCACCGGCCTGAACCTGCCGCCCGGCCCGTTCGTCGCGTTGTCGGCGCCTGACGCGCCGACCGCTCATTCCAACAGGCGGGTCCAGCCAGAGTTCCGACCTGACCCGCCGTCGGGCCCGCTCGTGCCTGGCCGACTTCCGCCAGGATGGTTCGCGTTGCCGGCTTTCCCCCAGGCCGGCGGCCTGCTGGCGGCGGGCAGCGACTCGGTGGTGGTGCAAGAGTCGTCGCCCGATGGCGGAGCCACTTTCCTGGTCCGTGCCAGCGGGTCCGGCCATACGGAGTACACGCTGGAACTGGTACTGCGTAATGCTGATGTCGGAAGCCCGCTGGTCGGCGCGGTCCGGTACGTGACCGCCGACGGCGGAGAGCAGGTACTGCTCGTACCCGTGGTCCAGGGCCGGTTCGGACCTCCCGCCTCACTGGTCCGTCTCTTGGGCTTCACCGCCAGATCGGCGGCGGGGTGGGCAGCGCTCGCCCCTGTCCCGATCGCTTCGCTCGCCTTTCTCACAGCGAGGGACGACGGGACGGTCGCTGCGTCCGTCCGGGCGGCAGCCAACGAGTCGACTCGCGATGCCTGGAGGCAGGTGCGAGACCTGGTAGCCGACGACCTGAGCCGGGTCATCGTCGGTGAGCTGGCGTGACGGCAGACCGGGCGGCCCTTGACGACGCATGCCGGCACGGGGTCAGCCCGCAGGCCGCCGTGCGAGAGGTGCTCGGGGAACGGCAACTGTGGTGGAAATCCTGCGCAGAGGCTTTCCGCGCTGACCCTTCCTGGCTGTCCGACGGGCGCGGTGAGCAATGGCGCTCCTGGCTCGCGGCCACCGTGCCAGACACCCACAAGGCTGGCTCCGTCGACCAGACTGAGCATGCGTGGCTGCTCGCCAGGGCACTCAGTGCACAGGGGGACCTCGAGGCGGATCACGGCGAGGTGCTGGACCGGCTCGCCGCAGGGTGGCGGCAGAGCGGGTTGATCATGGAGGATTCCATCGGCCCTGCAAATCTGTCCGGCTCTGGCCTGGATGGGCTGGAACCCCGTATCGCGGTAGCCCTGAGATCCGTTGTTGACCGGGCTCAGGGCCCGTCCGGATCAGCGGCGGACGAGGCAGGAAGAGTTCTCGTGATCGCCGCCTTGCTGATGGCGGGTCTGGAACCCGCCCGGCGGTCCGTCGTCCGCGTACCCGTAGTGTTCGAACAATCCGAGGACCCTGCGGAACGGCCCGCTCCAAGGGAGGGCGTCGCGGGGATCCTGGAACTGCGCGAATACCACCCAGGGCCGGTCGGCTTGTATCCCGATCCGCGGATGATGGCGGGAACGCGCAGCCCGAACGGGCAGTTCACGGCCTCACTGAGTCTGGCCTGGGCCGCCACCGGGCCTCCGTCCCTACGTACGGGCCGCTGCGTGCTGTGGCGCCTCGTCCTGTCCGACGATCCGCTGCCGCCCGCCTGGATCGAGGGCCCGTCACTCGGGGCGGCTTTCGCCCTCGGCCTGCGGGAACTGCTTCGTCATCCACGATCCCGCCGACCCAGCATGGCCTCAGCCCGCAGCCTGGTGTACGGCCTGCGGGCTCGCACTGCGGTGACCGGCGCGGTGGGTGCGGACGAACAGCTGCTCCGCGTCGCCGGAATGGACGCCAAGCTTCTAGCCGCGCACCGCAAGGGGCTGCGGCTCGTCGTTCCCGAGGCGAACCGGCTCGACGTAGCCACGGCCGACGAGCATGGCGAGGTGAGGTTCGCCGCGAACCTGAGACAGGCTAGCCGTCAGGCCCGGAGGATTCGCACCGGCCGTGCCGTCGTGGCCTTCCTCAGCGCAGCCGTCGTCGCGGCAGCTGCCCTGGCGGGTCACTACGCGGCGTCCGCTGGCCAGCAGCGGTCAGCGGCCCTGTCAGAGCAGGCAGTCGCGCTGTCCCGGGCACTCTCGGACCAGAGCCTCAGCATCGCCACCACTGATCCGGTAGCAGCCCAGCAACTCGCAGCCGCGGCCTGGTACGAGTCCCCAACCAGCCAGGCGGCCACCGCCATGACCACGCTGCTTACCCAGCAGGTCCGCGCCGGTCAGCTCCCGGCCGGGCCTGCCAGCGGCGGCGCTGGAACGGTCACCGCCGCGTTCAGCCCGAACGGCGCGCTCATCGCCACCGCTGACGGCTCTCCCATCCGCGTATTCTCCGCGTTGACTGGCGAACCCGTCATAGCTCCCTTGCAGACCGGCACCGCGCCAGACGACGACGTGTACGACGTGGCGTTCAGCCCGGACGGGAAGCTCCTCGCTGCCGCCACCGTGGACAGAGTGATTCTCTGGGACCCGCGCACCGGCAGGCTCGTCCGCACGCTGCTGCTCCCGGCGACAGAGAGCAGCATTCCCGTCGTGACTTTCAGCTCCGACGGGATCGTCGCCGCCGGGACCAGCGGCGGGGAGGTCTTCCTCTGGAACGCGGCCACAGGCAAGCCCGTCGGCTCACCGATCCAGCCCGGCGGCACTGCCGACAGCGTCAGCAGCATGGCGTTCAGCCCGGACGGCAGCTTGCTCGCCACCGTCGATAGTACGTCCAAGGTCGGTTCAGACAGCTACCTTCAGCTCTGGGCAATCCCCAGCGGGAAACCCCTCGGCGGTCACCTAGCACTCGGCCCCAGCTACCTGGGAAACGCAGAGGCCACGTTCAGCCCGGACGGCAGGCTCATCGCCACGGCAGACGTCAACGGCACTGTCCGCCTACGGAATCCTGTTACCTGGAAGCAGGAAGGCCCTCCTATCCAGACACGTGATGGCATCGACGGCCTGGCCTTCAGCCCAGACGGGACGGTCCTCGCCACAGCAGGCGCCGACGGATACGTGCGGCTGTGGAACCCGGCGACCGGCAAGGCAGCGGGCACGCCTTTGGCGGCTGACCCCGATGGCATTGTGGACGGCGTCACCTTCAGCCCGGTCACCAGGCTGCTGGCCAGCGCAGACTCCGACGGCATGGTCCAGCTATGGAACACGGCCGCGGGCGTGCCCATCGGGAGCACGGTGCAGGCCCTGCTGACGACCTTCACCTCTACCGACACCCAGCTGACCAACGGCGCGGACGGCTACCTGGCACCCTGGCCCCAGAACGAGTCTCTGGCCCGAGCCATGACGGTGCCCGCCGACAACAGGTGGTCCGGGCTGAACAGCTACCCGGTCAACGGCAACGGGACGATGCTCCTCACGGCTGGGAGTGACGGCCCTGAACTGATCAGCGCCACGCCCAGCGGCATACGGACCTGGCCCCTGCCTTCAGCGGAGGACCGCCCGAACGTACTCAGCGCCGCCGCGTTCAGCCCGGACGGCCGCCTCCTCGCCACCGCAGCAGGCGGAAAGTACGTCGAGTTCTGGAACACGGCGACAGGCAGCCGGGTCGGCCCGCCGATGAATGTTGATCCCTGGGATAGCCACGTCCTCGAGACCGACACGACTGCGGTTGCCTTCAGCCCAGGAGGCGCGACGCTCGCTGTTGCCTATGGCGCCAGCGTGACACTCTGGAGTACGTCAACCCGGTCCCGCCTCCGCGCTCCGCTTCTCCCCGGAATCGACTTCGTAACCGCGCTCGCGTTCAGCCCGGACGGCCGCCTCCTTGCCGCCGCTGGCGACGAAGGCGAGGTAGCGATCTACGATCTGGCCACCGGTCGGCCCATCGCCACCTTGCCATCACATTCACCATCACCCGGCCAGACGCCAGAAGCATCCGAGGTAGCGTTCAGCCCAAACGGCAAGCTGCTCGCCATCGGCTACGGTGACGGCACCATCCAGCTATGGAACACGGCCACCCGGACACTGGCCAGTTCCCCGCTCCCGGCCAGTGCCGCCCCCATCGGCTCCGCTCGCATCACCGGACTGCGGTTCACCCCTGACAGCAGAATCCTGCTGAGCACGGACGTCGAATCCGACGCGAACCCATGGCCGACATGGATGTTCGTCAACCCTTACGCAGCAATCTGCGACGACACCGGAGCACCTGACGCCGCTACATGGGCCCAGTACGAGCCGAACACGCCCGAGCCCGTCGGTATCTGCACAGGAGTGGAGCCCGCATCCCGACCCGCACCCTCACGGCGTCCCAGTCAATGATCGCGATGCGGACTCACGATCACTCTGTTCATTGAGGGAGACCGCAGCACGCTACCGAAGGCGAGTTCGGTCGGCTGATCCGCGCAGTCCACGACATCCCGGCTCCGGAACTGGACCTGGCATGCATGGCATTTCGCAGCGGCACCGGTCCGCCACCAGCGCAACGCTGGCCGCAGCAGCCGCATAACCGGACGATCTGCGCGCCCATTCCGCCACAGTCTGCGCAGTCGTGGACCGCGCTAAATCGGCGATCTGGAACTTGAGAAGGCTGCTCGCTGGTCGCGGACTGTGATTAGCGAGCCAGGTCAGGGTGGCGCGGCGCGGGCTGCCCCGCAGTTGCGCCAACACGAGCGTTTCCGCGGAAGCGCCTTGTGCAGGATTTCACAAGCTGTTTCCGCGGAAACATGGGCCCCGTGCGGGGCCCGCTCCCGTCAGCCTTGGGCCTGGTATCGGATCCACCAGCGGAACGGGTCGCTGAGGAGGGTCCAAGGGGAGTAAGAGGGCTCGCCGATTGCCTCGGCGGCGTGCTTGTAGAACGGCGTGTCAACCCAGGCGAGGGCGACGTCGCGGCGCCAGTCCAGGTCGGTGAGGAGCGCGGCGAGCGTGACTGCCTCGGGGAAGGTCACGATCCGAGGTGGCTGCTTCCCGGCCTGGATGATGCCGAGCGCGGCGGGTCGGTCGCGCCATCGCTTGCTGAAGGTGGGCACGCGCCAGGGCTGGCGCTCGGTCCAGTCCTGGGCTATGTTCCAGGACGGCCGGGCTCGCGTGAGAAACCGACAGGTCAGCTGAGAACTGACACACGGCGCAGAATTTAGCTTCCGTCTCCGGATGGTCGCTAAGCAGCGAGCCCAAGGATCGGCTATCCGAGATGGTGGTCGCGGGCGTAGCGGATTGCGGCGGTGCGGTTGGCCGATCCGGTCTTGGCGAAGATGCGGTTGATGTGGCTCTTGATGGTTTGAGCGCTGATGTAGAGCTCGGCTGCGATATCGGGGTTGGTCATGCCCCGGGCGATCATGGAGAGAATCTCGGCCTCGCGCAGGGTCAGCCCGTCGGGCAGCTTCTCAGGAAGCCTCTGCCCGGGCGGTTTTTTCGGTGGTGACGTCGCGGCGGCGAGCAGCGTGGCGCGGACGGCGGGATCGAGGACCGACAGGCCGGTGGCTGCGCTGCGCAGCGCCTGAACGATGTCGGCGCGGTCGGCGTCCTTGGTGAGGTAGCTGCGAGCGCCAGCTTGCAGCGCGGCGAGGACCGACGAGTCGTCGGCGTAGGTCGTCAGGACCACGACGGCGACGCCGGGGTATTGCTCGGTCAGCCGGCGGGTGGTCTCAATCCCGTCGAGCACGGGCATGTGCAGGTCGAGAAGGACCGCGTCGGGGCTCTTGTCGGCGACGAGCCGGAGGGCCTCCTCGCCGTTGGCCGCCGAGGCGATGACCTCGATCTCGGGGACCAGGCCGAGCAGGACCACGAGTCCTTCACGGACGCTTGCCTGGTCATCGGCGACGACGATCCGCAGCGGCGCGGGCACGTCGGGATGCCCGGTCACCGGGGGACCCTCGCCACGACGGCCCAGTCGCCGCCGTTCCGCCCGACGTTAAGCGTGCCGCCGACGAGGAGGAGCCGTTCCCGCATCCCGGCCAGGCCGTACCCGCCGTTGACCGTGGCGAGCTTGGCTGGCTCGTGATCGCCTGGGCCGTCCTCACTCAGGTGGTTGGTCACCGCGAGGCTGGTGTGGGCGTCGGCATAGTCGAGGCGGATGTCCACGGGCTGGTGCGGGGCGTACTTGGCCGTGTTGACCAGCGCTTCCTGCGCGACCCTGGCCAGGGCGAGCCCGGCATCGGGCGGCAGTGAGCGCGGCTCGCCGCTGACCTCGAAGGTCACCCGGGCGCCGTGACGGCGCTGGTGGTCCGCGCTGAGTTCGGCCAGCCCGTCCGGGAGCGGCCGGGCCTCGCCGCGCAGGGCGTGCACGGCCCGGCGGGTCTCGTTCAGCCCGTCGGTGGCCAGTCGGCGGGCCTGGCCAAGGAGTTCCACCGCCCGCGCCTCGTCATGCTGCTCGATGAGGATGGCCTGAGCGGCCTGGATGTGCAGTACCAGGGCGCCGAGGGAGTGCGCGAGCACGTCGTGGATCTCCCGGGCGATCCGGGTGCGCTCATTAAGCGCCGCCACCTTGGCCTGCTCCTCGCGGAGTTGATCCGCCTTGGCGAGCAAGGCCGCCGACTGCTCGGCCTGCACTTGACGATCGCGCAGGGTGCGCCCGACTATCCAGGCGACGATCAGGATGGCGGGATGCTCGAGGGTGGCGATGACGCTCGCACCGAACAACAGCCAAATCAGCTCACATCCGAGTATCCCCACGCCGGTCACGCACAGCCCGGCAACCAGGCTGGTGTCGCTTCCCGCCGCCACCGTGGCGAGGACAGCCTGGATCAGGAGTTCCCCGCCGGTCGGCGTTCCCGCTGCCATGCTGCACGTGAGCGTGACGGCCGCGAGGGCATACGGCAGCAGGAAGGCGTACCGGAGGCAGGCCGGAAGCTGGAGTTCGGCAGGTACCCACAGGACAAACTGGACGGTCGCGACGGCAACCGCGACGATCAGCACGGTGAGGTACCCGGCACCGTGGCTGGGAGCCTTGAAGGTGATAACTGCCACGATGACGAGCAGGGCGGCCCGTACCGCCACGTTCGCGACCCGAAGCACAACCCTCATTATCGCTCCCAGACGACTGCTCGCAAAGGTTCCCTCCATTGCCCGCCGGCCTAGGCGGGGACACGACTGACGGTAAGAGCGCATCGGCACCAGGTCACCGGCCCACGGGTGGAACTCCGGTATGAGATCTCACCCGCGGCTCACACCGGCTCACACCGGCTCACGCTAGGGCCGCGCGGAAATCCACCCGGCGGGGGGACGCCTCGATCCCCGGCGAGCGGCCATGGTTGGGCCAAGAGACCGACCATAAGGAGCCGTCAGATGTCCATTTCCCGCCGAACGAGGCGACCAGTCTCTGGCAACCGGTTCGCCAGGACGCTACGCCGCCTGCGCTGGCCAGTGATGATCGCCTGGCTGATCGCCGTCGTTTTCGCATACCCGCTCGCCAACAGCCTGTCCAACGTGACCAACAACAGCAACGCAGCCAACCTGCCGGCCTCGGCACCCTCGACGCGCGTCATTGCGCTGGAGCTCAAGCAGGCCTCCCGGCAGGGCCCGGGCCAGCCTCAGACCGACACCGCGGTCGTGGTGTTTGCCCGCAGCAAGGGCCTGACGGCCGCGGATATAACCGCGATCGACTCGGCGCGGGCCACCGTCGGGCGCCTGGCCCGGCAGGTGAGCGGCCTCAGCACACCCACCCCGGTGCAGCGGTCGGCCGACGGGCGGGCCGCGCTTTTCACGGCGAACGTCACCGCGCCAGCGGACAACCAGAACACCGCCGACACGGCCGCGGTGCGGGCGATCCGCGCGGTGGTGAGCGGCCCGGCCAGCCGTGCGGGCGACGGCCTGCAGGTCGAGGTGACCGGGTCGGCCGCGGTGAACGCTGACACCGGCTCCCCGACCACCACCATCCTGGAGCTCACCGCGCTGGTGATCGTGGCGCTGGTGTTCTTCGTGATCTACAGCAGCCCCCTGCTGTGGTTCTTTCCCCTGCTCGGCGCGGTGGCGGCCATCCAGGTCGCCCAGGCGGGCGCCCATGGCCTGGCCAGCGCCGGGATCACCGTCAGCCCGCTGTCGGCCTCGATCTTGATCGTGCTGGTCTTCGGCGCCGCAAGCGACTACGCGCTGCTGCTCATCCACCGTTACCGCGAAGAGCTGTGCCGCCACGCCGCGACCGAGGACGCCATGGCCGCCGCGTTGCGCCGCACCCTGCCGACCCTGCTCGCGTCCTCTGGCACGGTCACCATCGCCATGATCTGCCTCCTGGCCGCGCAGTCGGCCTCGCTGCACGGCCTGGGCCCGGTCGGCGCCGTAAGCATTGTCTCGGCCCTGCTCGCCCAGACCACCTTCCTGCCCGCGCTCCTGCTGGTGGTCGGGCCGGCGGCCTTCTGGCCCCGCGCCCCGAGGGCCGGGCAGACCGGGCGCGGGGAATCCCGCCTGTGGTCGGGCATCGGCACCCGGGTCGCCCGCCACCCGGCCCGGGTCGCGCTCACCGCCGTGGTGCTGCTCGGCGTGGCCTGCGCCGGGCTGGCCGCCCTGCGCATCGACAACAGCAACCTTGCCCAGGTCAAGGGCGACCCCGGCAGCGTGGTCGGCGCGCAACTGGTCGACGACCACTTCCCGGCCGGCCTGCTCGATCCCGTCACGGTCCTCGCTCCGCTGGATCAGGCGAGGGCCGCCGCCGCAGCGGCCCAGGCCACACCAGACGTCGCGGCAGTGCTGTCAGCCCCGCCGGTCGAGGGCTACGCCTTTTACTCGGTGATCACGTCCGTCCCGCCCTACGGGGCGAGCGGGCAAGCCGTGATCGTGCACCTGCGCCAGCGGCTCAACCGTGACGCGCCGGGCTCGCTGGTGGGCGGGGATCCGGCCGTCCAGTACGACATCATCCAGGCCTCCGGTCACGACGCCCTCGTGATCATCCCGCTGGTCCTGGTCGTGATCCTGATCGTCATCGCCCTGCTCTTGCAGTCAGTCGTCGCTCCCCTGGTGCTGGTCGCCACCACCGCGCTCAGCTTCGCGGCCTCGTTCGGGCTGTCGGACCTGCTGTGGCGCTACGGGCTGGGATATTCCGGCATCGAGTCGCAGGTCCCGGTGTTCATCTTCATCTTCCTGGTCGCGCTCGGCGTCGACTACAACATCTTCCTGGCCGCCCGCATCCGGGAGGAGGCCCGGCACCTGGGCATCCGGCAGGGCACCCTGCGCGGGCTCAGCGTTACCGGGGGCGTCATCACGGCCGCCGGCGTTGTCCTCGCCGCCACCTTCGCTGCCCTCATCCAGGAGCCCACGGTCTACCTCACGGAGGTCGGGACCGCCGTGGCCATCGGCGTCCTGCTCGACACCCTGCTCGTGCGCACGGTGCTGGTCCCGGCCATCCTGCTCACCATCGGTGAGCGCGTCTGGTGGCCCGCGCGACCAGACCGCCAGGTAGCGGTCGTCAAGCCGGACCGTGACCCGCTCAAGGTTTAAGCGCGCCGTCGTGCCGGTGAGCTGCACTCGCTGATGGCGCCGCCGGAGTCCGGCCTGAAATGATGCCTCACATGCTCCGCAAATGGGGAAAGGGAGGGCTGAGGCCGGCAGCTCCCCGCTCCCGCGCCGGGAAGCTCGCTGTTCTCGCTCTCGGCATCGCGGCGATGGGCTACGTCTGCGCCAGGCTCATTGTGCTCCTAGCCGACGTCAGGCCGTACATCGGCTGGTACTGGGCTGCTCGCGGTGGCCAGCGGGGTCGTGGTCGCGGTCGCTCTTTCCTGGGCTATCTTTGCCGGGTTCCGCAGCTCGGCCCGCTGGCCAGGATGGCTGCTGGTCGGTTACACCGCGGCGCTGGTCGGCGGCATGCGCTACTACCTGTCGCTTCGATTCATCCCGCCCAGGAGTGTCCCCGCGGTGCTGCCGCCGCCTCCGGCGTGGTTCGTGCTGGAGATCGCCGGGCTGTCAGCGGTGTCGCTCATCGTCGTGGCGCCGCCGGAGGGCAGGTAGTGCACGTCTGTGGCCGCGAACACGGGCGCAGCCTAGCGTGGCAACATCTAACCCGGTGGCGTCGGCGGCCGCGCTAACCTTGCGAATACGGCGTCGGCGCCGTCGGCGGATGACCGTGCGAATGATGCCGAAGGCCGTAAGGACCAGCAGCGCCAGCACTGCCAGGATGCCAAGGTCGAGGGGAATTTCGGCTGTGGGCGTGCGGTCGTCCGGAGGGGCGAGGCCTTCGGCGACAAACGTCTGAGGCGTTTGCACCTGGCGGAGCGATCGGCCGCTAATTATCACCTCGACGCGGCCTACCACATCGCTTTCCGGGACTGGCCCCCAGATCCGCGAATCGATCGCGAGGTCCCGGAGATCACCGAGGACCCAGAGTTGTCCGCTGCCCAGGGTGACGGAGAACGGGACCTTCGAGGGCGGGTCGCCGGGATATAGGTAGGTCTCGTTGAGTGGCTTGCCGTTGACGGTGACAAGCCCGCGGCTGTCGCAGCAGGCCACCCGGTCGCCGGGCAGGCCAATTACGCGCCTGATGTAATCGCCGCCCGTCGTTACCTTCGCTGAGAAACCGGGCGGCAGGCGGAGAATGATGAGGTCACCGCGACGCACGGCAGATCCGAGGCCCACCAGCACGTGATCCCCGGGCTGGACCGTGGGTTCCATCGACGATGACGGCACCGAGAAAACCCTTACGGTCTGCCTGCCCCACAAGGACGCTGCCACAAAGCACGCTGCTGCGGCGGCGAAGATCGCCCAGAACAGGATCCGTCCGGTTCGCCGTCGTGTGGCCGATGGCCTGGGCGGTGCATCCATACCGGTCATCTTCTGATCTAACCGGTTTAGACCGATAGAGGCCAGCGGATGCGGTCGCGGCCCACCAGATACGGGATGCCAGGATGTTACGCTCGCGTATCTAACGATCTAGCGACATAGGCGGACATGATGGCCACCCCGGCGACGGTCTCCCGGCCGCGCAGGTTGCTGCGCGGCCGCGGCGCCCGGAGAGGCGACCGCCTGCGCCGCGCCGCCCCGGCGGTGGTCGGCCTGTGCCTGGGGCTCCTGGCGCTTGGGCCAGGGCTGCGGCGCGGGTTTCTGCTCAGCTACGACATGGTATTCGTGCCGCGGGAGCCGTTCAGCGCGGCACTGCCGGGCCTCGCGCCGCCCCGCGCGGTACCCAGCGACCTGGTGATCGCCACCGCCTCGCGGATACTGCCCGCCGACATCGTGCAGAAGCTCGTACTGCTGTCGATCTTCGTTCTCGCCTGCTCCGGGGTGGCCGCCCTGCTGAAAGACCAGCCGCTGCTGGCCCGGCTGGCGAGCGGGGTGTTCTACACCTGGAATCCCTACGTCGCCGAGCGGCTGATCATCGGCCAGTGGGCCCTGCTGATCGGCTACGCCGGCCTCCCCTGGGTGCTCCGGGCCGTGCTGCGCCGCGGACCAGTACAACTCCTTCTGGCACTGCTGCCCGCGATCATCGGTGGGTTCGCGGCGATGACCGTGACGGCGCTTGTGCTGGTTCCCGCGGCGATCTTCACCCGGAGCGTGCGGCGAGCCGCCGTGACGCTCGGCGTGTTCGTCGTCGGCACGTTGCCCTGGCTGATCCCGTCCTTCCTGCACCCGGTGTACGCGGACCCCGCGGGCGTGGCGGCGTTCTCCTCCCGCGCCGACACGCCGTTTGGCACCGTGGGCAGCCTGCTGATGCTTGGCGGCATGTGGAACGCGGAGACGGTGCCCAAGGGCTACGGCGGTCACTCGTCGGTGCTGTGGCTGGCGATCGTCCTGGTAGCGCTCGCCGCCTTCGTGCTGGCCGGATGGCGGCACAGAAGCCGCACCCGGCACTGGGACGCGACCTGGCTCGCGCTGTGCGTAGGCGCCGTCGTGGGCCTGCTGATCGCGTCGCTGGGCGTGACGGCCGCTGGGCGGGACGTGTCGCGAAGCGCGACGGAGGCGTGGTCCGGGTTCGCCACCTTCCGCGACGCACAGCAGTTCATCGCGCCGCTCGCCCTGGCCGAGGCAGCCGGGATGGCCGCCGCGGTTGCCTGGGTGATGAACCCCGCCACGTTCCGTAAAGAAAGGTCAGGAAAGCATCGCAGGCTGGGAAGCACGGACACGGCGGGGGCGGCGCTCGGCGTCGTCGCGCTGCTGGCCCCGGTCGTGCTGCTGCCCGGGCTGGCATGGGGGGCGGCGGGACGGCTGCGCCCCACCTGGTACCCGGCAACCTGGCTGGCCGCGGCGCGGATGATCGACGACAGCCCGGCGCCGGGCACCGTGCTGCTGTTGCCGTGGGCGGCCGACCGCGAGCCGGCCTGGAACCATGGGGAGAAGGTGCTCGATCCGTGGCCGCGGCTGCTGTCGCGCCTGGTGATCTGGAACGACGGCATGCAGGTCGGCAACGTGAAGATGGAACCCGACGACCCCCGGGCGCGCGCGCTGAACCATGTCGTGAGCGGCGGAGGGCCGCTGACGGAGGCGCTGCGTTCCGCCGGGGTGCGATTCGTGATCGACGACGCGGACCCGCCGGACGGGGAGGTCGCCACGCGGCTGCGCGGCTGCGCGGTCAGGGTCAGCGAGCCCGGCCTCGTCGTCTGCGAGATCAGTCCGGGCTGAGAATGCGCGCCCGGTCCGCGGTGCCGCGGGCGGCGTCACCACGGGCCGGCTGCGGCCGCGGTACCGGATTCTGCCGGGCTAGGACGATAACCACGAGCCCGGCAAGCGCGATCCCGGCCAGGCGCTCCGCGAGTTTGTCCGGGCTGGTCGGCAGGTGCTCGTGGAACAGCCAGGTACCGATGATCAGGAAGTACACGCTGCTCGCGACGCTGGAGATGGGCACAAGAATGGACGCGCGGCAGGCCTGCAGCGCAGCTTGGTACAGCAGCAAGGCGGCCACCGAGCAGCCGGCCAGCACGTACAGGTAGGGCGAGGAGAGGATGCCCGCCGCGATGCCCGCTACCGTGTGGTCGCGGGTGAGGATCCCCGACAGCCCCTTCGTCGCGAGCGACGTGACGCCGTAGAGCAGCCCGCACCCGATGCCAAAGCAGATTCCCGTCACAGGAGCACGGCGGTGCTTGCCACGGCGGGCCCGCAGCGGCAAGGACGTGATCAGCAGGCCCGCCGCGATCGACGGCATCATCACGCCTAGCACCGTCGCCGTGGAAGCGTGCTG
>Ga0335075_10003720_pt1 | contig 24053 bp, 17 predicted proteins | sample Lox_Sample_24_FD_206723 | JGI IMG/M metagenome (GOLD analysis project Ga0335075, IMG submission 206723) | Soil microbial communities from Loxahatchee National Wildlife Refuge, Florida, United States - Lox_Sample_2.4 | ecosystem: Environmental > Terrestrial > Soil > Wetlands | place: USA...
GCGTGCTGGACGGTCTCGGCCACGGCGCGGAAGCCGCTGAGGCGGCGAAGCGCGGCGTGGATGTGCTCCGGTCTGGTCGCGCCGAGCCACTCGACGTGCTCGTTCAGCGGTGTCACCGTGCCCTGTTAGGCACCCGGGGTGCAGCGATGACGCTGGCGCATATCAATTTTCGATCCGATACGCTGAGTTGGATCGGTATCGGCAACGTCGCCGCCGACCTTGTCGCCAAACATCCGGCCGGCGTCGAGGTGCGGTCCTCGGCACGCCTTGCCGGCGGCATCGTCGGCTATCGGATACCCGAAGCGCTGACACCGCAAGAAGTTCCGATTCGGCCAGGAGACCTCCTCGTGATGGCCAGCGACGGTATCGTCGAAGATCACCTGGACGGCATCGACTTCTCCGCCTCGTCGTTGACGATCGCGGACGAAATTCTGCACATGCACACCAAAGGCAACGACGACGCGCTGGTGCTCGCGGCGCGTCACCGAGGCGCATCGGGATGACACGCTATGTATCGCGCCGACGACGAAGATGCCGGCGCAGCCGGGATCGAGGAGCAGCGCCATGACTGAGGCCGGCGGCGACTTTCACGCCGGATACGTCACTGCGTTGCGTACCTACCTTGAAACGAGCGGCGAGGAAGAACTCGCCGTCGGCCACGAGCTGGGACGCCGTGCCTTGCAAGAAGGCATCAGCATGCTCGACATCGTCGAGAACCACTCCTGGCTGATCAACGAGCTGGCCCAGAGTCGCGACGGCGTCGACCTGTCCGCTGCACTCGCGTTCCTCTTGCAGACGCTGGTCCCGCTCGACGTTGCGACCCGCGGATTTCTCGATGGCACAAGGCGTTACGAAGAACAGCGGGCCCGCGCCGAAGATCTGGCCGACCGCGACGAGTTTCGCAGCGCATTGGTGAATTCGCTGCAGGAGGGATTCTTCGTCGCCAACCACGAGGGGTCGGTCACCGAAGTCAACGATGCATTCACCAAGATAACCGGCTACCCAAGCCAAGGTGTCCCCTACGCGTGGCCGCACCCGTGGCTGGTCGACAAGAAAGCGGCACACCAGCAACAGAAACGCCTCAACCACGAGAACCACGTTCAGTACGAGACACCGATCCGGCATCGAGATGGACGGCTGGTGTGGGTGACGGTCAACATCAACAGGGTCACGGCGGACGTCGCCGAGAACGACGTGTACGTCGGGACGATTCGCGACATCACCGCCGAGCGCGCCTTTGCGGCGCGGGAAAGCGCGGTCCTGCGGCTAGCTACCGCCGTCGGCGTCGCCAAAAGCGTGGCCGAGGTGCTCACCATCACCCTCGACGAGTGCCGCCTCGCGCTCGACGTACACCGAGTGGTCGCCGCGGTGTGGCCGACGAACGGTGGTGACCCCACGATTCAGGTGGCCGGCGACAAAGCCACCCTGCCCTGGCGTCAACTGGATCCATTGCTGCGTCAGATATTTCAACAGTCGCGGCATCAACTACCGCTCACGGTGCAGCCGATCGAGTCGCCGGATAATCCGGGCGAGGCGGGCGGAATCGTTGCAGTCCTCACCGGCGGCGGCGACGTCGGATTGTGGCTCGAGCTCCGGGTGCCGCGCCGGGTCAGCGCGGAAGATCGCCTGCTGGTCACCGTGCTCGTCGGTCACCTCGGGCTGGCAATACAGCACGTGCGCCAATTCGAGACCGCACGCGAGACTTCGCTGACACTGCAGCACGCGATGCTGGCGCCGACCGAGCTGCCCTCGGGCTTCGCGGTCCGCTACGAACCCGCGGTGTCGCCGTTGGAGATCGGCGGCGACTGGTATGACGTCCTGCGGCTCCGCGACCACCGGATCGGCATCATCGTCGGCGACTGTGTGGGACGCGGCCTGTCCGCGGCCGCGGTGATGGGTCAGCTTCGCAGCTCCGCACGGGCGCTGCTACTCACCGGTGCCGAGCCGGCGATGCTGCTCGAAGATCTCGACGCCGTGGCCGAGCTGATCCCAGATGCCTTCTGCACCACAGTTTTCCTCGCGATCCTGAATACCGATTCCGGCGAATTCTGTTACAGCTGCGCGGGCCATCTGCCGGCTGTGCTGGCCGCGCCGCAGTCCGAGCCGACACTGCTCAACGAGGCACGGTCAGTTCCGCTGGCGGTGCACCGCAAGGATCCTCGCCCACAGGCCTCCGTGGCGCTGCCAGCGGGTTCGACTTTGATGCTCTACACCGACGGGCTGGTTGAGCGGCGCGACGTGTCAATCGACGAAGGCATCGCGCGGGTGAGTGCGACCGTGGCCGGCGGGATGAACCTTCCCGTCGATGCCGTCGCGGACGCGGTGCTCGCCGAGATGGCTCCGCCGGCCGGATACGACGATGACATCGCGATCGTCATCTACCGGCAACCGTACGCGCCGTTGACGATTGAGATGGCGGCAGCGGCCGAGCAATTGAGCGATCTCAGGCATCAGTTCACCGCATGGATGCGGGCCGCGGCGATTCCGGAGCAAACGATCACCGATATCGTCTTGGCGGTCAACGAGGCGGCCGCCAACAGCATCGAGCACGCATACCGAGGACATAAACCAGGCCAGGTGCTCATCAAAGCCGAGAACGATGGCGCCCGAGTGCATGTGCGGATCACCGACAAAGGTTCGTGGAAGCCGGCGGCGGCCGATCCCGGCATCCGCGGACGGGGGCTACTGTTGATTCGGGCGGTCAGCGACTGGCTGGAGATGGACTGCACCCCGTCTGGGACCGTCGTGAACATGAGCTTCCGCTTGGCCGACCATACGTCGTAAAGCCTGCGGCTATGGCAGCACCGTATGCATCAACATCACGTCGTAGGCCGACCACAGCGATAGGTTGAAGTACAGATCTCGGCCCGACGACCAGGGATGGATCATCGGCGCATATATGCCGCCGGGCATCGAAAACGACGACACCAGTGGTTGTTCCGGACTCCATGGTCCTGTTGGCGTCGGCGCGGTGCGCGCCACGACGTCGTTGCTGCCGCCGTTGGTGTAGAGCACCAGGTATTGCTTGAGATAGTCGTTGTACTGCGCGGACATCTCGCCGACCGGACCCGGGAAGATCGGCGTCGCCGCGCTGGGGTCCATCGGAACCCAGCCCTTTCCTTCACCGTTCCAGTACTGGTACTTGCTCAGGTCGGGCACCATGCCCGGGGGGACTCGCGACAGGAATGCCGGGCCGCCGCGGCCGGACGGCGTCCCGAAGTTGTAGAGATAGCCGTCCCTGCCCTTCATGAACGCGCCCATCTGGAAGTTCTCATTGCCGGGGAAGTACCGGCCGCCCGGGACCGTGTCCGCCGACGCCAGCCGGACGCTGCCGGGGAAGATCCCCCAGCTCTGGCCATTGTCAACGGATCTCGCGATGCCCGAGTAGTTCGTCGACCATTCCCCGTCGCGGCCCCAGTTCTTGATGGACATGAAGCTCATGTATTGCGTACGGCCGAGGGACATCGCGGAGGTCGGAATGATGCCGGTCTCGTGCGATGCCTTGTGGATGCTGTTGAGGACCTGCTTGGAAAGGCCGGGCGCCCATACCGGTGAGCCGGAGTATGCGTTGTTGGGCACGCCGTCGGCCACGTGGATGCCGTGTGACAGATCGCGGTCCTGGCTGCGGAACAGGACGTTGTACCGCCATTGCTGGCCGCGCACGGCGCAGTACCCGAAGGTGTCACCGAAGGCCATCAAGACCTGCCGGCCACCGGGATCGCCGTTGTCCCAGGGGATTCCGAGGTCGGTTCCGGAGATGCCGAACCGTTCGAGGGTGTGGTTAGGGCTGTTTGGTCCGGTTACGAAGTCGACCAGCGAGGTCGGCGCACCGCCGATCGCGGCGGGAGGGGGCGGTGGTGGTGGTGCCGGAACCGCCTGCGGGACCGCCTGATTGACGTTCGGCGGTACCGGAACCCCTGGGACGGCGCCCGGCGCCGGGGGTACCGGCGTCACCGCATCCTGAAGTCGCGCCTGCTGTTGGAGTTGGGCTTGAGTCAGAGGTTTAAGGAGGGAACCGAAGGACTGGATCAGTGGCCCCAGTTTTGGCAGCGGCGCTTGCTCATTGGCGCCTCGCGGCCTGCGTCCCGTGGGTGGTGCGACGACCGGCGCGGGCGCGGGCATGTCCGGAAGCTCGGCCGGCGGCGGGGCGTTCGCTTCTGGCGCGTTGCAGGGCGTGGCGCTCACCGGTGGCGCGACGGCGATCGGAAAGACCAGTCCGAGAGCGGCTGCCGACGCCACCGACATTGAAACCATTCGACGCATCGCCGCCATATCCCACCTTTCCAAGGGCGAGCCGTCGCATTGACGTCCGCTGTTGGCTTATGTGACGATAGTGGGCAATGTGGTTGATGTGACTAGTGAGTCACGAAAAGGTATGCATCCGTGACCGTGTCGCAACCCGAAAGGCAAGAGCAAGAAGCCCTCGCCCAATCCGTTCAGTAGTTATTGCAGGTGGCGGCGACACTTTGGACGAGTCCAAAGTACTGCTGAGCCCTTGGTGAGCTCTGTGCCTGCTGGGCCATGCTCATACGTTGACTCGGCGGCGCGGCGAGGAACTGCCGCAACGCGGACTGCGCGAAGGGCGACGCGTTGAATTGCGCGGCAGCTGCCGGATCTTGTGCGTTGAGTGCCGCGATCACCTGCGAATAATTACACGTCGTATTGACGATCGGACCCAGATCAGGATCTGCCGACGCGAATCCGGCTCCAACGATCAACGACAATGCCAAGCCGCCAACCGCGACAGCCACTCCGGTCGAAGGGTGTTTGATCATTGGTTAGTTCCTTCCAACTGACTGCCGTTCACGCCCGCCGCGGGGGATGCCGCCACCATAACCCTGTTAGGGCTCGTCGGTCCGTCGGTGTGGAGTCGCATACGACTCACCTGCGCCTAACCGCCGACGAGTATCGGCCAGGCGATCGGAGACCCCGACTTGCGCGCGATGACTGTGTCCGGCGAGGCTGAGCGGCTGCGTGTCGTCGTCGAGGGCGACGTGTCTGTGCGGCGCGGTCGTGTCCCGTACCGGAGAACCGCTACTTGCTCCTTGCTGGCTCAGCAGCAAAGCACGAACCACCGGGCGAGGGGCCGACGACTCAAGTAGGTAACTGGCCGGGCGTGGCCGCACTACTTGCGGCCACCAGAACCAGCGTCCCAGCACCGCGGCGATCGACGGCGTCATGAACGAGCGCACGATCAACGTGTCAAACAACAGGCCGAGACCGATGGTGGTACCGATTTGGCCGATAACCCTCAGCTCACTGACGGCCATCGAGGCCATGGTGAATGCGAATACCAGCCCCGCCGCAGTAACGACCTTCCCGGTACCGCCCATCGCGCGGATGATGCCCGTGTTTATGCCGGCGGCTATTTCCTCTTTGAATCGGGCTACCAACAACAAGTTGTAGTCAGACCCCACCGCCAAAAGGATGATGACCGACATCGGGAGCACCATCCAGAACAATTTCATGCCCAAAATATATTGCCAAAGCAGCACCGACACACCAAACGATGCGCCCAATGAAAGTGCCACCGTGCCCACAATAACGAGTGCGGCAATGAAGCTTCGTGTGATGATCAGCATGATGATAAAAATGAGGCAAAGCGCGCCGACCCCCGCGATCAACAGATCGTACCGAGAGCCGTCTCGCCAGTCTTTATAGGTGGACGCGGCGCCGGTGATAAAGATGTTGGCTTTCGCCAGTGGCGTGCCCTTAAGCGCTTCTCCCGCCGCGAGCTTAATCTGGTCGACACGGGCAATTGCCTCGGCCGACGCCGGATCGCCCTTCTGCGAAATGATAAATCGAGCCGACTTGCCGTCCGGAGATAAGAATGAACTCATCGCGCGCTGGAAGTCCGGCTGCATGAAAACGTCCGGTGGCAGATAAAATGAATCGTCATTCTTAGACGCGTCGAACGCCTGTCCCATGGCGTTTGTATCTTGGCTCGATTCGTCCATCTCCCCCATGATCCCGGACATGGTGCTGTGCATTTTCAGCATCATCGTCCGCATATCCTCGGTAATCGCGATCATCCGCGGCATATTGGCGATCATCTGCGGCATGAGCGTATCGACCAGTTCGAAGTCTTTGATGAGGTCATGCATCTTGTCAGCAAGCTCGTCAACACCGTCGAGTGTATCGAATACTGATCTCAGCGACCAGCACACTGGAATATCGTAGCAGTGCTTCTCCCAGTAGAAATAGCTGCGGATCGGCCGCCAAGTATCTTCGAAATTCGATGCATTTTCTCGCAGCTCATCGATGATATCGGCAGTTTCTTTAGTTATAAGTAATGTGTGGTGTGTCGTGTTATAGAGCCGTTGCATGAGGACATACATATGCTTAGTCAGGCTGATCATGTTCGCCATCTCGTCAGCCTGCTTGAGTAGGTCTTTCTGCCGCTCTTTCATGTAATGCATGTTTTGTTGCTGAGTCGCGCTTTGCATGCTGATCAGAAAAGGTATCGACGTGTGTTCGATCGGCGTTCCCTCGGGCCGGGTTATGCCTTGCACCCGAGAAATTCCCGGAACCCGGAAAACTTTCTTGGCCAACTTGTTCAGCACGAGAAAATCCGCCGAATTACGCATATCATGGTCCGACTCGATCATCAGGACCTCCGGCATCATTCGCGACTGAGGGAAATGCCGATCAGCGGCCGCATACCCCAAATTAGCCGGAACGTCTTGGGGGATGTAAAGCCGGCCGTTGTAGCTCGTTTTATAGCCCGGTAGCGTCAGTAGTCCGAGCAACGCGAGTGCGCAAGCGGCAGCCAAGATGGGCACGGGCCAGCGGACAATCGCGGTGCCTACTCGGCGCCATCGACGAACCCCGATCCTCCGCTTGGGTTCGAATAGCCCGAAGCGGCTGCCCACGGCGATGACTGCCGGACTCAACGTCAGCGCGACCGCAGTCGTGACAAGCATGCCTACTGCGCACGGGACTCCCATGGTCTGGAAGTAGGGCATCCGGGTAAAGGTCAGGCAGAAGATTGCGCCGGCGATCGTCAAACCGGAGGCCAAGACAACTTTAGCGATGCTGCGGTATGTGGTGTAGTAAGCCGTTTCCGGGTCCTCGCCGGCCTGACGGGCCTCTTGATACCGACCGAAGAAGAATATCCCGTAATCGGTTCCGGCCGACATCGCAAGGGACATCAGCAGGTTAATGGCATACATCGAGAGTACGAGAATGTCGCTATGGCCGATAAACGCGACGATTCCCCGGGCCATCGCCAATTCGATCCCAACCGTGAGCAACAGCAGAACGACGGTGACGATCGAACGGTAAACCAGTAGCAGCATCGTGAGGATAATGGCGGCGGCCACCAGGGTGATCTTGAGAATGGAATTGCTCGCACTGTGCTGCATGTCCATGATGAGCGGTGCCGCGCCGGTGACATAGACCTTGACCCCGGCGGGCGGCGGCCTCCGCTCCACGATGTTCCGGACGGCCGCCAGGGATTCATCCCCTAAAGTCGTGCCTTGATTGCCGGCCAGATTAATTTGCGCGTATGCGGCCTTGGCATCGGGGCTTTGCGCGGCCGCCGCCGTGAGTCGGTCTCCCCATAAATCCTGGACATGCTGCACATGTTGCGGATCTTCTCTTAACTCACGAACCAACCCGGCGTAGTAGTCGTGAGCATCGTCCCCGAGCGGCTGCTGCGCCTCCAGCACGATCATCGCGGAACTGTCCGAATCGGATTCTTTGAAGTCCTGGCCCATGCGCATCATGGCTTGCACCGATGGCGCGCCTTTGGGACTGACCGATACGGAGTGCTCTTGGCCGACATGCTCCAGTGATGGCACTGCCAGGGTCACCAGCAGAGCCAACAAGACCCAAGCCAGGATGACGAGCAGCGGAAACCGGTAGATCGTCCGCGCTGTCAAGGGCGGCCGGAAGCGTTCGGCGCTCATGCGGCCTGGGCCGGGCACGTTGACCTACGACGATCTGCCGGTAAGGGTCGCACGCGGCGCGCTCCCGTTGTGAACCGGAAATCCGTCATGGTCCTCTGGCGGTTTCAGCAACAAGGCACGAACCAGCGGCCGGGGGCCGACCGATCGAAGAAGGGCGCTGGCGGGCCGAGGGCGGACTTGCTGTGGCCACCAGAACCAACGTCCAAGCAGCGCGGCGATCGATGGCGTCATGAACGCACGCACGACCAACGTGTCGAACAGCAGACCGAGGCCGATGGTGGTACCGAGCTGACCGACAGTGCGCAGGTCGCTGACCACCATGGACGCCATGGTGAAGGCAAACACCAGTCCCGCGTTCGTCACGACCTTGCCGGTGCCGCCCATCGCACGGATGATGCCCGTATTTATCCCGGCGCTTATTTCCTCCTTCATCCGGGAGACCAGCAGCAAATTGTAGTCTGACCCGACCGCCAAAAGAACGATCACCGATATCGCTAGCACCAGTGAGTGTAATTGTATGCCGACAAGATACTGCCAGACGAGCACGGACAGCCCGAAAGACGCGCCCAGTGAGAGCGCCACCGTACCCACGATAACCAGGGCGGCAATAAAACTCCGCGTCATGAGCACCATGATGATGAAGATAAGGGATAGCGCGGCGACCCCGGCGATCAAAAGATCGTATTTGGAGCCGGCCACCAGCTCTTTGGCCATCGCCGCGGTGCCGGTTAGATAGATCTTGGCGTTTTCTAGCGGAGTTCCCTTAAGTGCCTCTTCGGCTGCCGATTTTATTGGGTCCACCCGCGAGATGCCCTCGGGTGTCGCGGGGTCGCCACTTTGCGAAATGAGCATGCGGGCGGCCTTGCCGTCCGGAGAAATGAAAACTTTCATGACGCGCTGGAAGTCTTTGTTCTGGAAGACACTCGGCGGTAGGTAGAAAGAGTCGTCATTTTTGGCAGCGTCAAATGCCTTGCCCATGGCGGTGGTGTCACTGCCCATTTCGTCCATCTGTCCGAAGATCCCGGACATGGTGCTGTTCATGGTCAGCAGCATGGTCCGCGAGCTCTGCATCATCGCGATCATCGGCGGGAATTGAAGGAGCATCTGGGGCAAGAGCTTGTCCATCTCGTCGAGGTCTGCCACCAGATCCTGGAGCTTATCGGCAACTTCATCAACGCCGTCGAACATATCGAATATCGATCTCAGCGAAAAGCAAATGGGAATATCGTAACAATGCTTCTCCCAGTAAAAATAACTGCGGATCGGCCGCCAAGTATCTTCGAAGTCCGAAACGTGGCCGCGCAACTCTTCCGTGATCGCTTGCATATCATGTGTTCTGCCGATCATCCGGTGAGTAGTGGCTGTCATCTGTTGCATCAGGCCATACATGCGCTGCATGATGTTGACCATTTCGGCCAGTTCGTCGGCCTGTTTGAGCATGTCTTTCATGCGGTCTTTTTGGAACTGCATATTTTGCATCATGCCGGCGTTTTGCGCGCTGAGCATGTAGGGTATGGACGTGTGTGCGATCGGGGCTCCGGTGGGCCGCGTTATGGCCTGCACATTGCCGATCCCTGGAACGGCGAAGATAGCTTTCGCTAGTTTGTCCAACACCAGAAGATCTGCTGAATTGCGCAAATCGTGATCCGCCTCGATCAATAGGACCTCGGGCGCCATCATCAGCGACCCGGGAAAATGTCGCTGCGCGGCTGCATAACCCAGATTGGCGGGAATATTTTTGGGGATGTACTTTTGGTCGTCGTAGCTGGGCTTGTACCCCGGCAGCACTAACAGGCCGATAAGCGCGACCGCGAATGTCGCGGCAAGAATGGGCGCAGGCCACCGAACGATCGTGGTTCCTATCCGCCGCCATCCATGGAACTGGATCATGCGCCTGGGGTCGAATAGCCCAACGCGGCTGCCGACTGCGATAACCGCGGGAACCAACGTGAGCGCGATCGCGACCGCGACGAATATGCCCACTGCACACGGGACGCCCAGGGTCTGAAAGTAGGGCAGCCGGGTAAAGCTCAGGCAGAACAACGCCCCGGCGATTGTGGCACCAGAAGCCAACACAACCTTGGCGACCCCACGGTATGTGGTGTAGTAGGCGGTTTCCCGATCCTCGCCGGCCTGACGGGCCTCTTGATAACGCCCGATGAAGAATATGCCGTAGTCGGTTCCCGCCGCGATCCCGATCGGTACCAGTAGATTAACGACGACGGTAGAAAGTCCAATGAGCTGGTGCTGACCAAGAAGCGCGACGATTCCCCGAGCCACCATCAATTCTATGCCGACCATCAGCAACAAAAGAATTACGGTGATAACCGAGCGGTAGACGAGAAGCAACATCACGAAAATCACCGCGACGCTTACCGCCGTGATTAAGAGGACTGTCCTTTGGCCGCTGCGGGCCATATCCGCACTGATCGCCGAGGGGCCGGTGACATATGCCTTGATCCCCGGGGGCGGTGGCATTTGCTGCACGATGTGCCGTACAGCTTCGACCGAGTTGTTCGCCATGGTTTGGCCCGGCGCACCGGCGAGGTCCAGTTGGACATACGTGGCCTTACCATCGGCGCTTTGCGCGGCGCCTGCCGTCAGCGGATCCGCCCAGAAATCGTGGACGTGCTGCACATGCTTCGGATCGTCTTCCAACTGACGAACCAAGCGATCGTAGTAGTGGTGAGCGTCGTCGCCTAGGGGCTGTTGGCCCTCCAAGACGACCATCGCGGCGCCCGCGGAATGAGTTTCCTTGAAGTCCTCACCGACGCGCTTCGCCGCCATGAATGAGGGGGCGTCCTCGGGATTCGGCGATACCGAGTGCGCTGCTGTGACCTGCTCCAGTTGGGGGACGCACATAGTTACGACGGCGGCGATCGCCACCCACGCCAAGATGATGGGCACCGACAGCGTACGAATCATCCGTGCGACGAGCGGCCGACTGTTGGGCAGCTGGTGGTTGCTCATTCGGACTTCGGCTCGCAGTAGGCCATCGCGCTCGCTTCGTGGTTGACGATCTTCTCCGCTTTGACCTCGCCGTTGATCAGGATCCGACATCCGATGCGGTCGCTGTCGCCCTGCGCCACAACCTTTTGCACGGCCGTTGTCGCGGTGGTCGTGAACGTCAACGACCACGGCAGCCGCACCCCTTCGACTCGCTGCGGGTCAGCATTGACGTCGAAATAACTGATGGTGGCCACCGTCCCTGGGGGCCCGAAAATCTCGTAAGTCAGATGCTGGGGGTCGAAACGCGGGGCGACGTTCGTTTGGGTGTCGGAATATGCGGGGCCTTTTTCAGCGCCGAAAACGCCATGTAGCCGCGACACAGTCAATCCGCCAGCACCGATCACCACCAAGATGAGCAACGGGATCCACAGCCGCCCCAAAGCGCGGAAAATCGCGGATCGTCGATTTCGACGAGCTTGAGGCGCGGGTGCGGGTTGGCCGACACGTCGCGGAAGTGTGGGTCCACTACCTGACTGCTGGTTGACGCCTCGGAGGTCCGCTGTAGCGACATCGGACCAGGCTTCCGCAACATCAACGTCACGCACACCGGGTTCGACCACCGCACCCAACCTTCCACCCGTTGACCAAGACGAAAAAGTGTCATTGTCGTCGTCCAACGGATCGATGCTCGCCCGTTCTCCAGACACGTCTAGTTCGACATGAGTCGAACAGGATCAAACCATACCCCAAGCCCGACACGGTCGATCCAGCGTTTCGGCAAAATCTGTTACGTCGCTGGTCTTCTTGTTCAGAATCCTGGACGGCTTACTGTACACACGTACTGTAGGGTGGCCCGCTATGGCGGCTCTAGACGACGCGGAGCGGGCTCTACCTCGCTGGGCAACACACCGCGCCGAACAAGCCTTAGCGGACCCGACGCCCGTCGAGCCGACCACGCTGCACCACCCCAAAAGGCGCTTTACGACTCGGCTGCCGTCTCGCCAGTTCGTCAGTGTCGTCATCGCGATCAGCGGCATGCAGCTGATGGCGGCAATGGACGGCCCCGTCGCGGTCTTCGCGCTTCCGAAGATTCAGAACGAGCTGGGCCTCTCGGATGCCGCGCGCAGCTGGGTGATCACTGCTTACGCGCTGACCTTTGGTGGCCTGATACTGCTGGGCGGCCGCCTCGGTGACACCATCGGTCGCAAGCGCACCTTGATCGTCGGGGTCGCGTTGTTCACCTTCGCCTCGACCATCTGCGGCATCGCCTGGGACGGGGCCGTCCTCGTGCTGGCCCGGCTGCTGCACGGCGCGGCCGCGGCGATCGTTGTACCGACCTGTATGGCGCTGGTGGCGACCACGTTCCCGAAGGGGCCGGCACGCAATGCGGCGTCGGCCGTGTTCGGCGCGTTAGGTGCTGTCGGCGCTGTGCTGGGCCTGGTGGCGGGCGGAGCGCTCACCGGGGTGTCGTGGCGGCTGGCGTTCCTGGTGAACGTGCCGATCGGGCTGCTGGTGATCTACCTGGCCCGCACCGCGTTGTCCGAAAGCCCGAAGGAGCGGACGAGGCTGGACGCCACCGGGGCTGTGCTGGCCACGTTGATCTGTACCGCCGGGGTTTTCGGCTTGTCGATGGGACCGGAGAAGGGCTGGCTGTCTGCCACCACGATCGGCCCCGGCCTGGTCGCCATGACCGCTTTCGTGGCGTTTCTCGTAGTCGAGCGTTCGGCTGACAACCCCATCGTGCCGCTCAGCCTATTCTTCGACCGCAACCGGCTGGCCACGTACGCGGCGATGTTCCTGGTCCGTGGGATCGCCTTCACCATGACCGTGGTGCTCGCCATGTATGTGCAGAACATCATGGGCTACAGTCCGCTGCGGGCAGCCGTCTCCTTCATCCCGTTCGCCATCGCAATGGCCGTCGGGACCGCCGCGTCGTCGCGGCTGGTGGCGTGGTTCTCGCCGCGGGTGGTGGTGCTCGCCGGCGGCATCGTGGTGCTGGGCGCGATGCTGTACGGCTCGACGCTCAACGGCGGCATCCCGTTCTTCCCGAACCTGGTGCTGCCGATCGTCGTCGGCGCCATCGGCATCGGGATGATGAGCGTGCCGCTCGTGCTGTCGCTGATGGCCAGCGTCACCGTCGATCGCATCGGGCCGACCATGGCGATCATGGTGATGCTGCAGAACCTCGGCGCGCCGCTGGTGCTGGTCGCCATCCAGGTCGCCATCACGTCGCGCACACTGCACCTCGGCGGCACCACCGGGCCGGTGAAGGCCATGACCGCCGCCCAGCTGCATGCGCTGGACCACGGCTACACCTTTGGCCTGCTGTGCCTGGCCGGGGTGGTCGCCCTGCTCTGCGGGGTGGCGCTGCTCATCAGCTACACCGCACAGCAGGTGGCGCACGCGCAGAAAGTCAAGAACGCCATCGACGCCGCGGAACTGTAGTTCAAGCCGCTCGGAGACGATTCGTTAGTCGATCTGCCCAGTCAGGTCGAACTCAGCCAGCGTGCGCGCAGCCAGCTCACGCAAAGCGGCTTTTGTGTTCTCGGCGCCCGGTTGGTAGGCGATGAGGTGGATGAAAATCTTGCTGAGTGGCGGCAGGCGGAAAGACAGCAGCTGCATATGCCCGCCTGTTCGCTCCAGCGATTGTCGCGTAACGTTCTGCCGCGTCCCTCGTGCGAAGGCGTAATCGCAGTGAGTACCGTCGAGACGGCTCACGTCCCAGCCGACGTCGCCGAGGTTGGAATAGATCACCGGGCGAGCGGGGTCGGTTAATGCTGCATCCACGCCCTGCTTCCATATCCGTTTTGGCGTGAACGGGGTCAGTGGGGCGAGCTCCGATGACTCATTTGGCGTCTCCCGCAGAGTATTCAGCGCCTTTTTGATGGCGGCGCGCGCGTCGGACAGATCCGTCGCCACCCGGTTCGGGTCCACGCTGATGCGGGCGAAGGACACTGCGATCGCACGTGTATCGCCCAAGATGCGTTCGTTCATCACGACTTGCAATGTGACCGTGCCGTCTGCGTCATTTCGGCGCCCCATGCGCTCCCCGAATTTCGCGGTCAAGCCGGCGGCCAGCGTGTTACTGGCCCCGCCGAGAGCCTTCGCACGGGCATCCCAATGATCTAGGTCGATGGCGATGGTGATACCGGGCATGACGACAGGACCGTCGCCGGCGTCTCCACCGAGGGTGACGGGCCGCGACGCCGGTGACAATCGGGCAGTCTCGTGCCGACGACGGCGGGCCTGCCTTGCCGCCGCGAGAAGTGCCCGGGCGACCTCAGGTGTGTCCCGCGCTGTTTGGCGGGCGTCCTGAGTTATCGCCCGCAGTCGAGTGCGGGACCGCGGCGGTGGGTAGCCAAGATCATGGGTGTTGCCCAGGATCGCATCAACGAACGCTAGGAAACACCCGATGCCATCGAGCACATAGTGAGAAGCCACGACGCTGACCGCGGTCGAGCCGTCCGTGAGGGGAAGGACGCCGATATGCCAGCCGGGTCCCCATTCCGGATCAGCAGGCAGTTGTGAGCGTTCATCAGCCCAGTCGCTCAGGTCAGTGCGGGGACGGGCGCATTCAGCGACATCGATGCCCGACGGCCCGCGACCTGAAACCCACCGATGCCGGCCGAACGGTAGTGGTGAGCGCTCGATGAGCCGTCCCAACAACCCACGACTTAGATTGCGGTCAAAGCGCCTCAGTTGATCGAAGTCGATGGGGTGCTGATAAAGCCACACGACCTGCATGACTTCCGTCTGGCCGGCAGCCTGCTGCCCTGCGAAGAAGGCTTGGTCCATCAAAACGAGCCGATTGTCCTGCCGCGCAGCATCGTTGGATGCGCGGCTGTCAACTCCCACTAATCAGCCTCCGATGACACTCGATTCGCCGTCGATACCGCACCGGACGACGTGGCCCTTTGTCGGGCCGTGCCAATTCATCGCATGTAGAGTAGCCGACGCCATGACTAGCAACCGACGCAGTGCCGCGAAGCCAGTCGCTCTGTATCCGCGATGAAATTTGTGCTGGCGTTCTATGGAACTCGCGGCGATGTCGAGCCCGGTGTCGCTATCGGTCGAGAGCTGCTGCGCCGAGGGCACGACGTGTGCATGGCCGTCCCGCCTGACTTGGTCGGCTTTGCCGAAGCGGCTGGGCTTGCAGCGGTCGCCTACGGGCCAGATATCCAGGCATGGCTGGAAGCGACACGCAACTTCTGGGGGTACTTCTTCCGTAACTTCTGGCGGATCAAGGATGTGGTCAGGTCTTTGCGCGAGGCTCGCGCGCCCGGTACCCACTGCTGGGGGGAGATGAGCAGGATGCTGACCTCGCTGACAGACGGGGCCGACCTATTAATCACCGGCATGAGTTACCAAGAACTCGCTGTCAGCGTCGCAGAGTATCGCGACATCCCGTTGGCCACCCTGCTGTGGTTCCCGATACGGATCAACGGTCAGCTCGTACCGACGCTGCCGGCGCCGTTAGTCCGCTCGGCGATGACGGTCTATGAGCGGCTGGTTTGGCGCGGGGTGAAAAAGGTCGATGGCGCGCAGCGCCGTGAACTGGGCCTACCGAAGGCCACCGGCCCCGCGCCGCAGCGGATCGCAGAACGCGGTTTGTTGGAAATCCAGGCATATGACGAGGTGTGCTTCCCTGCGCTGGCAACCGAATGGGCGAAGTGGGACGGCCAACGCCCCTTTGTCGGCACCCTGACCCTGGAGTCGCCGACGGATGCCGATGATGAGATCGCGTCGTGGATTGCCACGGGAACACCGCCGATTTGCTTTGGGTTCGGCAGCATCCCGGTCGAGTCTCCGGCCGACATGATCGCCATGATCGCCGCTGCCTGCGCGCAGTTGGGCGAGCAGGCGTTGGTTTGCGCCGGCGCAACTGATCTCAGCGACGTCGGCCACTTCGAGAACGTCAAGGTGGTGGGCGCGATGAATTACGCGGCCATCTTTCCGATGTGCCGCGCGGTCGTGCACCACGGTGGCGCGGGCACCACGGCCGCGGGCCTGCGCGCCGGAGTCCCCACGCTGATCCTGTGGATGGCGGACGTTCAGGTGGTATGGGGAGCTGCGGTCAAACGGCTGAAAGTGGGTACGGCGCGGCGCTTTTCGGCCACCACCGAGAAATCGCTCGTCGCGGACCTTCGCACCATTCTGGCTCCGGAATACGCCACCCGGGCCCGCGAGATTGCCGCCCGGATGACCAAACCCGCGGAAAGCGTTGCGGCCGCTGCTGATCGGGTGGAGAACTTCGCTCGCCTGCGGCGTGCTGGCTAATCCGCAGTGGCGGCATTGGTCGATGGGTCACCGGGTTCCTGTTCAACGCCCGTCTAACTGTCCGTAGTATCTATATTTGTGATCCAGCTAGACGGCGTGGGCAAGACGTTCGACGGGGGGGCAATACACGCATTGCAGGACGTGACCTTTTCAGTTCCCGCGGGATCGGTCTGCGCTTTGCTCGGTCATAACGGTGCCGGTAAGACGACCACGATCAAGATCTTGTCCACGTTGCTGCGGCCCACTTCTGGTAAAGCAGTTGTGGCCGGGTACGACGTAGTGAGCCAGCCCGCCCAGGTGCGTGCCAGCATTTCGATTACCGGGCAAACCAACGCAATGGACCCACTGCTTACCGGGCGGGAGAACCTGGTGCTGTACGGCAGGCTGCGCGGCCTGCGCCGGCGCCAGGCCCACGCTCGTGCCGATGAGTTGATCCAGCAGTTCGATCTTGTCGATGCCGCTGACCGGCAGGTAAACACCTATTCGGGGGGCATGTGGCGCCGCGTTGAACTGGCCAGCGCTTTGGTGGTGCCGACGAAGGTGCTTTTCCTCGACGAGCCGACCAATGGGCTGGACCCGCGCAGCCGCCGTAACGTGTGGGCCCTGGTGAGCTCGTTGGCTCACCAGGGCGTCGCCGTGTTGCTGACCACGCAGTATTTGGAAGAGGCCGACGTGCTGAGTGACTCGATCGTGGTCATCGACCACGGGCAGGTGATCGCCAGCGGCACCGCTGAGGACCTCAAGCGCCGGGTGGGTAGCAGCTACTGCCAGGTGACCCTGGCCGATCCGGCCGATTTGCCTCGGGTCGCGGCTGCGCTGGCGGGGTTTGACGAGATCGATATTGACGCTGAGAACAGCTCGGTATCGGTCTTGGCCCCTGACGGGGTGGCCACGCTGGCTGAGGTGTTTCGCTGGGTCGATGCCCTCGGCATCGAACTCGTCGACATCTCGCTGCGCAAACCCTCGCTCGACGACGTGTTTCTGCACCTGACCGAACCGACCGCCACCCGATCATGAGCGCCTTGGTCGCGCTGACTGAACGTTCGCTGATCGCCGCGACGCGCGACCGCGGGATGTTCTTCGAGATCCTCTCGCCCGCGGGATATTTGGCGGGCTTCACCGTGGCACTGCACGGCCTGATCGACACCGGCCGCATGAGTTATGCGCAGTATCTGGTGCCCGCGGTGGTCATCCAGTCGGTGATATTCGTCGCGCTTCTTACGGCCAGCCGCGGCACCCGTGATCGCCTGCTTGGGCTGCACGACCGGTGGGCGACGCTGCCGATCGCCGCGGCAGTCCCCATCGGCGCTCGCATGCTGGCCACCCTGATTCGGGCCGCGCTCGCCATGTCGGTGGCGGTGGTCGCCGGCTATGCGTTCGGGTTTCGGATGAGCGGCGGACTGGGCTATGCGCTGGCCTTTGTGCTCATCACGTTGCTCCTGTGCCTGGCCGTGGCGCTGGGCGCCGACGCGCTGGGGTCCAGTACCGGTAGCGTCCAGGTAAACCAGCTACTGGCAGCACCCCAGCTGCTGCTGCTTATGCTGTCCACCGGAATCGCCCCGGAGAAAACCTTTCCCAACTGGTTGCGACCGTACGTGCGTGATCAGCCGGTGTCACAAGTCGCCGAGACCCTGCGCGGCCTGGCCACCGGCCAGGTGGCGGTCGGCAACTTAGCGGCGAGCCTGGCCTGGTGTGTGGGCATGGTGCTGGTCTTCGGCGCGATCGCGCTGCGATTGCAGAGGCGGGACTAAGTGACACCGCAGATCGGGATGCAAGGCTCGCTGCTGATTCAGACCTGGGTGCAAGCTGGCCGACTTCTTACCCGGTGGCGACGTGAGCGAGCGGTGGTGATGGGGTCGCTGGTGTTGCCGGTCTGCATCCTGCTCACCTACGAGGCGGTGCTAGACGAGCGGGTGCATAAGGTCACTGGTGTCGCCAGCGTTTACGGCCTGGTCCCGGTGTGCGCGGTGCTGTCCGGGGTGCTCGGCGCCCTGCGCACGTCGGAGGGCCTCATGGTCGACCGCCAGTTCGGGCTGCTCAGCCGGATGTGGGTGCTGCCGGTACATCGAGCAAGCGCGCTCACCGGACGGTTGACCGCGGAGGCCGCGCGAGCACTCACCGGGACGATTCTGATCACCGCCCTCGGCGTGGCAATGGGACTACGCTTCACGCACGGCTGGCACACAGTACTGGTGTACATTCTGATCCCGCCGATCGTGGTGGCCGGGTTCACGGCGCCGGTGATGGCGCTGGCCGTCCGCGCCAATGCCCGTACCGCCATGACCTTGCTGGCGATGGTGACCGTCTCGCTGGCGTTCGTGAATCCCGGTATCACTCCAATCGGGCTGTTCCCAGGCTGGCTTCAGCCGTTTGTCCGCGTGCAACCGTTGTCACCGCCCATCGAGGTGATGCGAGCGCTGGCCCACGACGGGCCCCTCCTGTGGCCGCTGGCGATGACCCTCATCTGGGCAATCGTGCTGGTGGCGGTGTTCATTCCACTGGCCGTGCGCGGCTACCGGCTGGCTGCCGAGTCCAGCGCCTAAGCGTCACGTGGCGAAATGGACCTGGTTCACGTGTGCGGCGACCCGCAACGCGTTGGCCGCGACCGTCAAACTGGGGTTCAAACCGGCGCTGGACGGGAAGAACGAGGCATCCGCGACGTAGAGGTTGTCAACTTCGTGCGCGCGGTTTTGCGGATCCAGCACGCTGGTTTTCGGTTCGGTACCGAAGCGGCATGTCCCGCAGACGTGGCCCAGGGTCGCATTGTTCTTACCGGTCCGCAGGGTGAGTGTGCGAAACGGCTTTAAAACCTCGCTCAGCTGTCGCAAAAACGCCGTGCGGCGTTCGATCTCGCTGCGGTGTAAGCGGTATTGAAGTCGCAGCCGCTGGCGGCCGTCCAGGCTGGGCCGATTGCAAGGCAGGACGCGGTTGTCCAGATAGGGCAAGTCTTCCAACATCGCGGTCAACACCAGTCCGCCGCTGAAAAACCGCTCGTAGACCGGGCGTACCGCTGGGCTCATCAGGCGCAGCGCCTTCGCTTGCCAGCCGGGGTGATTGGTCAGCATCTCCATGGATGCCAACGAGGCCATCGCGCCGGCTGACTGCACGGTGCCGTATTTCTGCCCCTCCCAGAAATAAAAGTCGTTGAGCCCAATCTCCTTGTTTTCGGCCGTAATCTTGCAGCCCCGCTCCGGCCAGACCTCGATCCAGTCGAGCAGATGACGCATCAAGTTGCGGCCCACCCAGTCCGAGCCGTTGGCCAACCCGCGCGGCCACTCACCCGACCGGGAATTGAGCAACAGCACCGGGGTGGCCAGCGCTCCGGCGGCCAGCACCACCACTTTGGCTTTGAGCGCCAGCGTGCCGGAGCGATGCTGGCAGATCACTTGGCGGACCTGGGTGTGATCGGCTTCCAGACGCACCACCAAACACTCGTCCAGCAGCTGGGCGCCGTGCTGGGTGACGGCCGGCAGTACACCGTTACGCCCGGCGTCGTTTTTGCACTGCTTCTCGCACAGATAGGCCTGGCAGGTGGCGCAACCCTCGGTGTAGTCACAAGCCATCGGCAGGTGATAGGGGTGCAGTCCACGACCCGCCAGATAGTCGACCAAGGGCTGGTTGTCCGACGAGAACGAGGGTGCTGGAGGCAGGCCGACCTCGGCTGCCTCTGGCCGCAGCGGATCAGGCTGTCCGCGAACCCCGAGCAACTTCTCGGCCTCGGCGTACCAGGGCGCCATCTGCTCGTAGGTGATCGGCCAGGCTTCGGGCACGGTGGAATCGCCCGGGTCGCGGAAATTTTCCCGGGGTGTGAAATCGCGAACAAAAAATCGCTCGCAGACCATGCCATACAAGGCCGAGGAGCCGCCTGTCCCGCTGCCGATGAACGGCACAAACCGTTTTGCGCCGCGCCCGCTGATGTCTTCGATCTCATCGGTTGAGCGGCCCGCGCGGGCCAAAGCCTCGTAGTAGGCCTCTGCGGAACGGGTCGCTCGCGGTTCGGCCAGTTCCGGCATGGCCGAGCGGATCGTTCCCGGCGTCCCGGGCAGCGTTGAGCGCCCCTTCTCGACGAACAACACCTTGCGGCCTGAGCGGGCCAGCTGGTAGCCCAGCATCCCGCCGCCCATGCCGGTGCCGACGACGATCACGTCCCACAGCACGCGTTCGGCCTCACGCGCTGCAAATGCGCTGTCAGCCAAGTCGAGCTCCTCAGCGGTTGATGGCACAAAGCTTGGCCAGCCGAAGCCGATGGCCGAACGCCAGACGGTATTCAACAAACGAGCAATAATAACGGACGCCCTCGACGTCGCCCTCGTGCAGGACAACAGAAAGCAAGACTCCGCGATGAAATTTGTGCTGGCAGCCTACGGAATGCGTGGCGATGTCGAGCCCTCTGTCGTTGTCGGGCGGGAGCTGGCGCGCCGAGGGCACGAGGTGCGCATGGCCGTCCCGCCCAACCTGGTTGGCTTCGCCGAGGCGGAAGGGCTTTCGGCGGTCGCTTACGGACTGGACTCGCGGCCCCTGGTGGAGGCGCAGCGCAACTACTGGACGTTGTTCTTCCGCAACCCCTGGAGGCTCCACGAGCTGGACACGTTGGGGCGAGAGATTTCGGAATTCGTTACCCGGTGCTGGACAGCGGAGGTGACCGCGACGTTGCTGCCGTCGCTGGCGGATGGCACCGACTTGCTCATCGCCGGTCTGGGTTTCGAGCAGTTCGCCGCAAACGTCGCGGAGTATTACGACCTTCCATTAGCCACGCTTCTGTTCCTCCCGATGCGGGCCAATGGCCACCTCCTGCCCTTCCTGCCGGCGCCGTTGGGCCGCTCCGCCATGACCGCGTACGAAAGGATGTCGTGGGGTGGTGCGGTGAAGGACGTTGAGGAGGTGCAGCGCCGGGAACTCGGTCTGCCGAAGGCGACAAGCCCTTGGCCGCAACGGATCGCCGAACGCGGATCGCTGGAGATCCAGGCCTACGACGAGGTCTACTTCCCCGGGCTGGCAGCCGAATGGGCGCCCAAATGGAACGGCCAGCGACCCTTTGTCGGCACGCTGGCGCTGGAGTTGCCTACGGATGCCGATGAGGAGATCGCGTCGTGGATCGCCGCGGGAACACCCCCGATTTTCTTTAGCTTTGGCAGCATCCCGATCGGATCCGCTGCCGAAGCGACCGCCATGATCGGCGCGGCATGCGCGCAGTTGGGCGAGCGAGCGTTAATTTCCGCTGGCGGAACTGATTTCAGCCAGGTTCCCCAGTTTGATCACGTCAAGGTGGCGGGCACGGTGAATTACGCCACGATCTTTCCGGCCTGCCGCGCCGTCGTGCACCACGGTGGCGCGGGCACCGTGGCCGCAGGTCTGCGCGCCGGAGTCCCGACCTTGATCCTGTGGACGTTCTTCGATCAGCCGCTCTTTGGAGCTATGGTCAAGCGTTTGAAAGTGGGCACCGCCCGGCGCTTTTCGACTACTACCGAGAAATCATTGGTCGCAGATCTTCGCACCATTCTCGCCCCGCAATACGTCAACCGGGCTCGCGAACTCGCCACCAGGATGACCAAGTCCTCCGAAAGCGTCGCGGCCGCCGCTGATCTTGTAGAGGATTTCGCCCAGCAGTGAGAAGGCGCGCGGCATACTGGCCGCAGCCAAGCCAGACAGTAAAGAAGCGCGACGGGAGCATGCAGGACATGGCCATAGAACGCGAACTCGTCAATCCGCTTGAGAGCAGAAAGCGGATTCTCGTTACTGGTTCACCCCGATCGGGCACGACTTGGGCTGGCCGAATGATTGCCCGTGCACCTGGTGTGGGTTATATCCATGAGCCCTTCACTCCGGAGGGTGGCGTCTTAAGCGGCTTCGCCAATCCTCTTAGAGGGTTTGAGTACATAACAGAAGAGAACTCTTACAAATTTGAGAAATATCTTGAGGACCTGCTTGATTTCAAGTACCCCGTGTGGACAAATGTCGTTCACTCCAAGAGCGCGAGGGAAGCAGCGCAAATGCTGTGGGTTTTTACGGATCTTTCCAAGCAGAGGTTGAGAAAAAACACGGCTGTTATGAAAGATCCGGTCGCCGTATTCTCCGCCCCCTGGTTGGCTCGCCGTTTCGATATGAACGTTGTGGTCACGATCCGACATCCTGCCGCCTTCTGTTCTAGCCTGAAGGTTTTGAATTGGAAATTCGACTTCAACCACTTCCTGGCGCAGCCACAACTTATGCGGGAAACTAGGTTGGCGGATTTCGAGTCGGAGATTCGCTATTTCGCCGGGAATGAACAGGAAATTATCCTTCAGGGGGCCCTCTTATGGAACTGCATATATGCGGTGATAAATGAGTACCGCATGCGCTATCCAGGGTGGCTGTTCCTCAAGCACGAAGAACTGTCAATTGATCCCGTGGATAGTTTTCGAAAAGTCTATGCGGAGCTCGGCTTAGAATTCACGACGAACGTCCGAACCGCCATTGAGGAAAGCTCGAGCGGGCAGAACCCTAAACGTCGGATTAGCAGGTTTACCCTTAACCCCTTCGAACAGGTGAGGAATGATGAATTTAGTCTTAGACGAAACAGCAGGGTAAATGTCTTAAACTGGAAGAGCCGGCTCAGCGACCGCGAAATTCTCACCATCAAAGAGCGGACAAGTGATGTGTGGAGGCTGTTCTACTCAGATCTCGATTGGTGATGTCGCGGGCTAAAAGCGTCGCGGCCGTCGCAGATCTTGTAGAGGAATTCGCACGCTTGCGGCGTGTCGGATGTTAGGTTTTGGCACGTCCCCGCGTGTCGATAAGCTGGGCGATGGACGTCCAGTCGTTCGGAAAACGGTTGAGCATTTCGTCTTTCCGTCGGTCGAGCACCGAGATATCGAGCGCCAAGAATTCATCGATGATCTCATGCTGAAGCTCGGCAAGGACATGGGAATGCGGATCTAGACTTTGCACGATCGCGAGCCCAGTTGGGCGCGCAGCGATCACATTGACCGTCAGATCTGGCCGGTACTTTTTCAAGATTAGAATCAGACGCCAGATATCTCCGCTCCAGAACAACGAAGCCCGTTCGCGAGCGGCGCTCGTCGCATCGATCGGGTACACGTCGTGGATCAGGATGACGGAGTCCGGAGAGCAGCACTTTTCCACGTTGATGAAATCCCTTAGAGCAAACTCCATCTGGTGCATCCCGTCGATGAAGGCGAGATCCACGGTCTTGCCGCCCAACTCAGAAATCACATCGCACTGCTCAAAAAATTCGTCGCTGGTCTTTGCGAACACCCGCTGACGGGGCCCCAGAGGCTTCCGCAGGCGCGGGTTCGGATCGACACCCAGCGCAAGCGTTTCTGGCCGGATGATTTCGAACGACAGGCCCTGATCGATTCCGATCTCCAGGTAGGTCGCTGGCTTCAGGTGTTCATGAATGCGGGCCAGAATCCGAAAATAATCCTCGCCGGGGAACTCCAGTTCTGCCAACATATGGTGCGCTCCGAGATGCGCTCTCGAATAGTCCGCCGTTTGCAACGCCGCATGACACAACTCCGCCGCGCGCTGGGGCCGACCCAGAAGTCGCTGGATGCGGGCGCGCCGATACAAGCGGCGTGCACTGCCTGGGTTGTATTCCATGACTCTCAACACCGACCAAGAATGGCGGCGAATTCATCGTCGTGACGGCCACGTTGGAAGCGTTGTGCCGTTTGCACCGCACCTGAAGCGAGACGACGCCGCAGATCCTCGTCCGACTCCAGCGCCATCAGGTTGGCTGCGAGTGCGTTGGCGTCCCCGGCCGTGCTGAGCAGTCCGTTGACTCCCGGCTTGACGATCTCCGGGGTGCCACCCGCGTTCGTCCCGCACACCGGCAGTCCGGCCCTCATTGCCTCCACGGTTACGCGGCCGAACGCCTCGCATTGGCTGCACATGAGGCCGACATGGGCGGCGGACCAG
>Ga0335075_10003721_pt1 | contig 24049 bp, 25 predicted proteins | sample Lox_Sample_24_FD_206723 | JGI IMG/M metagenome (GOLD analysis project Ga0335075, IMG submission 206723) | Soil microbial communities from Loxahatchee National Wildlife Refuge, Florida, United States - Lox_Sample_2.4 | ecosystem: Environmental > Terrestrial > Soil > Wetlands | place: USA...
CACACCGCGACCGATTCACGCACGGCAGCCACGACAGCCGTAAAACACCACTTCAGCGCGCTGGAGACGACCCGGCAACAGCAGTCGCGCAAGCCACTTGACAACAACCTTTTACGCTGGTTCCTAAGGGCCGCATCGGTCGACCCTGCACTCGGAACGGCGTTCTTGAGGGTCGCCGACATGACCGAACCGCCGACGAGCCTGCTGACGCCCGCGAACATGCTGCGCGTCCTCCGCTCCGCGCGCAAGGCCGGGTCCGGAGGCGGCCAGTGAATTGCCGGAACACCTGGAAGAAAGCTCTCCTTCCGCGATCACGAATGACCTCAAGTACGCGCTGCGCCGTCTCGCATCTCGCGTACGTCACCATCGTTTCTGGCCTGAGCACCTGGGTCCCTTCGCCCTGCGGGCGGCCTTGACTGCCGCTGGAAGGTCTTTACCGGTGCCTGATCAACCCGGACCTGTTCCTGCTCGCCTACGGGAAGATCTACCGGAACGCGGGCGCGATGACGCCCGGGGCCGCGGGCGAGTCCGTGGACAGCATGACCCTCGGCAAGATCGCGGCGACCACCGGGGCGCTCCGAGCCGAGCGCTTGTCGCGGACGCTAGGTCGGCGATTTCCTGGACCCTGGCCCCGGTGTCGTAGAGCGTGGAGAGCAGGATCGCGTCACGCCGGCCCTGCCGGGTGGACCGGTCGGGCCGGGCGAGCAGGAGGCGGGCCTGGTCAACGGTCAGGTGCCTGACGGCGGGGCGGTCCTGCTTCTTGGAGGGGATGGCGAGGATGTCCCTGCCAGCAGGCCATACGGGCCGGGTCCTCGGTCTGCATCCACGTGCTCGGCGGCCAGCCGCTGGTAGTCGGCGGTGTGGCTGATCGAGGAGTGGCCATGCAGGCCTGCAGGACCGGCAGCAGCGCGCCGACGTCCTCGCCGCAGTCGAACCGCAGGTTGTTGACCGCTACGCTCATTCAGCCCAGAGCCGGGCACTCATCTCGGGCGTCAGCTGGATGTACTCGACCTGGACACCGTCGGCATGCCGGGCGTAAAGGTAGCGGCCGGTCGGTCCGTCCGCGGGTCCAGCGATGATCTGGGCGCCGTGGGCGGCGAGCACGGCGCGGGCATCGTCGAGGTCGCTGACAACGGCGCACGTGGTCACGGTCTGTAGCGTTGCGATGGCCTGCGGGCTTCCGGCGAAGACCAGGAAGTCGCCGATCGCGGCCATCTCTACCTCGCCCAACGAGATGCGCAGGTCGGGATCGGCGCCGGTCAGCGCGGCCAGCAGGGGCAGCGCCTTGTCGAGGCTGTCGCTGTACAGGCGGGCGTAGGTCTTGAGGATGGTCAAGTCCAGCTCCTAGTGGTCTACATGGTCTGTTTGATCAGACTACGCTCGGGGAACCCTCCGGCTTTCCCCAGGCTTCGCACCACCGCGGACAGGACCCGCGCACGCACGCCGGGGCAGGGACAGGCAGCCCGGGGCCACCCGGACCGTGGCGCGGGCTGGCCCAGTGGTACTACCCATGCGGGCGTTGGTCCTCGAGATGGTCCGCGATAAGCCGGGCTGGGGCTACCAGGCGCATCCGGAACACGGGAAGTCCAGCGGTTTTGTATTATCAATGCTATGAAAATCTCGCAGGTGACTGATTCCGTCAATTTGGAGGCAGACGACGCGCGGATCCTTCGCACCCTGCAGATCGACCCACGTATTGGGTTCGCAGCCATGGCGTTGGTGCTCGGCCTGTCCGAACCGACTGTCGCCCGCCGCTACCGGCGGATGGTGCGTCAGGGTGTCGTGCGCGTGATCGGGGTCGTCGATCCTGGAGCACTCGGGCAGAGCCAATGGATGGTGCGGCTGCGATGCCGGCCGGGCAGCGGTGCCGCTGTTGCGGAGGCTCTCGCGCAACGCGACGATGTCAGTTGGGTCGTGCTGAGCGGCGCCGGGTCTGAGGTTACCTGCGCGGTGCGATCGCGGTCTTCCGAGCAGCGTGACGACCTGCTCGGTCAGAAGATCCCACGCGCCGCGTCCGTGATTGACCTTGAAGCCTCCGTTGTGCTGCGCAAGTTTCTCGGCGGTCGTGGGAGTTACTGGGCCGCACTGAGTCGGTTCCTGACCCCGGAAGAGGAGTTGGCCATCGGCTCCCGTGACGGTCCCCTTATCGACGCACCGATCGTCAGCCATGAACCGATGCAACTGAGCGTCCATGACGAGCAACTGCTCACCGCGCTGGCAGCCGATGGACGCGCCAGCCTCGTCGACCTTGCATCCGCAGCCGACCTCACACCAGGACGGGCGTCGCGCCGTCTCCAGGCGCTGCTGGCAAGCCAAGTCACGTACATCCATGTCGAGATTGCGCCGGCAGCCTTTGGCTACCAGGCCCGATCGAACCTATGGCTGCGTGTGCACCCTTCGGAGGTCAAGGCCGTCGGCTGGGCGCTGGCGCAAATGCCCGAGGTGGGATTCGCCGCTGCACTGTCCGGCCGGCACAACCTTCACGCAACCGTGCACTGCCGCAATCTCAACGAGCTGTTCGACTTCGCCTCTGACCGGGCTGGCACCCTGCCGGGCGTGGAGAGCATGGAAGTCAGCCCCATCTTTCGCCAGATCAAACAGGCGGGAACTCTAGTGACCGGTGATCACATGATCGATCCACGATCAATCGCGACGAGTAGCCGCCACTGACCGCGAGGATCCCAACGGCTGAAAAGGCGTCCATCGCCTGGCGCCGTCAGGGCAGGAGCACGATCTTGCCGAGCGTGTGCCGGCGCTCGAGTTCCTCGAAAGCGAAGGCGACGCGGTCGAGCGGATACCTCGCGGCGATCGGGAGTTCGACGGCACCCGAGGCGAGCAGGCCGGCCAACTCCCGCAGCACTTCCGGCAATTCCGGCGCGGAGACGGCCCCGGCGCCGTCCATCCGCACACCGAGCTCGACCGCGGCAGGGGAGACGACGATGGTCTCGATGCGGTCCGGCCGCACACCGAGATCGGCGGCAAGGCGCACGTACTCGGGCCCGAACAGGTCGATGAACGCGTCGATCCCATTCGGGGCCGCGGCGCGCAGGCGTTCGCCAAGGCCATCGCCGTACTCGACCGGAATCACCCCGCGCGCAGTCAGCCACCCGGCGCTCGAACGCGACGCGATCCCGAGTACCGTCGCCCCGCGCCGCATGAGCAACTGCACGACCAACGTGCCGACTCCGCCCGTCGCACCCGAGACAGCGACGACATCGCCCGGACCCGGGTTCACGGCACGGACCGCGGCGTAGGCGGAAGAGCCCGCGACGTATAGCGCACCAGCGACCTCCCAGGGCAACGCATCCGGCTTGCGAATGAGCTGGGTCACCGGGACGACGGTGTGCGCGGCATGGCTCGAGCGGGCCCAGGAAAAACCGAGGACCGCGTCGCCGGCGCAGAGGTCCGCTACGCCCGGCCCCGTCTCGAGCACAATCCCGGCGAGATCGCTGCCCTCACCGGAAGGAAAGGTGGCCGGCAGAAGCTCGTGCAGCGCGCCCGAACGGATGATCACCTCGCCCGGGTTGATGCCCGCCGCCCGCACCTCGACGAGCACCTCGCCGTCGCCGGGTCGAGGCATGGGAACGTCGCGCACCGACAGCACCTCGCGCCCGCCGTAACGGTCGAAGCGCACGGCCCTGGTCTGCACGGCTGGCGTCGGTGGGGTCGACATCAGTGCTCCTTCGTCTAGTCGCTTTGAGCGGCTCCAGGAGCCGCGGCCGCTACCAAGTCTTAGGCAGCAGACAGCGCAAAACAACGAGAATCCGGCATCGCTGTCGTATCGGAGATGTAAAACCCGCTCCGATGACTGATTCCGTCACCTTGGATGCAGATGACGCGTAGATCCTTCGCGCCTTGCAGGTCGACCCACGTCTTGGGTTCGCAGCTATGGTGGCAGCGCAACCTGTACCGCTCGAATACTCGATGGAGTGGATGACCTGCACTTTCGCCAGCAGACATGACGTGGTGATGGTTAGCTTGCCGGATGCTGCTTAAGATCGCCTACGTGCTTACGTGCCTGGTGCTCAGCCTGGCCGTTCTGGCGTTCCGCAGTGACCTGGCGAAGGATGCGGAACTGCTGGCGCTCCGGCATGAGAACGTGGTACTGCGGCGGCACGTCGGCCGCGCAAGGATCCACAGAAAACTCGTCCTGGGCAGCCTGATCAACGAAGACTCACGCGCCGCCTGACACCCCGAAAAACCGCACCCATGGGCAGCGGCATTAGCCTCGGCTAGGAGCGACGGGCTGGATGACCGCCCGCCCGGTGGCGCCGGTAACGGGGGGCTATGTCTGGCTGGTCTTGACCATCGGCGCGATGGTCGTCTGCGGGTTGCCTCGCAAGCCCGTCCCAGCCGGAGTGGCCATGCCACTGGAGGACGAGTAAGCGGCGACAGCCCGCAGTGCGATGTCCACTGCTGCTTGCAGGTCCTCGCGGCTGACGCCGGCCGCGGCGTGGACGGCCAGGCCTTGGCCCAGGGTGGCGACGAAGCGGGCCAGGGCGGCGGTGTCGGTGGCGGGTGCGAGGTCGCCCTCTTTCGCCGCCCGGGCCAGGCGCTGCGCGAGCGCGTCCTCGAAGACCGCCCGGTATTCGGCCAAGAACTCGGAGATGCCGCTGTTCGCTTGCGCGCAGGACAGGCCGCCCTGGATGGACAGGCAGCCAGGCGGGTGTCCGCTGCCGGTGAGGGCGTTGACGGCGGCGCGCAGGTAGGTCTCGGTGACGTCGTAAGCGGTGGGCTGCTCCAGGGTGGCCGCCGCGTACGCCACGTAGGTGTCCCGGTAGCGGGCGAGGGCGCGCCGGAACAGCCCTTCTTTGCTGCCGAACGCGGCGTACAGGCTCGGCTTGTTGATGCCCATGGCTTCGGTGAGCTCACTCATCGAGGCGCCTTCGTAGCCATGCTCCCAGAAGACGCGGATCGCCCGGTCGAGGGCCTCGTGCTCCTCGAAGCCCCGCGGCCGTCCCCTGCCGCGGCGGTCGTCAACGCTCATGAAACCCCACTCTACCGTCCGGTACAAAAAGTTTTACCGGGCGGGGCGGAACCTGTTAGCCTGGCCTGCAACCGTTCGGTACAAAAAGGAGGTTACATGGGACAGCTTGACGGCCGGACCGCCCTCGTCACCGGCGCCACCTCCGGCATCGGCCTCGCGGCCGCCCGGGCGCTGGCGGCCGAGGGGGCGTACGTCTTCCTGAGCGGGCGGCGCAAAGAGCGCCTGGACGAGGCCGTGGCCGGGATCGGCGCCGGCCGGGCGGCCGGGATCCGCGCCGACGTCACCGATCTCGCGGACCTCGACCGAGTCATGGCGGCCGTCGGGCAGACCGGGCGGAGCCTCGACATCCTGTTCGCCAACGCGGGCATCGCCGAGTTCGCCGTCCTAGGCGAGATCACCTGGGACCGCTACGCGGACACGTTCAACACCAACGTGGGCGGCATCGTGTTCACCGTGCAGAAGGCGCTGCCGCTGCTGAAGTACGGCTCGTCGGTCATTCTCTGCGGCTCCAATGTCGGCGTCAAGGCATCGCCGGCGATGAGCGTCTACGCCGCCACCAAGTCCGCCGTCCGCTCCTTCGGGCGCACCTGGGCCGCGGAGCTGGCCGGCCGGGGCGTCCGCGTCAACACCATCGCCCCCGGGCCCACTGAGACCCCCGGCCTGCTCGGGCTGAGTCCCGATAGCGAGCAACTGCGCGCGGCCGTCACCGCGACCGTGCCCATCAATCGCATCGCCCGGCCCGAGGAGGCGGTCGGCGTCGTGGTCTTCCTTGCGTCCGACCGCGGCAGCTTCATGACCGGCGCGAGGTCTACGTCGACGGCGGCGCCAGCCAGGTCTGACGCAACAGCAGCCTCGCACAAAACCACGCCCAGATTGAAAGGGGAAGGGAAACGGACCGGAAACGGCACCGCGCCCCCGACCAGCAGTGCCGGTGGAGGCGGGGCTGGCCGGCCGGGTGCGGGCGGCGGCGCGGGCCGCGGGGACCTCCCCGGCGGTGCTGTTCCACCTGGGCTGGGCGCGGGTGCTGGCCGCGCTGACCGACCACGAGCACGCCCCGCTCGCGGTGGCCCAGCGGGCCAGCGGCGTCGCGGCTCCCGCGCCGCTGTTCACCTCCCTGCTGAACTACCGGCACAGCCCGCAGCGAGACTCCGGCCGCGCCGGGCTGGACGGCATCGAGGTCATCCACGCCAGCGGCGCGACCAACTACCCGGTGACGGTGTCGGTCGACGACGACGGCACCGGGTTCGCGCTGACCGCCGAGGTGGCGGCGCCGGGTGACCCGCAGCAGGCCCCGCTCTCTTGACGGTAAGAGGAAGCCAACGCAGGCGTTATCTTCTAGCCCCCCACGGAGGAACGGCCGTCATCTCGCGTGTCCATTCACGGGGTGCCGGGAGTTGGCGTTAGCTGACTGCGGGCAGTGGCGGTAGCCAGGGCTTTCCCTCGAGGGCGGCGCGGACGGCGTCGAGGGCGGCGGTGCCGTGGGCGGCGGTGGAGTCGAGGTAGCTGCGGATCCGGCACCATCGCGAGAGCGTGGCCGGGGATTGCCAGTAGCCCGAGACGGCCTGGTGCCGTTTTGCGGCTCTCGCGCCGCGTTCGCTGGCGTTGCTCGTCCAGTCGACGGCGAAGTCGCGGGTGGACAGGAAGGCCTGTTCCTTGTAGCCGCGCAGCCAGCAGGCGAGCGCGTGGCCGGGGTGGTTCCCGGTGTCCCAGTCGCGGAGGCGGTTGCGGACCTCGCCGGACCTCGCGGCGGTGTCGTAGCGTTCGCGCAGGTCATCAAGGACCTCCGGGGCGAGTCGGGTGCTGCCGCGGGCGCGGGCGTCCTCCACGGCCCGGTGCGCGTCGCGGAGGATCGTGATGATGTCGCCGGCCCAGTTCTGGGCGCCGCCGGGGCCGAGTTTCCAGACGGCCCTCGCACGGCGGATTATGTGGGCACAGCACTGCTGGATCCCGGCGAGCCGGGAGAGAAGGTGCTGGTAGCCGGTGTAGCCGTCGGTCATGAGGTGCCCGGTGAAGGCGGCGGGGATGCCGCCGCCGACGCTGTCCTTGCGGCGGGAGGCCAGGGCGAGCATGAGGCGCAGCCGCGCGTCCGGGGTGGTGACGATCAGCACGTGCGGCGCCCCCGCGGCCTTCTTCTCGTCCTGCGGCTTCCCGTTCTCCTCCTCCGGGTCCGGGAGGGGGGTCCTGTCCAGCACGTTCACCGGGGTCTCGTCCGCCGCGAGCACGTCCTCGGCGGTCAGCGCGGCGGCCACCGCCTCGTCGGGCCCGCCGGCCCGCAGCCTCGCGTTCATCCTGGCCACGGCCTTGTCGACCCAGCCGGCGGACACGTCCTCGCCGGCCAGCATGCCGATCAGCTGCGCGGACCGCTCGGACGGCACGTTCCCGTAACAAGACAGCAGCACCGCGGCCGCGCTCAGCACCGGCCCGTAAGAGGCACAGCCCTGATGGAACCCCGGCGGCGCCGCCGCGTACGTCACCGTCCCCGCAGCCCCCGCAGGCCAGCCCGGGCAGCAGGACCTCGGTGACCTTCCGGAGGATCTCGATGTCGATGACCTGCGCCCACGGCGGCTCCGCGGGCCCCGCGCCGTCCAGGGGCCCGTGACAGGACCGGCACTCCGCCGGCGGCTCCGCGGCCTGCGAGCCGCCGGGGTCCGGGTCGCGCTTGAGGCCCTTCCCCTGGTGGCCGGGCTGCCCGCCCTTCCTGCGGTCCTTGCTGCGCTCCCGCTCGGGCTCCTGCCGGGCCTTCTCCTCCCGGGCCTTGCGCTCCGCCCTCGCCCCGATGCCCTCTTCCGACGACGGGGTCCCGGAATCGCTGCTGTCCATCGGCAGGCGGCGCTCCAGCTCCGCGACCCGCAGCTCCAGCCGCCGCTCCCGCTCACGGGAGGCACGGGCCTCATCCGCCGCCGCGTGCAGCCGGGACAGCACGGTCTCGACCTGCGCCTGCAGTACCGCGATCTGCTCGTCCCTCGCCGCGATGACTGCCCGCAGCCGCTGCACAAGCGGCTGCTCAGCGGACTCATCGGGCACGAGCCGCAAGCATGCACAACCTGAACTAAAACTTCAAGCACCCCAGCCCGTCGGCGTGTCGAGGGCGTCGCCGCCGAGACCCCGTGAATGGACACCATCTCGCCCTTAAAGCCGGACGGCTGGCCCTGAGCTAACCATATTACCGCGCACGTAAATGGCGAAGTGAGGTTCCCCCCTCTCGACGGCCACCGTCGGTTTGGGGTCACGCGGTCGAGTCTGTGGTCCAGTAGAGTTTCTCGAACGCGATCGGGCTTAGCATCTTAAGGCTTGAATGCCGCCTGTATGGATTATACCAACACTCGATCCATTCAAACATCGCGGACGCAAGGTCCTTTCTCGTCTGCCATTTGCACGTGTCGAGTAGCTCGATCTACATGCTGCCCCAGAATGATTCCATCCTGGAATTTTGCGCCGTGTGCGCGGAAAGGAGTCGCCGCTGTAGGAGGCGATGACTTGAAGTCATGACTGCACGTGAGATGAAGGTTTCGTGGCCCTTCGGCGCCGCCCTGCGGGGGGAGGCGTCAAGCCACCGCATGCTGCGTTAGCTGAAGACTGTCGTGGTGAGCGATGCGGAAAAGGCGGCGTGAGAGCCGTCAGGCGGGGACCGGGAAGGCGAACGCGAGTGAACCACCGCTGAAGCGTCGAGAGTTGAAGACGGCATCTGAACCGGGGTGATAATGCCCGCCCCGGGATAAGCCTGGCGGATACCCGACTTACTGGCCAGGCGGTGCCCGGCGTGCAGGTGGCGCGAGCCCGGTCTGCGGCTCGCGTGCGGAAACACGGGAAGGCCCGCGCTGACACTGCGCCCGCGTGATGCGGGATGCGAGAGGGAGCGCACCAAGCCGCCGGAACGGCGAGGTGCTGAGTACCGTCGCGGCGCGGGCCGGCGGACCGGCCCGTAGTAGCGCAGAGGCCCGCGTAATGCGGGCGGAGCGAAGGGGCCGGCTCATCTGGACTTGTGAGCGCGAGCAACCGGGGCTGCTGCCCTGGGAGGAGACGAGCGAGCATGTCAGGGCAGGACGAGAAGCCGTTTGACATACCGAAGATGCTGGTGTGGCAGGCGTGGAAGCGCGTTGCGGTAAACGGCGGTGCCCCGGGGGCGGATGGCGTGACCATCGAGGACTTCAAGGCCGGTCTTGGGGACAACTTGTACAAGATCTGGAACCGGATGTCCTCGGGCACGTACTTCCCGCCGCCGGTGCGGGCGGTCGAGATACCGAAGGCCTCGGGAGGCACGAGAATTCTCGGCGTGCCGACCGTGGGCGACCGTGTGGCGCAGACAGTGGCCGCGATGGCGCTGGAACCCCGTGCGGAGTCGGTCTTTCATGACGACTCCTACGGCTACCGGCGCGAGCGCGGGGCGCTGGACGCCGTCGGCACGTGCCGTCGTCGGTGCTGGGAGAAGGGCTGGGTGATCGATCTCGGCATCCGCAAGTTCTTCGACTCGGTGCCGTGGGATCTGGTCGTGAAGGCGGTGCAGGCCAACGTGACACACGAGCAGCGCTGGATCGTGCTGTACGTGAAGCGCTGGCTGGCCGCGCCGATCGTGATGCCCGATGGCAGGGAGCAGGCACGGGACAAGGGAACCCCCCAGGGTTCTGCGATTTCACCTGTGCTCGCTAACCTGTTCATGCATTATGCGTTCGATAAATGGCTGGAACGTGAGTTCCCGCTGGTGGACTTCGAGCGTTACGCCGATGACGCCGTGATCCACTGCGCGACGGAGCAGCAGGCCCGCAGGGTCCTCGCTGCCCTGGAGGAAAGGATGGCCGAAGTCGGGCTGCAGCTGCATCCCGACAAGACCAGGATCGTGTACTGCAAGGACAGGAACCGGCGGCGCAGAGACTGCGCGGAAACGTCGTTCACCTTCCTCGGCTACACGTTCCGCGCCAGGCAGGCCCCGGCCCGGCAGGGAGGCGGCGTGATGTTCAGCGCGTTCCTGCCCGCGGTCAGCAAGGACGCCCTCAAGAGAATGAGCGAGGAAGTCCGCTCCTGGCGCATCCACCTGCGCAGCGGCACCGAACTGGGGGACATTGCCTCGTGGATAAATCCAGTCATAAAAGGCTGGATGAACTACTACGGCAGGTACTACAGGACCGCGCTGAACGGCCTGCTCCAGCGGATCAACACCTACCTGGTGCGCTGGGCGAAACGGAAATACAAGCGGCTCAGGTCATACAAGAAGGTGCGAAAGTGGTGGGAAGGACTGACCGCGAGGCAGCCCCGCCTATTCGCGCACTGGGCATGGATGACCGATTTCAAGTACAGCCTGTAGATGGGACGAGCGGAGTGACGGGAGACTGTCACGCTCCGTTCTGTGGGAGCCCGGGGTGAGATTCCCCCGGGCCACCCGGCGGGCTCAGCCTAATAGGGGTTACCGGGTCGTCGATGCGGCAGACTCGGTGCCTGGTGGCCGCCGGCAGGTGAGCACTCGCTCAGCCTGGGCTTGGAGCCCTTAACGTAGATCGTGCCCCTGCCGGTGCCCGGGAGAGCCGGATCGCTGCTGGGATGTCGCGCCCCCGTTCGCGGGTGAGCACTGATCTATTAGGTTGCTGATGGTTCTCCTGCTGGTCACTGGCTTAATTCGGCGTTGTGACCTGGAGGGTGGATGCGGCTGTTCGTGGGTGATGACTGGGCTGAGGACCATCACGACGTGGAGGTGACGGACGAGGCCGGGACGCCAGCGCCTTCTCCACGGCAGGGGTGGCGTAGAGCTTCTTCCAACATCGGCGTCGGCGGCGAGGCAGGCGCGTACTCGCCGACTCGCCGGTGCCGCAGGGGATGAGTACGTGCCGACCAGACTAACTCGATGAGATCACGGAATCCCGCGAGCAGCGCGCTGAGGCCGACCTCGAACTCGTCGTCGCTGCTGACCTCCGCGAGCACGTCGGCGTGCCGGACGATAAGTGGGAAGGCCGCCGAGTCCTGAGAGCTGTAGAGCAGCCGCCGGTAACGGCTCTCGGCTGGGTCCGACGCGTCCAGCCCGAGGTTGAACTGCACCGAGCCGACGATGAAGGTGGCCAGCGAGAACGCGGCGGCGGTCGCCAGCCGGGGGCTCATCCCGGCCCGGGTGAACAGGCCGAGGGCGTACTCCATCCCCACCATCGAGTTGGGGCCGAGCCGTTCGGTCCCGTGCAGGAGCGAGACCAGGCCGGGATGCTGGCGCAGGTGATCGCGGGAAAGGCGGGCGGACCACGCCGCCTGCCCGGCCCAGTCCAGGTCGCCGGGCGGGGGTGTGCTTGCCACGGGCATCACCTGGTCGGCGAGCAGCGTCACGAGCTCCTCGCGGTTGCGGACGTGACGGTAGAGCGATGTCGCCTTGCACCCCAGGGCGTCGGCGACGTTGCGCATCGTCAGCGCGGCTGCCCCGCGGGTGTCGATCAGGGCCACGGCCGCCTCGAGGATGGCCTCGAGTGTCAGCGACCTGTGCCTCTTCGGCCTAGGCAGTCCCTCTCTCGCGAGCCACCAGGCCGCCGTTCCCGGTCTCGAGTCGTCGTCCTCCGGCGGCGCACCTGTCGCATCGGTCACCATTTGTTCACCAGCCAAGCCTAGCGGTTGAGCGAAACCCTCGCATCCCTTATGCTAACACTGTAAGCATAAGGAACGCGCGGGGCCGCCTAGGTCCGTGGCGGTGCCCGGGCGGACTATCACGAGGGAGAACGCAGCATGCGGGCTGTCAACAACACCAGCGACGGGATCCGTGTCGTCGACGCCGAGGAGCCGGGCGGGACCGGGGTGCGGCTGTCGGTCGCTGCCGCGGGGATCTGCGGTACCGACGTCAACTTCGCGGCCGCAGGCATGACCGGCTTCATCTATGGACATGAGTTCGCCGGGGTGGACGACAACGGCACGGCCTATTTCGTCGAGCCGATCATCTACGGCGGCGAGTGCGAGGAATGCCGCAGCGGCAATACCCAGCGGTGCACTGAACCAGGCCATGGCAGCCTCGGGCTGTTCATCGACGGTGGGATGGCCGAGGCGGTCAGGGTCCCGGAATACACGCTGCTGCCCCTGCCCGCGCAGCTGGACGTGAAGGACGCGAGCCTGATCGAGCCCGGCACGGTTGCCTGGCACGGGGTTCGCCGGGCGCGGGTGCAGTCGGGAGAGCGTTTCCTCGTGGTCGGCGGCGGCTCGATAGGGCTGCTGGCGGCCGCCGGCGCGCAGTACCAGGGTCTCGATGTGGACGTCGAGACCAGGCATGAGCACCAGCGGGCCGCCGCCGAGCGGCTGGGGTTCGGCCGCCCGGTCGGCGCCTATGACGTCGTGCTCGACACGGCGGGCACGGAGTCGAGCCTGGCGCGGTCCGCGGAGGCTGCACGGCCGGGAGGCCGGGTCGTCTCCCTGGGCGTGTTCACGACCACGATGCCGGTCCCGGGCGTGCTGAGCCTCACCAAGGAACTCAGCTACGTCAACAGCATCGCCTATGGCAGGCACGACGGGGCGCGGGAAGTCGAGGAGGTCGCGTCCATGCTGGCCAAGAGGCCCGAGATCGCGCAAACAGTCATCACGCACCGGTACCCGATCGAGGATGCCGCACAAGCATTCCGGGTTGCGGCCGCGCGGAACGCCGGGTCGATCAAGGTGGTCATCGAACCCTGACCCGCAGCCGCCACTGTCGGCCGGGAAATCAAGGCTCTATCCCGAGCGACAGTGGTGGCTCCATCCGGAGTTCCAGTTCTACGGCACCTGACACGGCTGCCATGATGATTGCTGCTGTATCCACGTGATAGCCCACTCGAACGACGACCGGAGTGCGAATTCCTTTGTCCAGCAGTGTTGCGATCGTGACCGGCGGAGCGGGCGGCATAGGCCTCGCCACCGCGAAGATTATCGGACGTGACCACCTTGTGGTGATCAGCGGCCGCAAGCAGGAAACTCTCGACGCCGCGGTCTCTGACCTGGCCGCGGGGGGCGTTACGGCGGTGGCCGTCGCCGCGGACGTCACCCAGCGGGCCGCGGTGGACGCGCTCTTCGCGAAGGCGGCCTCGCTAGGGGAGGTCAGGGCAGTCGTCCACTCCGCCGGCGTGAGCCCGGAGATGGGCGGCACCCATGACTGGCTGATCGCGATCAACGCTTTGGGCACCATCAACGTCACCGAGGCGGCGCTCGGTATCGCGAACGAAAGGTTCGTGCTCGTCAACGTGGCCTCGATTGCCGGGTACCTCCTGCCCCGGTTCCTCATCCCCAAGCGCACGTTCAGGCACGCGTTCAATGACCCCGCCGCGCTCAGCGCGAGGCTGGTCAAGGCGGCCGGCCGCATGCCGCGCAACCAGCGATCGAGGGTGGCATACCCTATCAGCAAGAACTTCGTGATCTGGTACACCGCAAAAATGGCCGCCGCCTTCGGTGCCAAGGGCGCCCGGATCCTTTCCGTCTCTCCCGGCATAACCGACACCGAGATGGGCCGACTTTCGAAGGACGACGCGAAAGGGCTGATCCAGGACTCCGCGCTCAAGCGACTCGGCGAACCCGAAGAGATCGCCGAACTTCTCGCGTTCTGCGCCAGCGAGAAACCCGGTTTCCTGACCGGCATCGACATAATCTGCGACGGCGGCACGAAGGCCGGTGTCACTCTGAAAAGTGTGATCGCCGGGGCCCGCGGGCACGGGATCGCCAAGGTCGTTTGAGACGTGTGTCTCATAGCGGCAGGTAGCCGAGGACACGGTTTCTGTCACGCGCGATGGTCTGGAGGGTGCGGGTAATCTCGGTGACGCCGGAAAGATGGAGCGGGGCTTTCTTTCGCGAGCTCCAGGCGGTGGGCCGGGCCGAGTCCACGGTTCGTTCCTATGCTCATTAATGCCGAGTTAGGCATTAATGAACTCTGGGCATGGGACAGCCGCGTGCAGGCATCCACTACCCGAGATCGGCTGGCGAGTTCCAGGCGTGGTTCCGCACCGATGCGGACTGCCTGGATTACCTGGACTGGGTGCGCTGGCCCGGCGGTTTCACCTGCCCGTCGTGCGGCCATGCCGGCGGCTGGCGGCTCGCAGACGGCCGGTATGAGTGCGCCGGCTGCAGCGGGCGTACCTCGGTGACGGCGGGCACGATCTTCGACCGTACGCGCACGCCGCTGACGGCGTGGTTCACCGCCTGCTGGCTGTTTGCCACTCAGAAGGACGGCATCTCGGCGCAGAGCCTGCAGCGGGCGCTGGAGATTGGACCTATATCGGCGGGGATGAGCCGGGCCTGCGGGGCGGCCGGGCCAAGGGCAAGAAGGTACTCGCCGGCGTCGCGGTCGAGGTGCGCGAGCCGAAGGGGATCGGTCGGTGCCGGATGGCGGTGCTGGCCGACGGCTTAGCGCAATCGCTGAACCCGTTCGTGACCGGTGCCGTCGAGCCGGGCAGCACCGTGATCACCGACGCGTGGCAGGGCTACAGCGGGCTGCAGGGCCTCGGGTACATCCGTGAACGCCGCCGCCAGCGCGCCGCCCGTGCCCGGGGTGAGGACCCGGGCGAGCTGCTGCCCGCCGTGCACCGCGTCGCCTCGCTGGCCAAGCGGTGGCTGCTGGGCACTCACCAGGGCTCGGTGGACGAGGCTCACCTGCCCGCCTACCTGGATGAGTTCGTCTTCCGGTTCAACCGGCGCCGCGCACGAAGCCGCGACCTGCTCTTCTACCGGGTGCTGGAGCTGGCCGCCGGCCGTGAACCGGTCCGCTTCCAGGACCTGCTGGCCAGCAAGAAGCTGCGCCCGGGCCCGGCAGCACGGGGCTGGGGTCACCCGCCGAGCCTGGACCGTCCAGCGGCGAACCGGCCACGGAGGACCGGCGAACTCCAGATGGAGCTACCGATTCCACTCCGGTTATGTGAATACCCCAGAGACCCGCTGGGTCATTACGGCTGAAGGCGGAGACGTGCGTGCCGTTCGACCCGGAGTCCAAGGGTGGGGCCGAGGCGACAGTGAAGATCGCCAAGGCCGACCTGGTCTCCTCGGGCGCCAACCTGCTGCAGGACTGCGGCAGCTTCGTGGAGCTGCAGGAGGCCTGCCAGGAGTTCCGTGACCGGCTCGCCGAGGCCCTCGCAGGCAAAGGGGTGACCCCGCTGGCAACCTAACCCCCGCCCGCCGGGAGAACACGCGGCCACCAGCCTTCCACCCGCATCAAGGGCAGCTTTTGGACGGTCCGCCAGATGCCACTTAGCTTAGGTCGACGATGAACTGCTCGAGCAATTCGGCGAACTCAGCGGGCGCTTCCCGGTGGAGAGCGTGCCCGGCACCGGGGATCAGCTGGATGTGGCCGCGCCACAGGGTCGGGACGGCCAACTGCTGCAGGTAGTTGAGGCTGACCAGCTGCTCGCCCTCGCCGTGCAGGATCGCCACGGGCTGAGGAAGCGTGCTGATGATGGCGATCTCGTCGGCGAACCTGCCCTCGCCGATGCTGGCGAACAGCCCCGTGCGGGCTTCGCCGTCGGTGCGCAGGAAGTCGGCGGTGAACTCATCAAGTGAGAGGGCCGAACCGGGCGCGGTGAAGCTCGCGACGGAGGCCCGGGCCTGCTCCGGCTCGACGGCGGCGGTGAAAGCGACACCCATCGCCGGGTTCGGCAGGAACGCCTCGCCCATCTGGGCGGCGGAAGCTATCGGCGGCGCGCCGAAGAGGAAGTACCCGGCCGCTTGAGGCAGCGCCGGAGCGGCCTCGATCGCGATGCTTCCGCCCAGGCTCCAGCCTACGATCACCGCTTCCGCCGTGCCGGTGGCCTGGGCGAACCCGGCGAGCACGGCGGCATAGCCGGGCAGGGAGTAGTCCTCGGGGTTCTTTGCCGGGGCTGAGGATCCGTGCCCCGGCAGGTCGAGGGCCAGGCAGCGGAAGCGCTGGCCGAACGGGCCGGTCAGGAGCGGATCCCAGGTGCGGGCCGATGAGGAGTTGCTGTGCACGAAAATAACCGCGCGACCCCGGCCGTCACTCTGCGAGAATGCGATCTGCTGATTGCCGACGGTGATGTCCTGCCTGTTCACATGCTTCCTCTCGCCCCAGTCCGGATCCGGTTCACGCGAGACAGGCCTCATATGTAAGCGCTGCCGACACAGGCCTCGGCTGGGTGTCCCATGCGATCACTCATCTGCGATTTGCGTGCCACCATTCTCTCCGGGCCAGACAGCGGGCGCATTGACTGTCCGTGCACGGTTGCTGGACGTCAGTGCTGCCGCGTTGTAGCCGTATGTCGCCTTGAAGAGCCTGCTGAAATGCGCCGGGTCGGTGAATCCCCAGCGCGCGGCGACAGCCGCGACCGTCCGGTCGCTTCGCGCCAGGTCGGCGCGGCACTGTTCCAGGCGGCGCTGGCGGATGAGGGCCGCGACGGTCAGCGGCTGGTCTTCGAAAAGTTTGTGAAGCTGGCGTACGGAGATGTGGAGTGCCGCGGCGACCCTGCCCGGAGCGAGATCGCGGTCCGACAGCCGGGCCTCGATGTAGCCGAGAACACGGTCACGCAGCGCCTCGTCGGGGCCCGGGCGCAGGTCGCCCAGCTGGGCCTCCAGCGCTACCGAGATCAGTTCGATCACCGCGGTCGCTGACCGGTCCGCCTCGCCGGGGCGGAAGCCGGTCAGCGACCGGGCCATGTCCCGCGCCAGCGAGGACACCAAGGCCCCCGGGCCGCGATCGCCCTTGATGCGCACGCCGACCAGGCGGGCTGCGTCGCCGAGGCGTAGCCGCAATTCCCGCCGGGGCACCAGCATTGTTACATGCGTGGAGTCGGTCGCGGCATACCGGACAGGCCGCGCCGGATCGATGAGGACCAAGTCGGCTGGCGTGAGATCGGCGGTCCCGCGGCCCTGCTCGACGCGCGCCCGTCCCCGCGTCAGCAGGTCGATCTGCCATATCTCCTCGTCGGCGGCACGGATGCAGCGAGCATCCCGGAAGCACTCGCCCGCAGGCGTGACCACCTCGATCAGCTGAAGAGGGCCGAGGCCGCGCGCTGTGACGCTGCCCTGGAATTCCCCGCTGTCGTGCCGCCCGCTGAGCACAGGCAGCCCGCTGGCCGCGCGTGTCTCCTGGAAGGTCTCAATGTCGGTGAACACGTCTCCAGAGTAGTGCTGGTTAGCGATGGTCTAGTGCTGTGTGTTCTCTGTCAATGAACGTTCCTTGCCTGCCATGCGGCGTCCGGGGTGCTCGCCTGGCTGGCCCCGCGTCCATCCCGATCCCGCACCATCAGGCCGCCGTGGCCACCTCTCGCCTGACGGGCCTAGGGCACCTTTGTTTCCGCGACTTGGACGTTAGTCCTGAGTTTCACTGCGAGTTATCGATGGGCTGTCCTGGCGGGCATGGCGGCGGCCGGCGGCGCCTTCGGGCGCTGCTGGTGACGGCGGGTCAGCCTCCAGCGGGGACGCGTGCCCTGGCGGCGTGCTCGGCGACGAGCCGGTCGAGGGTGCCCAGTGCTGCGGTGAGCTCTGGCGGTGCGTTGGGCCGGCCGGGTGCCATCAGCGGTCGCAGGACGTGGTCGTAGACGCGGGTGTAGAAGCAGGCGAACAGCAGGCCGTCGCGGGTGAGGGTGTAGCGGTTGCGTCCGGGGACCCTGGCGATGAGTCCGTTGCGGGAGAGCCGCGCCAGGTCGTAGCTGGCCTGGTTCATGCTGTAGGGCCGGTTCAGCAGGCCGGTCATCAGGCCGCGGAGGGTCCTGTTCGTGATGCCGGGAACGGTGAACAGCATGGACGCGATGGCGCCGGCCAGGACCTGAACCCGAAGGTCGCCGAACCGGAGTGCGGGCGCCTTCCTGCCATCCTCGGTGAGGGTGGGCCTGGTGCTCCGCTCGATGACTGGACTCACGAGCACGGTGTCCTGGCCGGCAGTCTCAGTTTCCAGCAGGAAGGCGTTGACCGCACGCGCCTTTTCCTGCAGCTCGGGGAGGTTCTGCAGCCTGCGGTTGATGCGCAGGTCGCTGGGGTTGTTGATGACGGTCTCGATGCGCAGCGCCCGGCCGTCTTTGAGGTACTGCTTGAGCCGGGAGTGCTTGTAGAAGACGTTCATGGTGACCAGCTCGCAGTACTGGTCGATCTTGGTCTTGAAGCCGCCGGGCGGCGGTCCGCTGGGGAACCCGCGGGCATCCTTCCGGCGGAACAGCAGCTCCGCGTTCTCCGGCCGGCCGAGGTCCATGTTCTCCCGTAGCAGCGACTCGAAGAACGCGCGGGCGTGCACGCCGGCGTCGAAGACCAGGGTGCGGGAGGTCTCGACCTGCCGCATGGACAGCTCCCACCAGAAGCCGCCGTCCCGGTCCGCGGGGGTGAGCGGGAGCGGGATCGCGGCCGTCCACCGGTCGAACCAGTCCTGGACGTGTCCGGGGCTGAACCGGTCGCAGACCTGCTGGAGGGTAGCAGGATCACCGCAGGAGGCGAACCCGTTGGACAGCTCGCTGAACTCCAGGCCGGCGGCGAGGGCCTGCCGCTTGGCCCACTCGTGCCCGTTGACCCAGGCCTTGACCGGATACGGGAAGTAGGTGCAGATCTTGATGAACCCGCCGCCCATCGACTCGTCCCAGATGTAGACGTGGAACACCGAGACCCGGCGCTTCTCCCTGGTGAAGGAGAACTGGGGAGGCTTGCCCGGGTCGGTGTCCCGCTTGCGTGCCGTCCACACTCCCTGGAACTCCTGCGCGCAGCCGACCGCGGCCACCTGCGACCGCCCGGAGGAGGCCGCCGCGTCCAGGTAGGGGGCCATCACGTCCGCCTTGCGCTCGCCCGGCTTGAAGGAGACAAGCGGGATGCCGTTCGCCGTCGCCCAGTCCCTGACGTCCTTGCGGAACTTCAGCCCGATGGGCTCGAACAGTGCCGGGGACACGATCGGGTTCCTCCGGTGCTCGTGGAAGAAGTAGATGATCCCGCCGCCCGTCTGGAGCCGGGGCACGTACCCGTTCAGATACAGCCGGTCGATGCAGGAGATATCCAGCGTGACGTGTCCCGCCACCATCTCCGCGGCACTCGCCGCTGCCGGCGTCGGCCCGTTACCTGAACCCATCCCGACCACCCCGCATTAGTCCCTACGGTCTGAGGATGAATCAGGCGTCAGCTTCGTGAGACGGGAACCGCAGAACTCGGCGGTCCGAGGCGTAGCCTCTCTGGATAAGTGATTCCGGGGGATTCAGGGGTTTCCGGGCATAAAGAGGCGAGGGTCTCCATGATCGATTTGTAGAAAAGAACATCGAGACCCTCGCTACGGCGCTGTACGTCAAGATCGATGACATGCTCCTAGCCAAGCCTGGCCTGGCCCCCTGGCGGCCGGATGGCGGCATCGTCCCTACTGTCAGTGACGCCGAAGTGCTGGCCATGGCGGTCATGTCCGCCTTGCTCGGCTTCCGGTCGGAGCGGCGCTGGCTACGCTACGCACGTGCCCACCTCGGGTGCCTGTTCCCCCGGCAGATCGGCCAGTCCGGGTACACCGACCTGGCCGGCGGCATCGGCCGCCCTGTCCTGGCCAGCCTGATGCCTAACCGACCTTGCGTATAGCGGACGGCGTCCGCGCCCGTCGCGCGGTCTGTGCAACCGCTGGCTTTCTACGGACCTGCACGGACCACGTGCTGCGGGCAGTCAGGACGTGGCCGATCTGCTCGTTGAGGAAGGAGGTCGTCCTGCCCGCGGATGCAGTGGCTGTAGACGGTGAGCAGGACCGCGACGTTGTGTCCGGCCCGGGCGGCGATTTGGGCGGGGTCCCCTCCGGTGCTGCGTGCCAGCCTGCTGGACTGACAGGTCGCGCTTATCTGGTTAGCTCGACAGCTTGCAGTCCGCGGATGACGGTGCCGTGTAGCGCAGGCCGTCGTAGAGCAGGCGCACTACCTCCCGGGCGCCGGACTCCCAGCCAGGCTGGTCGTGCGAGGCGCAGACGCCGCCCATGGCGCGGAACACAGTGTCCGGGGTAATGTCCGCCCGGATCGCACCAGCGCCGACGGCGGCAGCCATCAGCTGCCCGATCGCCTCCGCCATGGCCTCGCGGCCCTGGCCGAACACCGGTGATCCCAGGTCCATCACGGTCGTCAGGGCAACGGCCATGCTCCGGCTGTCCATGGCGTGCTCCACGAGCTGGTACAGGAAAGCCCGAAGCGCTTCCTGGGGCGGCAGGATCTCGAGAAAGCCCGAAGCCGTGTCGCACAGGTCTCGCACACGCTGGTCGTAGACCGCCTCGATGATGGCCTCGCGGCTGACGAAGTGGCGGTAGAAGGTGCCGACTCCCACTCCGGCGCGACGGGCGATCTCCTCGACCCGGATGTCTACCTCTCCGGCAGTGAAGGCCTCGCGCGCAGCGGTGACCAGGGCGTCAAGATTGCGCTGGGCGTGGGCACGCAATGGCCTGGTCGCAGTGGGTCTCGTCGGAGGCGGCGCTTGGTCGGCCGGGGGGTCTTGGTCGTCCACCGTTGCTCGTCCTCCAGTGGGTTGGCGCTGCCGGCAGCCAGTACGGCGGTCCCAGCCGATTCTACCGGAATCAGATTCCAGTAGACTTGGCGGAATCGGATTCCGGTTTACCGTCCGGCACACTACTGACACCTGGAGGCGCAGTCATGCACCACATCACGTTCGGCTGCCGCACCGGCCTGCGCGTGTCCGAGTACGCTCTTGGCACCGCCAACTTCGGCACGGGACCCAGCGCCACAGCCCAGCCCGATGAGGCAAGAGCAATCTTCGAGGCGTTCGCAGAGGCGGGCGGTACCTTCATCGACACCGCTGATCGTTACCAGAACGGACAGTCCGAAGCCGTGCTCTCCGGCCTGCTGGCCGGCGACCGCGATCGGTTCGTCCTGTCGACCAAGTACACACGGGGCAGCGGAGGAAACGCCGGGATCAGCGAAACTGGCAACGGCCGAAAGACGATGATCCGCTCGCTGGAAGCCAGCCTGAAACGGCTCAAGACCGACTACGTCGACGGTACTGGGCCCACCTGCCCGACGCGGTCACCCCCGTCGAAGAGATCGTCGCGACCTTCGACGATCTCGTGCGCGCCGGAAAGATCCTGCACGGGGGCCTATCCAACTTCCCTGCCTGGCGGGTAGCGACCGCTGCTACTCTCGCCGAACTGCGCAACCAGGCGCCCGTTATCGGCATCCAGGTCGAATACAACCTCGCCGACAGGACCGCGGACCGCGAGCTACTGCCGATGGCCGAGGCGTTCGGCCTGGGCGCCGCCCTCTACGCGCCGCTGGCAGGTGGCCTGCTGACCGGCAAGTACCGCCAGCACAGTGACGAACGTCGCCGTCCCGGAGTGCGCGCCGAGGACCGGCACACCGGCGTGGTCCTCGACACCGTGCTTGATGTCGCCGACGAGTGCGGCGTGAACGCCGCCCAGATCTCCATGGCGTGGCTGCGAGCCCGCGCAGCCCGCAGCGCGACCGCTATGATCCCGATCGTCGGCCCGCGCACCACCGCGCAACTGGGCGAGTACCTCGCCACGCTGCGTCTCACCCTGACGGAGCAGCAGTACGACCGGCTGGAGCAGGCTAGCGCGGCCCCCCTCGGCACCCCCCATGAGCCCGTTGCCGCCGCCCTGCCCAGCATCTTCGGCGGTGACATCAGCCTCATGCGCCGCCATCCGGTACCGGCCATCTGACCGTCCGGACCGGGCGACCCTGTCCGTGGCCTGAGCCCGATGCGCGCGGACGCATAGCGGACGGCGTCGGCCACGGGACACCGCCTCGGACGGCGTATACGCTGGTCAGCGGCACTAGCCTCGGCTAGGAGCGACGGGCTGACCAAGAAATAACCACCTCAGCCCGCTCGGCGTGACCGAGGTTCTGGGCATGACAAGATGGCCCCGTGGCAACCTGTGCGCGGGGTCGCGGTGGCGGTTATGCGGTTGTCCCCGGCCGGGTCAGGCAGCGTCCTCCCGCAAGGTGATGATGACGTCATAGCCGAGGGCCTCGAGCTGGCGCCGGGCGTTGCGGGCCTTTCGACTGCGGTCGGTGTGCCGGGCGTGCCAGTCCGGGCCGAGGTCACGGTAGCGGGCGGCCGGGTTGTGCAGCAGGTGCCAAACGATTATCAGGATGGACCGGGCCACGGCGCAGCCGGCCTTCTTGCGCCCGCCTCCTCCGGGGCGTGAAGAGAGGCGGCGGAACCGCTCCCCGAGGAACGTGTCCGTGTTCGCGGCGGCGTAGGCGGCCAGGACGGCGATCCGCTTGGCGTAGGTGTTGCCGTGCCCCTTCTTCCCCCGGCCCTTGCGGGGCCCGGACTGCTGCGCGGTCGGGGTGAGCCCGGCCCAGGACACCAGCGCCTGCGGGGTCGGGAAGCGGCTCATGTCCAGGCCTATCTCTGCGATCAGCGCCATCGCGGACTCCCGGCCCAGGCCGGGGATCTCATCCAGCCGGTCCGCGGCCGGCAGCGCAGCCGCGTCAGCGGCCAGCCCGGCCCCGGGCCCGGTGACGCCGTCGGCGTCCACGCCCCAGGACGCGGGGATCGCGGCCAGGTGCCCGGCGACCCGCTCCTGCGTGTCCCGCAGCTCCGCGTCCAGCAGGTCGATAGACCTCGGCAGGGACGCGGCGGCGTGCGCGTGCTGCTGGCCGAACCGCATGCCCGACAGTGCCTCGGCCAGCGCGGGGAGCTTCTCGTTCCTCATCCGGCCCTGGCCCAGGGCGGTGAGCTGCCCCGCGTTTTCCGGAGGCGGCAGAGGGCATCGCCCGGGAGGCCGCGGCGGATGCGGCAAGAGCCCGGTTCGGCCCACCAAACCGGAACACGGGATCGCCAAAGTCGTTTGAGGCTTGGGTCTCATAGCGGGAGGTAGTCGAGCAGGCGGTTTCGCTCGCGGGCGATGGCCTGGAGGGTGCGGGTGACCTCTTTTACCCCGTTGAGGTAGAGCAGGCTCACGGCGAGGTTCCGCAGCGTGGCCATGGCCTGGGGGCCATTCCCGGCGTATCCGGTATTTGCGTCTTCGTCCCAGGCGGTGTCCCTCACCCAGTGCACCGACTCGATCCCCCCCACTGGCCGCGGGCGATGCCCGCGAGCGCCCCGGCGCTGGCCTTCTTGGCGTCGAGGCTGGTGACGGCGTGGACGATCTCCTTGCTGAGCAGGGCGCCGTCGGCGTCGTAGCGGTCGCGGCGGATCCGGGCGACGCGCGTGACCTGCGGGAAGTCAATCCCGCCGGCGTCGGCGACCCAGATCGAGCGGCGGACGGCGCGCCCGTGGGAGCGGTCCGTCTCTGTCCAGTCGGAGGCGCGGCCGGGGCCGCTGGCCTGGATGGCGTCGAAGCAGGCGCGCTGGAGAGATGGCGTGTTTCCCTTGACGTAAAGGAAGTAGTCGGCATCCCGGCCGCCGTCCTCCTCTTTCCCCGCGATGTACTGCGCGGTCTCGGTGCCGGAGTGGGCGGCGTCGGCGGTCACGACCGCGTTCTTCAGGTCCACGGCGTCGAGCAGGGCCTTGACCTGGGTGGACTCGGTGGTGTCGTCGGGGATCCGGACCTGGGCGATGACCGCCTTGTCCTCGTGGAGCATGGCGGAGAACAGCTTGACCTGCCCGTCCAGGACGCCGCGGAGCCATTTGCCGTCGATCGCGATCGCGGTCAGCGGCCCGTCCGGCTTCCCGGCGTCCGCGAGGCCGCGGAGCCAGCCGCCGATGATCTCGTCAAGGATTTCCGTGTCGATGAGGTGCAGGAGCGTCCGGATCCGGGTCTCGCTCGGGGCGATGACCTTGCGCCGCAGCGGGTGGCGTTTCCCGCCGAGGTCCCGGAGCACGTCCTGGGGCAGGTCAGCGGCATGGTCGCCCAGTTCCCGGAAGGTCTTCGCCCCGGCCAGCGTGCACGCGGCGGCGACGGCAAGGACGAACACCAGGCAGTAGCGGCGGCCCCGGGGCTTCCGCGGGTCCGGGACCAGGGCCAGCACCGCCAGCAGGCCGGGGACTTTCCCGGTCCCGTTCTTGATCATGCTGGTCACGGCGGTAATTCGGGAATGCGACACTGTACCGGCGGCCTTTCGTTCCGGTCTGATTTGGCTTCGACACCCGTAATCAAACCGGCGGAAGGCCGCCCTCGCGAATCACCCGAATCGCTGCTGCCAGCACCGCAGTCCGGCTAGCCGGCACTCGCCCCTTGTCAAATCAGGCACTCGTACACTCGTCGCCACACTCGGCTACATAACACCAACTCGC
>Ga0335075_10003722_pt1 | contig 24046 bp, 10 predicted proteins | sample Lox_Sample_24_FD_206723 | JGI IMG/M metagenome (GOLD analysis project Ga0335075, IMG submission 206723) | Soil microbial communities from Loxahatchee National Wildlife Refuge, Florida, United States - Lox_Sample_2.4 | ecosystem: Environmental > Terrestrial > Soil > Wetlands | place: USA...
ATCTCGCCAGCGCGACCTTCCGCGACCCATGTCTCGAGATGGTTGAGTTCTGAGAAGCTTTCGATGGCGTGCGCTTCCCCTGCCATGTCTCGATTTGTCGACTCCGAATCGTACAATTCAGCCGGAGCGATCCCCGCCAAATGAAATCCGCCGCCCGTCGCGCATTCCTGAACGATTTGCTGGAGAGATGAATTTGCCATAGACCTTGAATGGGTAACGAGCGAGCCGATCTCTCAAGTCTATCGAAGCCAGAGGTTCGATTGGCTCTCAATCCGCTTCACGCGAAGGCCGGAGGCAGGCCATTCAGGGAAAGAGAAATATCTTCATACCACTTTCAAAACGAAGTTGCCGGTCGCTCTATTCCAGGCAACCGGCAACTGTCGTGCCTTTTACTTGGTATCAATCCGGCAGCTACTTCGGCCCATCCTCCTGCGGCACTTCCTTGCCCTCACCTGGGAACGGCCATTTCTGGTTCAGTAGTAGTTCCTTTTCGCGTTCAGCTTTCGGAACGTTATCCACCTTCAGGTTTTCAAAGAAATGAACGCCCGTCTTACCGGCAGTCGCAATATCCATGTCGCCATCCTTATCGAAATCCGCGGTAACAAACTGCGTTCCAGCCGCAGCCGTTCCGTTCACAGAAATGGCATAGCGGGTAAACTTCGCCGTTTTGCGATCGATCTTGTAGTAGTAGACAACCAGCGGATCGTACGAGCCTGGGTCATTTCCAGAGTGGCCGCGGTAGCGTTTGCCGGTCAGCAATTCCGGCTGACCGTCCCCGTCGAGATCCACCAGCTTCAGCGCGTGAATCTGCGAATACGAGTCGTCGATGGTATGGCGAATCCAGTGCCGGCTCGCGCCACTTCCCTCCTGCTCTAACCAGAAGAGCCCGTAGCTGTGGCCCTGGCCGTAAATAATGTCCATCTTGCCGTCATTGTTCACGTCGTAACCCAGGATGGGAAATCCCGCGTCCCCAAGATTCCAGTCAGGATGCCATATCCACTTGTCGTGGTTGGCGTCGACATTTTCAAACCAACCGTAGGGCGTCAGAACGTCGTTCTTGCCGTCGCCATTGATATCGGCAATGCCGGTACCGTGGCCATCTTCGGCTCGACTGTTGGAAGAAACCGTATGAATAATTCCATCCGGGTTGGAGACACCTTGATCATGACTGGTGTCAAGTCCGAGATGGTGCACAATTGGTTTCGGCCCGGAGAAGTCAACCCACAACACCCCGGAGTGGTTGTAGTGCGCCAGCACCAGGTCCGGCTTGCCATCTCCGTTGATGTCGCCCATCCATCCGCCTTCGGTGTCGTAGCTGTCGCAGATTTTGTGACGCTTCCACATCACCCCCTGCTTCTTCGGGTTCTCCCACCAGAACAGCCCATTTTCAATCCATCCATAGGTCACCACATCCGGCGCGCCGTCGTGGTTCACGTCGACCGTCCATTCGCCCGCATCGGAAACAAATTCATTGTGAATGCCGACCGTTCGATACTGGTGCTGCTTCCAGACTCCACCTTTCGGGCCTGGATTTTGGTACCAATACGCGCCACTCAAGATATCCAGGTATCCATCGCCGTTCATGTCGAGTGTAGTAATTCCCTCCGCATGATCGGTGCCAAGCTGGTGTACAAAGAACGTCGCTTGCGGAACGCCATACGGCCCATTTCCAGGCTTGGTCAGCCGCGGAGTTTCAACTTTCTGCGCCAGCATCGGCACCGCGCAGGCAAGCGCAACCGCCACCGCGCCCAACCGAGGCCAGCAACTAAAACGATTCCTTCGATTTCTCATCATGAACCTTTCTCGATTCCTGTGGCTACCCTTACGACACCAGTTCCATTGTCTCCGGATTCCAGTGCTCAATTTTGCCGCTAAAGTAGCTGCGATTGCTCAACAGAGCAGCTCCGGCAGCGCGATATCCGAACACCGCATCTTCAACAACAGGCTGGCGGGTCCGAACCGCATTGAAGAAGGTAACGAAGTGGCTATAGACATCGTCGTACCCCGGTGCGGCAACATACTTTTCAAAATTCAACGCCGGCGCGCCATTCGGATGCGTGATCGGATACTTCTCGCGGTATTTCTCCACAATTTCCTTTTGCATCGCCTTGGTAAACGTCTCAATGTCGTATCCAGGCTCCGTCTCGCGTGGTGTGCGAGTGACGCTGACACTATCTCCAAAGATTTGCATGGTTCCTTCGGAACCGGTGAAGATGAGCCCTTCGCTTTCTGCGCCACCGTTCACAAAATTCACCCGCAGACTCAGGTTGAACGCTTCCGGATAATCGAACAGCGCCACCATCACGTCGGGCACATTGCGCCCATCTTTCCAGTACCGCAGACCGCCGGTCGCCATGCCGCGAGTCGGGCCGTGCGCGCCGGTCACAAAATGCGTCCCGCTGAACAAGTGAACGAAAAGATCGCCTGCGACTCCGGAGCCGTAGGCTCTCCATTTGCGCCACTGGAAAAACTGCTCTGCATTGAACGGAATCTTTGGCGCCGTCCCCAAAAATTGCGGCCAGTCGCAGGTCTCTGTCGAAGCATCCAGCGGCACCGTGTAGTCCCATGCGCCGATCGCAGAGTTGCGATCCCACCACGCGGTCACCATATTCAGCTTGCCAATTGAACCCGCGGCCAGCAATTCCTTCGCCTTGATGTAGGCCACGTTGCTGACACGCTGACTACCGATTTGAATCACGCGATTCGTCGTGCGCGCTGCCTCGATCATCTCTGGCCCATCGGAGTATTTGTGGATCATCGGCTTTTCGCAATACACATCTTTTCCGGCATGCATCGCATCCACGGCGATTTGCTTGTGCCAGTGGTCCGGCGTCGCGACCACCACGGCGTCAATGTCTTTGCGAGCCAGAATCTCTTTGTAATCCACGGTGGTAAAGATGCTCGGCCCCCACAGCTCCTTGCTGTGCTCGCGCCGGCCCTGATAGGTGTCGCACACGGCGACTAGCTTGACCCCGGGAACTTGGACGGCCGTTTGCGTAATTCCCTGTCCGCGAATCCCTGCGCCGATCAGGGCAAATTGAATGGTGTCATTCGGCGACACAGCCTTGGCGGCTTCGGCCTGCTCTTCCGCCAGCAGATGTACGTTTGGCCCGACCAGGGTTTCGGCGGTCGCCATACCCACGGTCTTCAGAAAGGTTCTTCGATTCAGATTGTTCACGATTGATTCCTCACAGTTCAAGAAAAGGCTGGTCTAAGTCCACAAGGAACAACAACCGAAGCATCGCTGACGTAGCCATTTCGGTTGCAGCGCAGATTGCAGAAGATTGCATGTTATTCGGAACGTATTAACAATAACTCGAAAGATCGGACCCCGCAATGCGGGGCCGCGATTCGCGAGTGTGCGCTGTATGTGGAAAGAATTCGTGCGGTGAGAATTTTGCTGCCGCGATGAGCGAATGAATTCTCAACTGAGAATGACTCTAACAAGACCTGCGTAGCTTATTCTTTGCTGCTGACAAGAGAGAACATGGCTCCTTGAGGGTCTTGCCCATTGATGATCCAACCTCCGCCAGGTACTTGCATGGGGCCGTTCAAGATCTTCCCGCCGCCGGATTCAACGCGTTTCACCGCCGCCTTGATCGAGTCAACATTGAAGTAGAAGTTCCAACATGACACGGGGATATGCGGCTCCTTGGTCATCATTCCGCCGTCGCCCATTTGCTTGTGGTCGCCTCCGTCGAAAATCCGATAGAGGCCCATGGGACCCATATCCATATCGCTGACCTTGGTCCAGCCAAAGAGCTTGTTGTAGAAGTTGAATCCGCCGTCGAGATCCGTCGTGTACAGCTCGTGCCATCCGATTGAGCCAGGGGTCGGTGACTCCGGGCGCACCGGCGATGGCATCTTTGGGTCCGCCGTAAAAACCACGATTGCCGCGCCCTGCGGATCAGATAAGACGGCGAAGCGAAGTATGCCGGGAATGTCCGTGGCAGGTTTCCATAGCTTGCCGCCGGCTTCAACAATTTTTTCCACATGAGCATCGACATCATCGACCGAGATGTAACCTATCCAGCCCGCGTGTCCAGTCATATGCAACATACCCGCGATTCCAACATTGCCGAGGTTGAAGGTGGTGTACGGATGACCATCCCCAGAGGGCATTTCTTTGGTCGTCCAGCCCACAACATTAGAGTAAAACTTGCCTGTGTCTTCGGTATCGCTGGTCATGATTTCGTACCAGCTGAACTTTCCTTTTGGCGTGAACATCGTTGGAGTTCTCCTTATTGGCGTACGCACCAACGTCTCAAAGGATTGCGCACTTGCTAGCCTTGATACCAACTCCATCGAAGATATGTCAATCGGCCAACATTAATTTTGATGCTGACCGGCGTAAATAAAGGGGCCGGCTCTGTCAGCAATATCGGATCAATCGTCTTCTCGCGGAGATCGGAGACGGTCGAACCTCTAAGTTATTAAAATAGACACTCGCACGGCGCTTCCTCCAAAGCTATCGACTGCGTTCATAAGTGTCTGCACAAGACTTCCGCCCCACGCGTTACCAGTCACAGCCGGTACAACGGCAATGGCGTAACCGGACGCGAAACGGGTCAGAAATCCCTCCATGCCACGCCCCACAATAAGGTGGATACCCCATTGAAGAAAGTGAACGCGATCACGCCTGGAGTCAGCCACCCACGACCTGAATGTTTGCACATGATATTGATCTTTTTCGCAAAGTAGACACCGCAGAAGCCTTTCAGAAAATATGGCTCCGGACGCAGAATCCCCTGTCGAACCAGAGGTTTGCATTCCGTGAACAGAAGGTAGGTGATGAATTAGGGCGTTGGACCGGATAGAAGAAATACGCAGCACAACCTTCATTCAAACCGCTGGCATCTAAGTGGCGCAGCGTTGAATATCAGTCGCAAAACGATTTAGTTGGCGTACCGCCGGAGCCACGCTGGGCCCGCTTTAGCTCAAGGTCGCTCATGCTGTCGAACGAAAACTTCGCCTGCTATTCAGGAGAGATGTATGAAGAAATCCAGAGCGCCAATCCGAGCTGCAGGCGAAAACGCCCGTGCCAGTAAACCCGAGAGTAACGGGCATGTCGGGGTGCTTCCGGAATCGGGCTCCGCTGAATTCGTTCTGATATTGGAGCGAATGCAGGCGATGCGCGACGGTGATTTCTCCGTGCGGCTGCCTGGCTCGTGGACCGGCGTCACGGGAAAAATAGCAGACTCCTTCAACCAGATCGTGATGGCCAATCAGAGAATTGCCGCGGAGCTGAAACGGGTCGGGCACGTCGTTGGAAAAGAGGGAAAAACTCGCGAGCGCGCCAAGTTCGATGAGTCCAGAGGCGCATGGGGAGAGATGGAGGTCTCCGTGAACACGCTGGTCGAAGACCTGCTGCGACCGACCACCGAGGTGACTCGCGCAATTGCCGCCGTGGCTGAAGGCAACCTGACCCAAACGGTGCGCATGGATGTGGATGGGCGCCCCTTGGAAGGCGAGTTTCTGCGTTCCGCCAAGATCGTCAATACCATGATTCAGCAGCTGGGCGTGTTCACTTCGGAGGTCACACGCGTGGCCCGCGAAGTGGGGACCGATGGCAAGCTGGGTGGTCAATCCCAGGTGCCGGGTGTTGCCGGTACATGGAAAGATCTGACCGACTCCGTCAATTCCATGGCGGGTAATTTGACCGCACAAGTGCGCAACATTGCCGAGGTTGCCACAGCTGTTGCCAGCGGCGATCTTTCCCGCAAGATCACAGTCGATGTTCGTGGAGAAATTCTCCAACTGAAAGAAGCCATCAACACCATGGTCGATCAGTTGCGCTCCTTCGCCTCCGAGGTGACCCGTGTGGCCCGCGAGGTGGGAACAGATGGCAAGCTCGGCGGCCAGGCAGTGGTATTAGGCGTAGCCGGTACATGGAAAGACCTCACTGATTCCGTAAACGCTATGGCCGGGAATCTGACTTCTCAAGTGCGCAACATCGCTGAGGTGACAACGGCCGTGGCGCGCGGCGACTTGTCGCGCAAAATTACTGTGGATGTGAAGGGCGAGATTCTCGAACTCAAAGACACAATCAACACCATGGTGGATCAGCTGAACGCGTTTGCCGGTGAAGTGACCCGCGTGGCGCGTGAAGTTGGCACGGAAGGCAAGCTCGGTGGCCAGGCCGAGGTCCCCGGAGTCGGTGGCACCTGGAAAGACCTGACAGATAACGTGAACTTTATGGCCAGCAATCTCACTGGCCAGGTGCGCAACATTGCCGAAGTCGCAACTGCGATCGCCAGCGGCGACCTTTCGCGAAAAATTACGGTCGACGTTCGCGGAGAAATTCTGCAACTGAAAGAAACTCTCAACACCATGGTGGACCAGCTTAACCGCTTCGCCGGCGAGGTGACACGCGTAGCGCGCGAAGTGGGATCAGAAGGCAGGCTGGGCGGACAGGCGAACGTTCCCGGCGTTGCTGGAACCTGGAAAGATCTTACGGATTCCGTCAACTCGATGGCGGGCAATTTAACCGATCAGGTCCGCAACATCGCTGAGGTCACAACGGCCGTAGCTCGCGGCGATCTGTCGCGCAAAATTACTGTCGATGTAAAAGGCGAAATTCTGGAGCTCAAGAACACCATCAATACGATGGTGGATCAACTGAATGGCTTCGCCGGCGAAGTCACCCGTGTAGCGCGCGAAGTCGGTACCGAAGGCAAGCTCGGCGGTCAGGCTAAAGTACTTGGGGTCGCAGGCACATGGAAGGATTTGACGGATAACGTCAACTTCATGGCAAGCAATCTCACCGGCCAGGTTCGCAACATTGCCGAGGTCGCTACGGCTGTCGCGCGCGGCGATCTCTCGCGCAAGATCACCGTAGATGTGAAGGGCGAAATTCTCGAATTAAAAGACACCATCAACACCATGGTGGAGCAACTCCGCTCATTCGCGTCAGAAGTCACACGTGTCGCGCGCGAGGTTGGCACGGACGGTAAGCTGGGCGGCCAGGCTCAAGTGCCCGGTGTGGGCGGTACATGGAAAGATTTGACGGATTCCGTCAACTCAATGGCAAGCAACCTCACCGGACAGGTAAGAAACATCGCCGAGGTCGCCACCGCGATCGCCAGTGGCAACCTCTCAAAGAAGATCACCGTGAATGTGAGCGGTGAAATCCTTCTGCTCAAAGAAACGATTAATACAATGGTGGACCAGCTAAATGCGTTCGCGGGAGAAGTGACCCGCGTGGCCCGCGAGGTTGGATCAGAAGGGCGGCTGGGCGGGCAAGCCAACGTGCCGGGCGTCGCCGGAACATGGAAAGATCTCACCGACTCCGTCAACTCCATGGCCGGAAACCTGACCGCGCAGGTACGAAATATTGCCGAGGTGACAACGGCCGTGGCTCGCGGCGACCTCTCTCGCAAGATCACAGTCGATGTGAAAGGTGAAATTCTCGAGCTCAAGAACACCATCAATACAATGGTGGACCAACTCAACGCCTTTGCCGCTGAAGTCACGCGTGTGGCCCGCGAAGTGGGCACGGACGGAAAACTCGGTGGACAGGCGCAGGTCTCCGGTGTTGCTGGCACCTGGAAGGACCTGACGGACAACGTGAATGTCATGGCTGCCAACTTGACGGAACAGGTGCGCGGCATCGTCAAGGTTGTCACTGCGGTCGCCAACGGGGCGCTGACCCAAAAATTGACGGTGAATGCGAAGGGCGAAGTCGCTGCCCTGGCCGAAACCATCAACAACATGACAGACACGCTGGCCACGTTCGCCGATCAGGTGACCACTGTGGCGCGTGAAGTCGGAGTCGAAGGCCGGCTGGGTGGGCAGGCGAATGTCCCCGGTGCGGCGGGTACCTGGAAGGATTTGACCGGCAATGTCAATCTTCTGGCAGACAATCTGACCAATCAGGTGCGTGCGATTGCCGAAGTCGCGACCGCTGTAACGAAGGGCGATCTCACCCGTTCGATTCAGGTGGAGGCCAAGGGAGAAGTAGCGGAGCTGAAAGACAACATTAATACGATGATCAATAACCTCCGGCTTACCACGGAGCGCAATACCGAACAGGACTGGCTGAAGACGAACCTGGCCCGATTCACCGCCATGCTGCAAGGTCAGCGGGATCTATCGACGGTGGGAAAGACACTGCTCTCCGAACTGGCCCCGCTGGTCAACGCCCACCAAGCCATCATTTATCAGATGGACACGGAGGAGGAACAGGAACTGGTGCTGCTGTCCGCCTACGCGGGGGACGGCCCCGATGGACACCTGCAGCGCGTCAGCCTCAGCGAGGGATTGCTGGGACAATGCGCGGCAGAAAAGCGCCGAATCCTGATCAACGACATGCCGCCTGATCACCAGATATCCATCCGCTCCGGTCTGTTCGATGCTGTGCCGCGGAACGTCATCATTCTGCCGGTGCTGTTCGAAAATCGCGTGAAGGCGGTGATTGAGCTGGCTTCGCTGAGCGCTTTTACTGCTTCTCACCTGGCTTTCCTGGAACAGTTGACGGCCAGCATTGGCATTGTTCTGAATAGCATCGAAGCCACCATGCAGACAGAAGGCCTGTTGAAGCAATCGCAGCAACTGGCAACCGAACTTCAGATGCAGCAAAAGGAGCTACAACAGACTAACGAGCAGCTGGCGCAAAAGGCGCAGCAGCTTGCCGAGCAGAACGTAGAGGTGGAACGCAAGAACCAGGAGATTGAACAGGCGCGGCGGGAGATCGAAGGCAAGGCCAAAGAGCTGGCGCTGACATCGAAGTACAAATCCGAATTCCTTGCCAACATGTCGCATGAGTTGCGGACTCCGCTGAACAGCATCCTGGTGCTAGGCCAACAACTCAGCGAAAACCCGGATCACAATCTCAGTCCCAATCAGGTGGAATTTGCCCGCACCATCCACGCCGCCGGAACAGACCTGCTGAACCTGATCAGCGACATTCTCGACCTCTCGAAGATTGAATCTGGAACTGTATCAGTTGAGGCTGAAGAGGTCTTCTTCGCCAGCCTTCTCGATATGATTAGCCGCCCATTTCGCCACGAAGCCGAAAATCGGCGGCTCAGCTTCGAAGTGAGCACCGATCCTCGGCTCGGCCCGAGTTTCGTTACCGACTCGAAACGGCTGCAGCAGGTGCTCAAGAACCTGCTGTCGAACGCGTTCAAATTTACTGCGAAAGGCAGTGTCCAACTCTCAGTTTCATTCGCCGAAAAGGGATGGAGCAGCGATCATCCAATCCTTGGCCGGACGACTTCCGCCATAGCCTTTGAAGTGCGAGACTCGGGCATTGGTATTCCACAAGAAAAACAGCGCATCATCTTTGAGGCGTTCCAGCAGGCCGATGCTGGGACAAGCCGCAAATACGGAGGTACCGGACTGGGCCTGGCGATCAGCCGAGAACTGGCAAGTCTGCTGGGCGGAGAGATTCAACTGCGCAGCACACCCGGAGAAGGAAGTACATTCACGCTTTACCTGCCCCATGTCTATAGCGGACCGTCTGCCGTCGCGGCACAACCGCGCGAGCCCAAGACATTGTCGCCATCCATGGCGCCTGAGTTCTCGCCAGGCGTTCTTGACGAGTTACCGACCGAACAGATTCCCGACGACCGCGACAATCTGCAGCCTGAAGATGCTGTTCTGCTGATCGTCGAGGACGATGTGCATTACGCCAGTGTCTTGCGCGATCTGTCTCGCGCCAAGGGATTCAAAGTATTACTCGCGAGCCGCGGAACGGAAGCGCTTGCGCTGGTTCACGAGTTGCATCCTACCGCCATTTCTCTGGATGTGTTTCTTCCTGACATGCTTGGCTGGACCGTTCTGAACCATTTGAAACAAAATCCCGAAACGCGCCACATCCCTGTGCAGATACTGACGCTCGATCAGGACAGGAGCCATGCACTCGCCAGCGGAGCGTTTTCCTACGTCCCTAAGCCGGTAACGTCGGACGTTCTGGATCAGGCGCTTTCGCGGATCAAGGACTTTGCCGCTCCCCGCCGGAAACGGCTTCTGGTAGTGGAGGACAACCCGGCGGAGCAACTCAGTATTTGCGCGCTCCTCGGTTATGAGGATATCGATGTTACCGTAGTCGACACTGGAGCACGGGCTCTTGCTGCAATCTCAAAAGAGTCTTGCGATTGCGTCGTTCTCGATCTTAAACTTCCCGATATGTCCGGATTTGAGGTTCTGGAGCGCCTTCGTGACTCTCAGGATCTGCGAGATGTTTCCATCGTGGTCTTCACGGGGAAAGAACTCTCACCGGAGGAAGATGCGCGGCTTCATGTGCTGGCCCGCAGCGTGGTCGTGAAGGGCGTCGAGTCGCCGGAACGCTTGCTGGACGAGACAGCGCTGTTTCTCCACCGTGTTGTCGCCAATTTGCCCAAAGAGAAGCAGAACATGCTCGATCGATTGCACCGTTCCGACGATGCACTGATCGGAAAGAAAGTGCTGGTCGTCGACGACGATGTGCGCAACATCTTTGCGCTGAGCAGCGTGCTCGAACGTCGCGGGATGACGGTCGTGACTGCCGATACCGGCAAAGGAGCCATTGCCAAGCTCGACTCGATGCCTGACGTGTCCATTGTTTTGATGGACATCATGATGCCCGAAATGGACGGCTATGAAACCATGCGGGTCATCCGGCAGAACGATTCCTTCCGGCGATTGCCGATCATCGCCCTCACCGCCAAAGCCATGAAGGGAGATCGTGAGAAAACCCTGGAAGCGGGCGCGTCCGAGTACCTGGCAAAGCCGGTCAACACGGAACAACTGCTCTCGACTCTGCGCACTTGGTTGCACCGATAATTTCAGTTGGCAATATTGGATAGAAAATGACGATCGCAAATCAACCCGTCAATATCCTGATGGTGGACGACCAACCCGGCAAGCTGCTTAGCTATCAAGCCATACTGGGCGAGCTGGGAGAGAATCTGTTGTCAGCCACGTCGGCCAAAGAAGCATTGGATCTTCTCCTTAAGAATGACGTTGCCATCATTCTTATGGATGTAAGCATGCCCGACCTGAATGGCTTTGAGTTGGCGGACATGATTCATCAACATCCACGCTTCCAGAAGATTGCCATTATCTTTATCTCCGCGGTACATCTAACCGATCTCGACCGTATCAAGGGATATCAGCGTGGTGCGATGGATTACATTTCCGTCCCAATCGTCCCCGAGTTATTGCGCGCCAAAGTAAATCTTTTTGCCGACCTCTACCGCAAGACGCGGCAATTGGAAACTTTGAATGACGATCTGGAAAAGAGGGTGCTCGCGCGAACAGAAGAACTGCGCGAAAGTGCGCAGCGCATCAGGCACCTCAACGATCAGTTGCAACAAAGGATCGCCGAGCTTGAAACCATCATGAACGTTTTGCCGGTGGGCGTATCGGTCGCGTCCGATCCGCTATGTCATATGGCCGTCGGAAATTCCGCCTTGTGCGAGTTACTGGAAATCGGCGAGGGGGAAGACTTTTCACTGAATGGCGATAGCAATTCCTTCTGTGACATTTATCAGGATGGCAGGCGTCTCACCGCCGACGAGCTTCCGTTACAACGTGCGGCTGCGAGCGCTGCGGGCATTGGCAGTGTCGAGCTGGAAATCCATCACAAAAATGGAAAGATCAAGGAGGCCCTCGCGAGCGCCAACCCTTTATTCGACAATTTCGGTAAAGTACGCGGGGCCGTCGGAGCGTTTATCGACATCACCGAACGCAAGCGGATGGAGCGGATACTCAGGGAACGCGCCCAATTGATGGATCTTGCATCTGAGGCCATTATCGTGCGCGATATGAACGGCGCGATTCGTTTTTGGAATTCGGGGGCTGCCGCATTGTATGGCTGGTCCGCCGAGGAGGCGAACGGACGGGACTTGCATCGACTGCTGCAGACAAAATTCCCGCTTCCGCAACAAGAAATCGAGACGACTCTTCTCGAAGGGAAACGCTGGGAAGGAAATCTGGTCCAGTTTTCAAGGAGTGGACGCGAGATCGTTGTTGCCTGCCGAAAAAGCCTTCAAAGCGATGGGAAAAATGCTCACTCGGTTTTAGAGATATGCAGGGATATCACGGCGCAATTGCAGGCCGAGGAAGCGCTGCGCAGGTCGGAAAAGTTGGCTGCGATGGGAAGAATGGCCGGCATCGTGGCCCATGAGATTAATAATCCCCTGGAATCGATCACCAATGTCTTTTTCCTGCTGCGGGAACATCCATCTCTGGACGACGAGGCTCGGGGCTATGCCCGGATGGCGGAGGAAGAACTGTCGCGCGTCACGCACATCACAAAACAAACTCTCAGCTTCTATCGCGAATCCGCTCAGCCGATTCAGGTATCAATTGCCGCCCTTCTTGAAGACATCCTGGAATTTCAGTCGCGCGTTTTGGAGAAAAGTAACATCACGGTGGATCGGCGGTACTGCAGTGATGGAAGCGTGCAGGGATTTCCTGGCGAACTGAAACAAGTGTTCCTTAATCTTATTTGCAATGCAATCGAGTCGATGCCCGATGGCGGTCGTTTGCGCATCAGTGTGCGGGAACGCTCTGGAGATCACACTCACCCTCACGGAATCCGCGTTTCCATTTTGGATACCGGCACAGGTATACGTGCGGAAGACGCAAGTAGACTCTTCGAGCCCTTCTTCAGCACAAAATCAAGCAAGGGAACAGGACTCGGCCTTTGGATCAGCAAAGGAATCATACAGAAATATGAAGGCACGATCCGATTTCGCAGCACGCGCCGGTCTTCCGGAAATGTAACCTGCTTCTCTGTCCAGATTCCTGCCTCCGCTCTCTCTCAGAACGGGTTCCAAAACACCAAATTCGATGGCGAATTCGAAACACAAACCCAAGTACGAAGCTGATCGGCGTGCAGCACCCGCGTTTGCCCTTTCCTTCCGCAAGAAAGAGCCCGGACTGGATGCCCGGGCTCTTCTGGTGTTCCCCTGGTGCAGCAAATTTATACCAGGACGGCGACCTTCTCTTCCTTAGCTGTCTTGGCGGAATTTGATCCGGTGATGTCCAACACAATGCGGCCATCGATCGTGCCGGCGTGCATCCGCTTGAAGATATCGTTGATGTCTTCCAGCTTTTCGGCCTTTGTGGTCGCGTGAACTAGACCCTCTCCGGCAAAAGACAGCGCCTCTGCCAGATCCAGACGTGTGCCAACGATGGAGCCACGAACGGTCAGGGCCTTCAGCACCACTTCAAAGATAGGAAGCGGGAACGATCCTGGAGGCAGGCCATTCAGTGCGATGGTCCCGCGAGGGCGCGTTATCCCGATGGCTTGCGCAAATGCATGGGTGGAGACAGCCGTCACCAGCACTGCATTGGCTCCGCCGATCTCCTTTTGAAAGAAGGCTGCGGGATCCTGCTCTTTGGCGTTGACGGTGAGTTTTGCGCCCAGCCTGCGAGCTAGCGCCAGCTTCTCATCGGAAACATCCACTGCCGCAACATGAAAGCCCATCGCCTTGGCATACTGCACCGCCAGGTGACCAAGACCGCCGATGCCGGAGATGACAACCCAGTCGCCCGGCTTGGCATTAGTGGACTTCAGACCCTTGTACACCGTGACGCCGGCGCAGATGATCGGCGCAACTTCCACGAATCCCACGTTGGACGGCAGATGAGCAACATAGTTCGGATCTGCCACCGCATACTCCGCATAGCCGCCGTTCTTGGTGTAGCCGCCATACTGCGCCTTCGTGCAGCAGGACTCTTGTCCTGCGAGACAATCGACACACTGTCCGCACGCGGAGTACAGCCAGACAATACCCGCTCGATCGCCTTCTTTTACGGTCTTGACGTTCCTGCCAACGCCGGAAACATACCCAACACCTTCGTGTCCGGGGATGAATGGCGGCGTCGGCTTAACGGGCCAGTCGCCTTCCGCGGCGTGAAGATCGGTGTGACATACACCGCAAGCTTCCATCTTGATCTGTATTTCTTCTGGACCTGGTTCCGGGATCGGCACTTCTTCGATCACGAGAGGCTTACCAAATTCACGAACCACCGCTGCCTTCATATTCTTCGCCATTGTGTTTTTCCTTTCCATCGTGAGAAATGCGTTGTCGCCAGGGATGGAGAGGATTTCTGCGTTGCTAACGATGCCCGCGGAGACTGGAATGCAGCTTCCGCAGGCATCGCCACAAGAGAACAAAATCGGCTCGTTCCCAATATTTGTTTGCGAATGTGCCACTGCGGCGCGACTCATCTGACTCGATCGCCAAAATGAGCCGTGCCGCAGAGCTTGCTTAAAAGAATCCCAGTGCCTTCGGGCTATAGCTCACAAGCAGGTTCTTGGTCTGTTGATAGTGATCGAGAATCATCTTGTGCGTTTCGCGACCGAAACCGGACTCCTTGTAACCGCCGAATGCTGCGCCGGCGGGATACATGTGATAGCAGTTCGTCCATACCCGTCCCGCTTTGATCTCCCGGCCCACGCGATACAGGTTGTTTGAATTGCGCGACCATACGCCCGCACCCAGTCCATAGACCGTGTCGTTGCCGATCTTGATGGCATCGTCGATGTCCTTGAACTTCGTCACGGAAAGTACCGGCCCGAAGATCTCCTCCTGGAAAATGCGCATGCTGTTATCGCCGGAGAAGACGGTCGGCTGCAGGAAGTTGCCGTTCTCCAGATCGCCGCCGAGATGAACACGATCGCCGCCGGTCAGGCATTTCGCGCCCTCTTCCTTCCCGATCTTGATGTAGTTCAGGATCGAGTTCATTTGTTCCTTTGAAACCTGCGGCCCCATCTGCGTCGACGGCAGCAGCGAGTTCCCGACCTTGATCTTGGCGACGCGAGCAACGGCGCGCTCCATGAATTTGTCGTAGATCGACTCCTGAACCAGCGCGCGAGATGGGCAGGTGCAGACCTCGCCCTTGTTGAACGCGAACAGTGCAAAGCCCTCGAGAGCCTTATCAAGGAAATCATCATCCGCATCCATCACGTCGGCGAAGAAGATGTTCGGCGACTTGCCGCCCAACTCCAAGGTCTGAGGGATGATGGGCTCCGATGCGTACTGCATGATCAGCCGGCCGGTGGTGGTTTCACCGGTGAAGGCGATCTTGGCAATGCGCTTGTTCGAGGCCAGAGATTTGCCCATTTCTCCTCCAGGACCGCTGATGACGTTCAGCACGCCCGGAGGCAGCAGTTCGCCCACCAGTTGCGCAAAAATCATGATGCTCAACGGCGTGTTCGATGCCGGCTTGATGACGACGCAGTTCCCTGCACCAATCGCGGGAGCCAGTTTCCATGCGGCCATCAGCAGCGGAAAATTCCAGGGAATAATCTGACCGACGACGCCCAGGGGTTCCTTGTAGTGATAGGCGACCGTGTCATTGTCGATGTCTGTCAAACGCCCTTCTTCGGCACGAATGCAGGAGGCGAAATAGCGGAAGTGATCGATGACCAAAGGAATATCGGCGTTGCGCGTCTCGCGAATCGGCTTGCCGTTATCAATGGTCTCCGCAAGCGCCAGGGTCTCCAGATTTTCCTCCAGCACATTCGCGATTCTCAGCAGAGCTGTGGCGCGATCGGTCGCAGAGGTGTGGGCCCACTGATCTTTGGTAGCGTGCGCCGCATCCAGTGCCAATTCCACATCGGCCGCTCCGGAGCGTGCAAACTCGCAAATAGGTTCCTGGTTGATCGGACTGTGGCTGACAAAATACCGGCCTGTGGTCGGCGGTACAAATTTGCCTCCGATATAGTTGTCGTATCTGTGCTTGACGCCCGACATGTGTAGAACCTCAAGCGCGTCGTGAATCGATGACTGACCTGCTGTTGTTGCCATATTTGTTCTCTCCTTTGCTCGGCGGCGCCTCATCAATCCTGAGCAGTCACCGTAGACAAACTTCTTTTAGACAAGCTTCTTCCGGTACCAAACCCGGACTCCTACGTGGGCCTCATCACTTCGCGGTCATGCCAAACCGCAAATCGATCCGCGCAGATTCCTCAACGCTGGCTTAACTGATCCTCACGCCGCGACTCAGGCGCGCTCTCAGGCGAAACCCATACTATAGATTTGGATTGAAGACCGAATGTGACCGTGATCACCGGACTTTTGAACCGCTGGCAGCAGGTCGTCCGCCCTTGATAAGTTCGCGATGGACCACTCGTTTGGAAATATTTGCTGTCATCGCAGCCCGTTTTGAGTCGCACCACGATTGACGAACCTTCTCGGAAACGGCGAGTGGCCAGCAACATCCATGTGCAATAATCGTGGTTTGACTGCGACTTCTATGACCGGATGCTGGACCAAATAGTTCACTGAGGATGCTCCCCTGAACACACGAATCGTTCGAGCATGCGAATCAGGCCAAAGAATGGCCGGCTGAGTTGAGCATGCTCTCGTCGCCGCATTCCGAGAAGAAACTGAACGGGTCAAGCTCTCCGTCCAATGACTTCGCTGTCCTCGGTCAATTGCCACGGCCGATCAGGCGCGCTTCCCTACTCTTGCTGATGAGCGCCCTGGTAGGAATCCTGTTCGCGACATCCCTCACGGCGCAGGTGATTTCTGTAACTGGCGTGGTTCGCACCGCCGCAGGCGCACCTGTGGCTGGCGCGACGGTGACTGTCATCTCCACCACTGCGCATCGGAAACGTCACACCGCGTTCACCCAAGCCGATGGACATTTCACGCTTGCCTCCGTTCCTCCGGGACCCTACAGAATCACGGTGCAAATGCCGGGCCGACCGCCAACCACATCGTCCGCGGTGAATGTCAGCGGAGCCTCCGTCGTGCTTACGATCTCCGACCAGAACACGCTGACAATCTCCACTGCACCGGAGGCTCCCGCGCCGATTGTCCCCAATGCCAACCCAACCGCAGCCGCGAACGCAACGGGGTCGACCGGCGGCGAAAAGCTGTCCAGCCAGTCCGTCAGCGAGCTACCTCTCAATGGTCGCGACTTTAGCACACTGCTGCTGCTGGCAGCTGGAACCATGACCGACGTCAACGGCGCAACGAACTTTACTCAGCAATTCGCCATCAACGGGCAGCGGGGCGTTGAAGCGGTATTCGCCATGGATAGCGCAGACATCAGCGATCCGGAGATGGGAGGAAGCACGTTTACGAATTTCAATGTAGACGCAATCCAGGAATTGCAGTCGAGTTCCGGATGGATGCCGGCGGAGATTGGGCGCGGCGCAGCCGGATTCACCAACATCGTCACTCGATCCGGTGCAAGCGGCTTTCACGGCTCGTTCTTTGAATTTCTTCGCAACTCGGCGCTCGACGCGCGGAATTATTTCGATCATCCATCCATCGCGGACCCAGGCCGAATTCCGCCCTTCCGCAGAAATGAGTTCGGATTCACGAATGGTGGGCCGGTGCTGCTGCCGCATCTCTACGACGGCCGCGGTCGCACATTCTATTTCGGCGAGTATCAAGGCTTCCGGCAGGTGCTGGGCACAACCCAGGTGCTGGCAGTGCCGACGCCCGCGGAGCGCACCGGCCAGGACGTGGTCACGTATCCCGACGGCAGCACCGACACGCTCCAGGTTCCAGTCAACCCGCAGATCGCGGCGGTGCTCGCGCGCTACCCTCTGCCGAACAATCCCACCGGTGCGTATGGAGACCGTACCTATGCGGCTCCGTCCAACGTGGACACGGATGCCGATCAATTTTCGATTCGCCTGGATCAGAAGCTGGGCCAGAAGGGTCAGTTTCTGGCGCGATTTACCTATGACAATCTAACCGGACCCACAACCAATCCGGATCAGACGTTGCTCGATCCGAGCTTTGGCGTGCAGTACATCGACCGCCAGCGCAATGTGGTGTTCACATATACGCGCACGGTGTCGTCGCGGTATTTGTGGTCTGCCTCCTTAAGCATCACACGGACGACGCCGTCGTTTCCCACGCCGAACCACACCCAGCCGGCACTGAAATTTACCGACGGCTTGTTCGAACCCTTCAATGCTGCGGCAGGTTCGGTGATGTCATCCTTTGGGAATCTCTTCCAGGGGCAACTGAACTTCGCCTGGACATCGGCGCAGCATGCCGTCAAGTGGGGCGTGGAAGCGCGGCTCAATCGCGACACCACGTATTTCGGAACCAGCCCCAATGGGGAATATGACTTTGGTGGCGGCACCGTGTATTCGCCGATCTTCATTCCGTCTGCGAGCGGCCAGCACGATGTGCAGCCCGGAGATCCGCTGCCGGATACTTTGAGCAGCCTCCTGGTCGGCTATCCGTACGGCTACACCATTGCCGTGGCGCCTCCCTACTTTTCGAACGGGGCTCACATTGGACCGGCGGCGATCAACCGTAACGACGTGAACGCATATGTGCAGGCCACGTGGAAGATCAACGAGCACTGGGCGCTTGATTATGGACTTCGATACGAGGTGTACACGCCAATCACGGAGCGCGCGCACCGGACCTCAAGCTTTCTCAATCCGTACCCGGCGCCGGGCGTGGGGCAAGAATATCTGATCAATCCACAACCGGGGTACCAGAGTGGATGGAACGGATGGGGACCGCGCGTTCAGATCGACTGGAACGCACCCGGCCAATTTCGAGTGCATGCCGGTGGCGCAATCACGGTGATTCCGCCGAACATCTGGCAGGACAATTTTTTGACTGGCTCGACGCCATTTAGTGTCTATCCGCGCGTGAATGCGGCGAAGAGTGGCGAGATTGCCTACGGGTTCCAAATCACGCCGGATGAACTTCCACCCACATATACGCCCCAGGGCCAGAATGTATTTGCCAGCGGCAATACAAAGGATGTGCCAGCCAACACTGTGATGGATGTGAATCGCTACCAGCAGGACCTGGCCGCGTTGTCGCCTGGGCACCAGCTTTCCCTGCTCAGCCTGAACGCGGTTGATCGGCGCTTCGGAGATGGGTATCTCCAAACCTGGACGCTGGGAGTCGAGCGTGCGTTTGCTGGGCTCACAGCCGATGCGGCCTATGTGGGCACAGAGTCATTCCGCCTGCCGCGCGTATCGTATCCGAATGCCTACCCTGGGGCCGAAGCCGGCTTTGCGCCGTACACCGATTTCAATAGCAGCGGCGCAGTAACGGGCGGGTTCGGCTTCGAGTCTGTCATTACGGATACCGCACACTCCTCCTATAACGCACTGCAGACGTCTCTGGCTGGACAAGTTGGCCATGGTGGTCCCGGCTTGCAGGCCGGTTATACGTGGAGCAAGTCGCTGGACGATGTCAGCGGTATTCTCGGTGGCACCGGCTCGGCGGGTGCCGTGGTTATTTTCAGTCCGCAAAATCCATACGACACGCATGCGGAGAAAGGTCCATCGAACTTCGACGTGACCCATGCTTTTACCGTGAGCGCCGCGCAGAATTTACACCTCGAGAGTCTGGATTTTTTCCCTTCGAGTGCGCGACTGCTGACCAATGGTTGGGAGCTGCTGAGCATCTCCACCATCACTAGCGGGTCACCCTTCACGGTGTATTCAGGAATCCAGCAAACGGGCTACGGTACGGTCGGCGCCGATCGCCCGGATCAAATCGGCAAGCCAAATCTTTCCACTGCTCACAGCGCCACACGCCGCCGGGAAGACTACTTCGGCCTCGGCGCGAATAACGCCAGCTACTTTTCCATCCCCATTGGAATACCCGGAGGTTCCGGACCGAATTCCGGACGCTTTGGAACGCTGGGGCGCAATACCTTCCGCGGCCCGGCTTACTACGACTTTGACTATGCGTTGATCAAGACGACTCCAATCGGCCGTCAGCAGAGCGGCCTCGAGCGCGCGGACCTCCAGTTCCGGGCAGAATTCTTCAACCTTTTCAACATCGTCAATATGGGACTACCGGCAAACACGATCAAGGGCTCCGGGTTTGGCCTCATCAGCAAAACCGCTGGCACCTCGCGGCAGATCCAGTTTTCACTCAAGCTTATTTATTGAGCCCATCCTGACGATTTTCAGGGATTCAATCGTGATCCATCGAACGGCGTGCCCTGCATGGCTCATCTGCCCATCGCACCGAGCCGTACCCGGTTATGCCAGTGCGGATGAAATGTGAGCGGTCGTGGAGAGTATCAACGGCAGAATTGCAATGGGGATCCCGGGTATTTTCCCCGGTACCGCACACATCTCCAGAAAAGCCGTCAATGAACTAGTTGAAACGGCTTGGCTCCTCAGGTAGGACTCGAAAGCACAACGAAACGTATTTTCAACAGCATGCAGGGCGGCGGATGACACCGAAGGCCATAAATAGCAGCCCAAGCCGGATGAACAGAGCGCAAACGGAGCGCACGATGAGCCATCCCAAAGCTGTAGGTTTGCCGCCTAATTTTGCTCCAGTCCTGGCCCGAATCTTAACTGAATAAATGATTTGGCCGTGCTATTATATCCTCCAACTTTTGCCTTGGAGGTTTTGCCCATGCCCACGATGCGCTCTCTGTTAGATGGAACAATCCCCGCTTCAATAGGGGCCGGTACTCTATCCCCTCATTTCAATTATTTGGTGTCCGCCGATGCTGGTTGCGATGGTGGCGGTCTTGGTTGGACGAAGGGAAACGACGCGGTTCAATCAGTCTCTTTGGTGAATCCATTCTCCTTTGGACCGTTCGGCGATGGCTGGCCGTACAACGGTCAGGGAGCAGCAAATGTCTCGATGACCGCCGACTTCAAGAGTTTAGGTTCGGATCACGACGGAGCGAAAGCTCAGGTCCAAATCATCAGCACATTTTTTGCGAAGTGCGGATGTTGCGGAGGCTGTCATCCGGGCGGGGACGCTCATGCCGAAGTCCAGTGGCTTTCAGATTTGGTGCTACCGGGAAGAGCAGATGAACAATGGAGAATCACTGTGACCATCGACCAGAGAGTAACTGGAGATGCCCTTGGTCAAGGGATGCCGGTTCCGCCTTGCACCATCAGCATTGAGAATCAGGTCTACCCGGTGAACCCTGGATCAACAATCGACCTTATCTCAGGTGTTTATTCGATGGTCTTTCAGTCCTCCAAGGCGGGTTTGTCGAACCGCGATAGAGGTAACACGGACGAGGCGCACGCCACATTGACCCAGACTCTAAAAATTGAAGCGAAGAAGGTTTAGGTACGGCCAAAAGAGTTGTACGATTCGCTAGCTCGAGGGGCATCCAAGATGAGATGCCCCTCCATTATCCAGCACAATGCTGGTGTTGCATCTCGGTCACCAGCCCTCAATCGTTGCCCGTATCTGCTCATGCACGTTCCGGCCCAGCTCATCCTTCTTGACAGCCATCAGGAACAAGCCCCTTCCGTTGCTGCGATTCGCCCACACCTCACCAAGCATCTTCTTTTCCTTGGAATCATCATTCGTGGCGTAGTCGTTGCCTTTGTACTCCACCACCAGAAGACGCCCATCCAGCGTTTCAGCCACAAAATCCGGGTAGAACCGGTCAGTGGGGGTCTGAAGCCAAAACGACGACTCCGGCTGGAGCGCCAGATTCCGCACCCAGGCTCTGATACCCGATTGAGCATCCAGCGCCTCTGCGCAATCGCATTCTTCGCCCGTGCTCTCCAGTTCTCCTACCATGGGGTAGAAGTGCCTTTCAAACCGATTGCGCCCGTTGTAATACCACTTGGCCGGATACATGTTCGGGTCGTATTGGAAGGCGTAATCGAAGCTGGTTTCTGGTGCGGCGTTTGGTCCAAAAAGTAATTCCTGATACCCGGCGTCGTACGCGGCGGCCCGGCACCCATCCCGACGCTCTGCCAGCTTGCGTGCAAGGATGAATTTCGCCCGCACCAGCAGCGGCAAGTCAAAGCCCTTGCGCTCCAAGAGCTGCCGGACGCACACGCGGAGCCATGCAAGGCTTGCCACTTGCCGAATGTCCGGCTGTCGCAATTCTTTGTCAAGCCAACGAATCAGGTCATTCTCTGTCCACTTGCCGGGAAGCAGATTCAGGTCAAGTTGCTGTTCACCTTTGAACGCATACACCACCTTGCTTCCCTGCACATCAAATTCAAACGTCTTCGATGTGTCATTGAATCGGAAGTCACTCAGGTCCACCGTGCATTGGCTCAGGTCCCATGACGAAGCGTCCAACACCAGCTCTTTATCGAACGGCAACAGCTCGCCTTGGTAGCGCACGCACAGCCGTGGGACCACCAGCTTTTCCCCGCGCAAGGCGGGTGCTTGGCGGGATTCCTGCTCCGCGATGTACTCCGTGATCCTCCGCTGGGTTTCGGCACGTTGTGGCTCTGGGACAGCGGCAAGAGCCGCTTTCTGAATCTGCGAAGTGACCTGCCCATGCACTTCAATTTCGATTTGACCCGGAGCCTCTGACTTCACAATGATGGACTGGCGCTCCAGCTCGGACAGGCCCTCCAGCTTCAGCGGCTCCGCAACCGTCAAACGAAGCGGACTCTCCAGAAGAAACAGCGGCAGATTCGGGATGGATGGCTGCTGCACTTCGATGTATTGCTCCGCCTCAGCCTCTTCAAAGCCCATCTTTTCGATCATGCACGTTTCAAGCTGCTTTGCGGCCTCCAAGAAATTCGGGCTGGCGACGTGCGCATACGCTTTGTTCAATTCCGCCGCCTTGCGCCGCTTCGCATAGGGCATACGCAACACGCGGCCAAGTAACTGCTCCACGTCCCGGCTGCTGCCGATGTTGGCGGTGGAGCAAAACACGTAGGCGAAGGAACAATCCCACCCCTCTTTGAGGGCCTGTACGGTGATGACAACTTCAACCTTGCACGTCGGATCAAAGAGGTTGATTTTATCCAGGTCCCGCTGGTCCCCCGTGGCAATGGCGATTTGCTCTTCGGATAGGTGCTCACTGTCTAACAGGAATTGCTTTACGGCTTCCACATTCGCGGGCTTGTCTTTGTTCTCCGCCTGAATCAGCAGAATGGGGCGGATGTATTCAGTCTCATCCACCGCCATCTCCGCAATCCGTTTGCGCGTGCGGCAAGCATCCCCTATGGCCTCTTGCCATCCCGCCTCATGCACCGTCAGCGCAATGGGCAGCTTAATCATGTCCTCCGCCTTCAGCTCCGATGCAGAGACACGGTAAAGCACGTTGCTGCCTGTGCGCGGGTCCGTGTTCGGGGTTGCGGTCAATTCGATAATTGCCGAAGGCGAAAGCCGTTTGAGTGTGTCGAACGTCAATGGCGTGCGGGCGTTGTGCGCCTCATCCATGATGATGAGTGGCTGGTGGACCATCATCAGATTTGCGAAGGAAAACTTCACCCCGCCCGCACCAGCGCCGCTTTCAATGCGCTCAAGCCCCGGCAGATTCGTATTCAGCTTGGTGAAGTGGTCCTCAAGCGCCTCTTTGTGCGCGTACACGTCCCGGCCTTCCGTGCTGGTGACGCGCAACGATTGGATGGTTCCCACCACCACGCACACGGCGTCCTGCATGTCTTGCGGGCGAATGTTCTCAATCTCGGATATTTCAAACAGGCGCACACGGCCATCAAAGGCTTCATCAAGAGCGACGCGGTATGGATGCGCAGTGTTCTTGAGCGCCTGTGCTGTCTGCGTGCGAATCGAGTTGGAAGGCACCAGCCACAACACAACCGGATAATCCTTTTCGATGTAACTTTGCGCCGCAACGCGAATCGAATAGGCTCCCACAATCGTCTTGCCGCCGCCCGTGGGCAGACGCAAGCAAACGTAGGGGATGCGTTCCAGGTCCTGCACCTTGCGATACCTCGGCAATCGGCCATCGGGAGGCTTCACCACTTTGAGGAATGCCGATTCCGGGTCTTCACTCAGGCGCACGGCCTCCAGGTACTCTTTCAGCTTGTTGAGTGTGTCTTCTTGAAAATTCTTCAGCCGAATCATGGTCAACGCGCCTTCACATCGTAGGGTGTTTGTTTGAACGTGATGCCAAGCTGGAGCAGCGATTCTTTGCTGAGGCGAGAGCTTTCCCCGTAAATGACCTTGGGACCGTCATGCGCGGGCAGCTCTGCCAACAACCGCCGCGTAAGCACGTTGCCGCCATCAGGCCGCTTGTCTCCGAGTATGCCGTTGAAAAGCAGGTAATAACCCACGCCCTCATGCACGCCCAAGAGTGGAGACTTGCGCCGTGGATGCGCCAACGGCGTGCGTGTCTCTGCAAACCAGACATGCGCGGCAAGGTGCGCGAAACGGACAGCGGGATTGATGCGGCCCTCTTCATC
>Ga0335075_10003723_pt1 | contig 24045 bp, 22 predicted proteins | sample Lox_Sample_24_FD_206723 | JGI IMG/M metagenome (GOLD analysis project Ga0335075, IMG submission 206723) | Soil microbial communities from Loxahatchee National Wildlife Refuge, Florida, United States - Lox_Sample_2.4 | ecosystem: Environmental > Terrestrial > Soil > Wetlands | place: USA...
GCGACAGCGCCGCGGGGGCCATCAGCGCCGCGAACACGCCCTGCAGCCCGCGCGCCGCGACGAGCATTCCGAAGCTCTGGGCCGCGCCGCCGAGAGTCGACGCGGCGGCGAAGCCGATCGTGCTGGCGATGAACAGCCGCTTGCGGCCGAACAGATCGCCGATCCGCCCACCCGCCAGCAGCAGGCTGCCGAACGCGAGCGCGTACGCGGTCACGATCCACTCTCGGCTGTTGTCGGAGAAATGCAGCGCTCGCTGGGCCGAGGGCAGCGCGATGTTGATCACCGTGATGTCCAGCACGATCATCAGCTGCGCAAGTCCGAGGACGGCGAGGATCCACCAACGCCGCGTGTGAGTGGGATCCCCGGCCTCGCGGCCCTCGATCGCAGCGGCGCCACCCGATGCTGTTGCTTGTTGCGGCATTCGAAGCTCCTTCGCGTCCGTCGTCGATGTGTGATGTGTTGCAGGCTCCGCCATCGCGATGCGAGTGCGCATCGCACGTTTGATGTGGTTTCGCCCCGTCGCTCGGTGTGCTCTGGTTGGTCGAGGAGGAAGTGCTTCTCGAGGGCGATCGTCTCGAGCACCTGTGTCATCCGGGGCGGATCTCGAGCAGCTGGAGGCCGAGTGCTTCGAGCTCGTGGATGACGCCGTACAGCGCCGATTGGTCGGGCAGCGAGCCGCTCAGCACCGTGTCCTGGCCGCGTCGGCTCGCGGCCAGCGTTGGGAACGCCTGCATCATCGTCGGGCCGAGCGACCCGCGGACGTGGATCTCGTAGCGCCGCCCCGGCTCGCGGCCGCCCGTCGCTCGCGTCTTGTCTGACATGCGATCAGAGTCGGCGTGCAGAAGGTGACTGCGCATCGCATTGTTCGGGTGAATTGGAGGATCCAGTTGCGACCCTGCCGGGGTGCAACGATGTGCGTCGTGCCTGACGCGGGAGCAGCTGTCGAATCCGCCGCCTCTGGTGTGAGGGCGTGGTTGGTTCCGCGGCCGGGCTTGTTTGAGCGGCTGGGCACGGCGGAGCGGGTGGTGCTTGTGTCGGCGCCGGCGGGGAGTGGCAAGACGTTTCTGTTGCGCTCGTGGGTCGCGGCGGAGGGTCTGGAGGAGCGCGTTGCGTGGGTGTCGGTGGGACGCGAGGAACGCGACCCGCAGGCGTTCTGGCTGTCGGTGCTGGACTCGCTGCGGGCGACGCGGATTGGGTCGGGGCGGGTGCGGGAGCTGACCGCCGCGCCTGATTTGGACGGCGCGACCGTCGTCGGGAGGCTGTTGGAGGATGTGGGCTCGCTGGATGAGCGCCTGTGGCTGGTGATCGACGACCTGCACGAGCTTCAGGCGCGGGAGGCAATGCGTCAGGTAGGGCTGCTGCTCGGGTCCGCGCCGCCGCAGCTCCGAGTGGTGCTGATGACCCGCCGGGATCTGCGGTTGGGGTTGCATCGGCTGCGCCTGGAGGGGGAGTTGACCGAGATTCGGGGTGAGGAGTTGCGCTTCACCCTTGAGGAGTCGCGCGCGCTGCTGCACGCGGCGGGAGTCCGGCTATCCGACGGCGCGCTTGAGTCGCTGGTCGCCAGAACCGAGGGGTGGGTGGCGGGTCTGCGGCTGGCTGTGCTGTCGATGGCCCGGGATCCGGACCCCGAGCGCTTCGCGGCGGCCTTCTCGGGCCGGGAGCGGGTGGTGGCCGAGTACCTGCTGGCCGAGGTGCTCGAGCGCCAGCCGGCGGAGGTGACCCGGCTGCTGCTGCGAACCTCGCTGCTGGAGCGGGTGAGCGGTCCGCTGGCTGACCGGCTGACGGGGACCCCGGGCTCCTACCGGATCCTGGCCGAGCTTGAGGACACGGGCGCGTTCGTGGTCGCCGTGGACCCGGGGCGGACTTGGTTTCGCTACCACCACCTGTTCGCGGACCTGCTCGCGCTCGAGCTGCGACGCACCGCCCCGCAGGAACTATCGGCCCTGCACGCCGCCGCCGCGGAGTGGCTGGGCGAACACGGGCATCCGGTGCAGGCGATTCGCCACGCCCAGGCGGCCGAAAGCTGGGGCCTCGCCACGCGGCTGCTCGCCGACAACTGGCTCAGGCTGGACCTCGACGGGCGGACCGCGACCGTCCGCGAGCTCCTGTCCAGGTTTCCCGCCGACACGATCGCAACGGATCCCGAGCTGGCATTGCTCGCCGCGGCCGACCGGCGGGCGGCTGGGTTACTGCACGAGGCCGAGCGTTATCTGGCGCTGGCGGAGCGCATGTCGGCCTCGGTCCCCGTCGAACGCCAAGGGCGCTTCCAGGTCTTGCTCGTGATCGGGCGGCTGCGGCTCGCGCGGGCCCGCAACGATCTGGACGCTGTGAGCGAAGCCACGCAGCGACTGCTCGAGCTGGCCGACAGTCCAGACGCGATCGACGCCGGGGCTGGCGACGGCAGCCTGCGGCCAACGGCGCTGATCGACCTCGGGGCGGCCGAGATGTGGGCGGATCAACTGGCGGCAGCCGAACGGCACCTCGAACAGGGGCTGGCGGACGCCCGCCGGATCGGCCGGCCGCTGCTCGAGCTCGAGGCGCTCGCGCACCTGGCGCTCCTGAGCCTCATCGCCCCCCGCTTTGAGGCGATCGGGGAGCAGCGGGCCAGGCAGGCGATCGAGCTGGCGCGAGCCCACGGCTGGGAGGACACCGCCTCGGCCGCCGCGGCCGCCTACGTCGCGCTCGGGACCGTAACCTTGTATCGCGGGCAGTTGGCTGCGGCGGGGGGGTGGCTGGACCGGGCCGAGCTCGTCCTGCGGCGCTCCGCCGATCCGACGATCGCGATGATGCTGCACACGCGGCGGGCCTTGCTGGAGCTCGTGCGTGGTCGACACGAGGAAGCGATGGGCGCCCAGCGGGCCGCCGAAAGCATCCAGAGCGCGCTTGCGACCCAACACATCCTCGCGACGAGAGCGCAATCGCTCAAGCTGGAGATGCTGATTCGTGCTGGCGAGACCGAACTAGTGCAACGAACCCTCGACGAACTGGACGACGACGTCCGCGCAACCGCGCAGATGCGGATGGTCCTCGTCGCGCTGCGACTCGCCCACGACGATCCGGAGGGCGCAGTGGCGGCGCTTGAGCCGATCTTCGCCGACGGTTCGCCGATCGTGAGTCCACCGCGGGAGATACTGGCGCTGCTGCTGAAAGCGAGTGCTGAGGACGCGCTCGGCGACGCGGGGGCGAGCTCCCGGGCGCTGGAGCGCGCGCTCGACGTCGCTGAGCCCCACGGGCTGCTGATTCCGTTCCTGCTCCATCCGGCGCCGGCGCTGCTGGAACGCCACGCGCGACTTCGAACCACCCATAGCTCGCTGATCTCCGAGATCCTGAGCCTGTTGTCGGGACCCGCCCCGGCACCCAGGCCCGAGGACGTCGAACCGCTCCAGGCGGCACTCTCGGAGAGCGAGCTTCGCGTGCTGCGCTACCTGCCGACCAACCTCCGAGGTCCGGAAATCGCGGCCGAGCTGTTCGTATCCCAGAACACGATCAGGACGCACCTGCGCAACTTGTACGCCAAGCTCGGCGTCCACAGTCGCGCAGATGCGGTCGAGCGAGCACGCGCGCTCGGCCTGCTATCACCCTCCTCGCTGGGGCGCTGATCCAGGCCAGCGTCAGCCGGGCGCGCCCACGGGGACGGGCTTGCATCTCGCGGCGTGATGCTTTGAGGCGGTCGGCGCGGGCGGGCCTGGATCCGCGCCCGCCCGCGTCGCGCCTCGGGCCTCAGCCCACCGAGCCGTTGGAGTAGGCGCCGGTCTCGATGTCCTCGATCAGGGTGGGGCCGGCCGGCTCCCATCCGAGCAGCTCGCGTGTGATCACGCTCGAGGCGGGCATATCAAGAGCGACGAACGTCGCGAGGAAGCCGAACCGTGCGGCGGCCTCCTCGGGCGAGATCGCGGTCAGCTGGAGCTGGTAGCGGCGGCTGATCGCGCCGGCGAGATCGCGCGACGCCCTCCTCGCCGACCCCGTGGAGCACCGATCCCGCGGGCGCGCGCTCGATCGCGAGCCGGACCAGCCGAGCGGCGTCGGAGTGGTGCACGGCCGCCCAGCGGTTGGTGCCCTCGCCGACGTAAGCGTCCTGACCAGCCGCGCGGTCAGCCGCGACGATCATCGCGGCGAAGCCGTTATCGACCTTTCCATGCACCGTTGGGGCGAACCGGAGCGCCATCGAGCGCACACCGCGAGCGGCGAGAGCCAGCGCCGTCCGCTCGTTGAGGAACCGGCCGCCCGCACCGGGGGACGGTTCGGGCCTGTCGCTCGCCCAGATCGAACACATCCGCGACCGCGTGCTCATCCGCGATGTCGGCCCGCACCGCGATCGCGGCGGCACCCTGGCTCTTGACGCCGGCCACCGCCGCTTCTGCCTCGGGGCGGTTGGTTGCATAAACGACGACGACGCTGAGGCCGTCGCGCGCCAGGTGCTCCACGAGGCTCCGTCCAATTCCACGTGAGCCGCCCGTTACGATGGCGATGCGCGGTGTGGGGTCTGAGCTTGTCTTCGTTGGCATGGTGGTCACCTCTAATGGCTTAGTGATAGTTCGCGCCCGCGGGCTCGGGATTGGCCTCGATCTCGAGTCGAGTCGTGTTTGGTCTTGGGCGGCCGCATCGATCGATGTGTCAGAGAATCGGCGCTGACTGTCCGGGTCGCTAACGCCGTCCGGCGACAGGAACCGGGTGATCAGCACCCCGGTGTCGGGCAGGTAGAGCTGCTCGGTGACCATCCGTGGATCGGTGGACGCGATCCGGTAGAAGCCGCCGTCGTCGCTATCGAGCGGCGCCGCGAACACACTCAGCCCGTAGAACCGCTCAGCGCAGTACCAATCGACCGCCAGTCAGTAGGTGGACGTGCTTGCGACCGTCGCTGTGCCCACGTCGGGTCGGGATGACCAGGACCAATCGAAGCGCTGGGCGGCAAGCTTCGGATCGACAGCCCACCGGGAAGCGGAACGCATCTCGAGGTCGAGACCCCGATCAGGCAGTACAGCCGATCGCCGTGATGAGCCCGACGCGCACCCGTCGCTGTGACGCGTCGTGTGGGTGAGGTTGTTGACGTTGGCCACGCACCTCGGTGACCGGGCACCCCGACGCGTCCGTGGCCACGACAACACCGATCCGTGGCCACGGACAACAGGCCACCTATCGGCCGAGGACGAGTTCGCTCACGTTCGCACGAGCGCTTCCGTTTGTTTCTGACCCGAGCCCGAGCAGGCGCTCGGCGTTGAGGTGCGCGATCTTCTCCTTCTCATCCACGTTGATGGGCATCCGATCAAAGGCTTCCCGAGAGGCTTTCATAACGCCGTACGGGTAGTCAGTGGTGAAGACGACGCGGTCGATCCCGACCGTGTTGGCCAAGCCCAGAAAGGCCTGGTACGACAAACTCCAGCTGCTGTCAATCGCGCCAGGCTCTTGGCCTAGGTACTCACCGGCAAGGATTCCACCGTAGAAGTTCTCCCGAAGGTACTCCTTGATGGTCCGTTTCAGTCCGCCATTCTTGCCCAGCGGAAACGAGTAGTCCATCCGCCACGCCGCCCAACTCAATATCTCGAAATTATGACCCACGATGATCTGCATCGCCGGAAACCGGTCGAACACCCCGCCTAGGATCAAGCGGAGGCAATGGACCCCAGTGTCGATGTGCCAACCGACTCCAGCGATTGACAGGAACGCAGACACTTCGGGAGCGAAGCCGCTGTAGTAGGCGTCGACCACCGGCTTGGGCGGAATCTGGGGATGCAGATAGATGGGCACGCCGAGCGCTTCGGCGGCTTCAAACACCGGCCAGAAGAACTTGTCGTCAAAATAACGCCCGTTGACGTTGCTATTGATCAATGCGCCGACGAACCCCAGGTCGCGGACGGCGCGTTCGAGCTCGCGGGCTGCAGCCGCTGGGTCGAGCATCGGCAGGGTGGCAAATCCGCGCAGCCGATCCGGGTACATAGCGACCGTGCCCGCCAGTGCGTCGTTCGCTTCTGTCGTCAGCTGCCTCGCCAGCGACGGCTCGAGGCCCTCTGCGCACGGCGGAGGGTATGAGAGGATCGACACATCGATGCCGGCGTCGTCCATGGCAGCGATTCGCCCCTCCCCCAGGTCATAGATGCCCGCTGGAAACCCGGTCTTCGAGTCTTCAGGAAAGTGGCCGGATTGTTTTAGTACGTCGTACACCAACGCGACGCCATCGTTCGCCTTATGAGCCGCCTCATATATGGCCGGAAGCCCATAGTGTTCTTCCAACGCAACGATTCTCACTGGGAATCTCCTTTGGGTTGACGTAGTCAGACCTTCATGTGCCGCTCAGCCTCGTCGGCGTCCGGATGAGCCCGCATCGCATCGTTCAGACGATTCGGGCCCGTAGCTCGGTGACCGAGTCGCGTACTCACTCGCTGCGGCCTGTTCCTGCGCGAGCCGGGGAGGGACGTGCGAAGCGCGCGCAGTCTCATGTTGCGGGTGACGAGCCGCCCGCTGTCGACGAACGCCTGCCCCTCGAGCAGGTGATGGCTGAACAGCGGCAGGATGGCCAAGTCGACGTCGGCGCCGTGGGACAACGAGCTCTTTTGTAGGAGCTCATCAACCCGGGCCTGGCCCTGATGCCGGTAGAGCTGGCCAGCCTCGTCGAGTTGCGCTACCCATTCCCGGAGGGACATCTGCGCCGTTGCCGCAGTCACCGGCTCCGCCGTCTGTGTAGCCATCGTCGTTCTCCTTCTGTTGGAACCGCTGGTTGGCAAGGCGGCCGAAGGCGGCAACCGAGGCCGTGGAATGGGGTGGCGTCGAGGTAGATGACTTTGGTCTCGAAGTAGGCGTCCAGTGCAGCCTCGCGGCAGACCGGATGAGTTGTCCTCGCATAGTTCATGTGATTTGGCCCGTGCTTTCGGCACCGCCACGCTCCGGGCAGCGGATCTCGAGCAGCTGGAGGCCGAGTGCTTCGAGCTCGTGGATGACGCCGTACAGCGCCGACTGGTCCGGGAGCGAGCCCACGAGCAGCGTGTCCTGGCCGGTTCGGCTCGCGGTCAGGGTTGGGAACGCTTGCAGCATCGTCGGGCCGATCGGGCCGCGGACGCGGATCTCGTAGCGCTGCGGCTGGCGGCCGCCCCTCGCTTGCGTCGTGTCTGGCATGCGGTCAAAGTTCGGCGTGCGGAGGGTGAGCGCGCATAGCATGGTTCGGGTGATCTCGCGAGCCCGCTGCCCCACAACGGGTGCAACCATGTTGCGTCGTGACCGACCCGGCAGCAGCTGTGGAATACGCGGGCCTTGGCGCGAGGCCGTGGTTGGTTCCGAGGGCCGGCTTGTTCGAGCTGCTTGGTGGCGCGGAGCGTGTGGTGCTCGTGTCGGCGGCGGCGGGGAGCGGGAAGACGTTTCTGTTGCGCTCGTGGATCGCGGCGGAGGGTCTGGAGGAGCGCGTTGCGTGGGTGTCGGTGGGGCGCCAGGAACGCGACCCGCAGGCGTTCTGGCTGTCGGTGCTGGACTCGCTGCGGGCGACGCGGATTGGGTCGGGGCGGGTGCGGGAGCTGACCGCCGCGCCTGATTTGGACGGCGCGACCGTCGTCGGGAGGCTGTTGGAGGATGTGGGCTCGCTGGATGAGCGGCTGTGGCTGGTGATCGACGACCTGCACGAGCTTCAGGCGCGGGAGGCAATGCGTCAGGTAGGGCTGCTGCTCGGGTCCGCGTCGCCGCAGCTGCGAGTGGTGCTGATGACCCGCCGGGATCTGCGGCTGGGGTTGCATCGGCTGCGCCTGGAGGGGGAGTTGACCGAGATCCGGGATGAGGATCTGCGCTTCAGCCTGGATGACTCACGTGTGCTGCTCCAGGCGGCGGGTGTGCGGCTGTCTGACGGCGCGCTCGAGTCGCTGGTCGCCAGAACGGAGGGGTGGGCAGCGGGTCTGCGGCTCGCGGCGCTGTCACTGGCCCGCGACCCCGACCCCGAGCGCTTCGCGGCCGCCTTCTCGGGCCGGGAGCTCGCGGTGGCCGAATATCTGCTGGCCGAGGTGCTTGAGCGCCAGCCGGAAGAGGTGACGCGGTTGCTGTTGCGGACCTCGATCCTCGAGCGGGTGAGCGGGCCGTTGGCAGACCGGCTGACCGGGAGCTCGGGATCTGAGCGGATCCTATGGGAGCTGGAGGACGCAGGGGCGTTCGTGGTGTCGCTGGATGCGGAGCGGTCGTGGTTTCGCTATCACCACCTGTTCGCGGACCTGCTCGCCCTCGAGCTGCGCCGGACCGCTTCGCAGGAGCTGCCGGGCCTGCACACGGCCGCCGCGGAGTGGCTGGCCGAAGATGGGCGTCCGGTCGAGGCGATTCGCCACGCGCAGGCGGCCGAGAACTGGAGGCTCGCCGCGCGGCTGCTCGCGGACAACTGGCGCTCGATGTACCTCGACGGCCGGCTCGCCACCGCGAGTGAGCTGCTGTCTACGTTTCCCGCCAACAAGGTCGCGGGGGATGCCGAGTTGGCAGTGCTCGCTGCGACCGACCGGCGGGCGGCGGGGTCGCTACCGGAGGCCGAGGGGTATCTGACGCTGGCGGAGCGCATGTCGCCGTCGGTGCCCGAAGAGCACCGAGGGCGCTTCCAGGTCGGGCTTGTGATCGTGCGGCTGGAGCTCGCGCGGGCCCGAAACGATCTGGACGTTGTCGCCGAACAGGCGCAGCGACTACTCGAACTGGCCGACAGCCTGCACGCAGTGGAGACAGGGGTTGGCGACGAGGGACTCCGGGCCGCGGCGCTGATCAACATCGGCGCGGCCGAGATGTGGGCCGGTCAACTCGAGGCGGTCGAACGCCACCTCGAGCAGGGCCTGGAGGAGGCCCGCCGGATAGGCCGGCCGCTGCTCGAGCTCGCAGCGCTCTCGCACCTGGCGATCCTGAGCCTCGTTCGCTCTCTGACGCTCGGGGAGGAGCGCGCCAGGGAGGCGATCGAGCTGGCGCGAGCGCACGGGTGGGAGGAGACCGGGTCTGTCGTCTCAACCGCCTACGTCGCGCTCGGCACCGTGGCCGTGTGGCGCGGCCACCTGGCCGAGGTTGAGGGGTGGCTGGACCGCGCCGAACGCGTCCTGCAGCACTTCGCGCAGCCGACCACCGCGATGATGCTGCACACGACACGGGCCCTGCTGGAATTCGCGCGTGGCCGACACCAAGACGCGATGACCGCCCAGCGCGCCGCTGAGAGCATCCAGCGGGGGTTCGCGATGCGACACCTCCTCGCGACGACGGCGCAAGCGCGCACGCTGGAGCTCCTGGTACACACGGGCGAGACCGAACTCGTGCAGCGAGCTCTCAACGACATGGACGAAGCCGTACGCGCAACGGGCGGGATGCGCGTGGTCCAAGCCATGCTGCGACTCGCCCAAGAGGATCCGCAGGGCGCGGCGGCGGCGCTGGCACCGATCTCCGCCGGTGCTTCGCGGATCGACGATGCACGCTGGGAGATCCAGGCACTCCTGCTGAAAGCGAGCGCCGAGGACGCCCTCGGCGACGCGGGCGCAAGCTCCCGGGCGCTGGAACGCGCGCTCGAGCTCGCCGAGCCCGACGGCCTCCTGCTTCCGTTCCTGCTGCAACCCGTGCCGGAGCTGCTCGAGCGCCATCGCCGCCTTCGGAGCACCCACGCCTCGCTGATCTCCGAGATCCTTGACCTGCTGTCCGGTCACGCTCCGGCGACTCGGCGCGAGGACACCGAACCGCTCCACGAGCCGCTCTCAGAAAGCGAGCTTCGCGTGCTGCGCTACCTGCCGACCAACCTCCGGGGGCCGGAAATCGCGGCCGAGCTGTTCGTTTCCCAGAACACGGTCCGCACGCACCTGCGCAACGCGTACGCCAAGCTCGGCGTGCACAGCCGCGCAGACGCTGTCAAGCGGGCGCGGTCACTCGGCCTCCTGTCACCCTCTACGCGCCGACGCTGATCGGGGCCGCGGTCGGCCCCGCGCCGCGAGAGGGTCAGAGCGTCGACCCCGGTCTGGCAGGCGAAGCGGGTGCGGGCGAGCGCCGAGCGCTGACGGCTGCTTGCCGGGCCGAATTCACATCAGCGGTGTGAGGCGCACTCACACCGCTGTGGGAGAGCCTGCAGCACGTCAGCAAGAACGACGAAAGGCAGGTTTCCAATGAGCAGCCGCATCAACCCATTGCTCGAGCGCAACGCCGCGTTTGCCGCGAGCGGCCGGTGGCAGAACACGCCACGGTTACCGTTCCTCCCTCACAAGGGGCTGTACGTGATCACGTGCATCGACCCCAGGGTCGATCCCTTCGAGTTCCTCGGCCTCGAGTTCGCCGAGGCGATCGTCGCCCGCACCGTCGGCGGGCGCGTCACGCCCGGAGTGATCCAGGACGTCGCCTACATCGGTTACCTGGTCGAGACCAAGGCGCCCGAGGGCCCGTACTTCGAAGCCGCGATCGTCCACCACACCGACTGCGGGAGCCGCCTGCTCGAGGACCACGAGCTCCGTCACGGCTTCGCCGAGCGAACCGGCTACGACGAGCAGATGCTCGCTGAGCTTCCCGCAACCGACCCCCCTGTGACGGTCCGCGCCGATGTCGAGCGCCTGCGGTCAGATCCGCGCATCTCTCCGCATATCACGGTGTCAGGCCACGTCTACGACGTCAACACCGGTTTTCTCACGACGGTCGTCGAGCCGGTGTCACCGACGGCGTCGGTCGCCGCCCTGTCGCAATGAGCGCCGTCCCGGTCGCGATCGCACATGTCACCGGCGCGATCAGCCCGGCCCGCCGTCAGGCGTCCACATGACGCCTCCGACGGTCGTCCTGTCGGCCACCGGACCGCCCGTGACCATTCTCGAGGCAATCGGCACGATGGCCTTTGCGGTCTCGGGCGCGATGGCAGCGACCCGCCATCGGATGGACGTGTTCGGGGTGGCGGTCCTCGGCGTGATCGCCGCGATTGCAGGCGGGACGCTGCGCGACCTGCTCCTCTCCGAGCCGGTCTCGTGGCTGCAACACTGGTGGCCGATCGCGCTCGCCGCTGCAACCGCGGTCGCGACGATCCCAATTGCGCTTCGCCTAGGGCTCGACGTCGACTCGCGACGGACGGTCCTCACGGCCGATGCCCTGGGCTTGGCCGTGAACTCCGTCCTTGGCTGCCTTATCGCGCTGAACGCGGGCACCCCGGCCGGGATCGCGGTGATCATCGGGACGATCAGCGGCATCACGGGAGGCATCATCCGTGACGTCCTCACGGGTCAGGCGCCCGCGGTGTTCACCGGGCAGTTCTACGCGCTGGCCGCGATCGCTGGAACCGCCCTGTACGTGTTCCTGATCCGAACCAGCGTCAACGCGTTCGTTGCCTGGTGGATCTCGGTCGCGGGCGTGTTCGCCTTACGCGTTTACGCGCTCCACCGCGATTGGACGGTCGCGAGGATAGCCCCACGAACCGGTCTGACCCGCACACCACCCGCCGCCAGGCCGGCACGTAACCGCACCCCAAAGGAACCCACGCGGCCAGCGAGCGCCGCGCCACCAGACGAACTCGACACAGCATCCCTACAAAGGAGCGCGCGATGACAGACAAGCAGCAACAGAGTCTCGACACGGTCAAGGCGTTCTATGCGGCGAAGGAGCGCAGGGACCTCGATGCCACCGTCCGGCTGTTCGCAGAGGACATCGTCTATCGGTTCCCGCTCAACGCCTGCGGCGATCCCGCGCCCTGGGCCGTCTTCGACGGCAAGCAGGCGACGGGCGAGTACCAACGCGGCGTGCTCACCCGCTTCTCTCGCATCCACATGATCGACCTCGAGTACACAGTCAGCGACGATGGAGACCGCGTCTTCGTCACGAGCCAAGGCGACTACGTGCAGGAAGACGGGCAGCGCCCCTATCACAACGTGTACGTCTTCCGGTTCGAAATCGAGGACCGACTCATCCGCCGCGTAGACGAGTACGCGAATCCGGTCACCTACGCACGCCTAGCGGGCCTACCGATCGGCTGAGCAATCGGCACCGTCCAAACGCCTGTGGATCGTGCCCCTGGCGGCCAACGGCACCCCTGATCACTCCGCCCTGTACGGCGTGATCCACCAGCTCGAGGCACTCGGTCTGCAGCTGCTGGAGCTCCGGCTGTGGCTCACGTAGTTACCTGTCCGAATCGTCTGAACATCGCGATGCCGGCCCATCCAGGCCGCAATGAGGCTCCGCGTGTATGCATGACCGTCCACAACACCTAAGCCAGCGGGCTAGGAAGGATCCGATTCGGACCCATTTCATTCGACCGCCGAGATCAGCTCGCGGCCAGACGAGGAGCTCTCCATGGAAGACCGCCTTCCGGACGCAATCTTCCGGTATGGCTGTCGCTGACGACTTCGGTGGCCCAACAAGGAGAGCGAGATGAGCACCCCGAGGAGACGTTGCCTGGTCAAATCCGTTGCGACCGAACGGGTTGGCACTCGGCACGCCTCGCCTTGGGTTCCTGGCCGACAAACCTAACCGAGAGGAGCATTCCGGTGACAGACCCCTCCCCAGCGCCGCTACCGGCGGACGACCTGCGGCGCCAACTGGCGCTGGCTCGTCCGCAAATCGCTGACGACCGTCTCGCGCACGTCGCCGTTGTGGGCGACACCTACACCATCCTGCTCGCCGGCAAGGACACCGCCCGCCGGTTCACGCTGATCGACATGCTGGTACGCCCGGGTGGCGGCCCGCCGCCCCACCGGCACGATTTCGAGGAGACCTTCACGATGCTGGAGGGCGAGATCGAGGTCACCTTCCGCGGCCAGTCCTCGCTGCTGCGCGCCGGCGAGACCGCGAACGTGCCCGCGAACGCACCGCACTCGTTCCGCAACATCTCTGACCGCGACGCGCGGATGTTGTGCATCTGCTCGCCGGCGGGCCAGGATGAGTTCTTCCTCGCCGTGGGAGACCGAGTCGCGGGCCGCACCTCACCACCACCGGAGCTTGACGAGGACCAGCAGCGCAAGCGGCTGGTGAAGGCCATCGAACTGGCGCCGCGCTACCGCACTCAACTCCTCATCCCGGCCGAGACGCCGGCATGAGCGGCCTCGACACCCCCGTGAGTCGGCGACCCGAGCCCGGGGCGATAGCGGGACCTGCCACGAACAAGCAACAGCGAACGGAGTTCAACCGCCGGAACATCGCCGAGTTCCGCTCCAGCGGTGGGCGGATCGCGTCGTTCGGCGACGCTCCGGTGCTGCTGTTGACGACCACGGGAGTAAAATCAGGACTACCCCGCACGAACCCGATGATGTACCTCGCCGACGAGCACAACCTCGAGCGTGTCTACGTTTTCGCGTCCGCCGCGGGCGCAGAACAAAACCCAGCCTGGTTCAACAACCTCCTCGCCCACCCGAACGATCTCATCGTGGAGATCGGGACACGGGACAGAGCGAGTGACCGCCGCCGCCGACGTGCTCGAGGAGTCACACCGGTCCGCGATCTACGAGGTCCAAGCCGCACGGTACCCGGGCTTCGCCGCTTACCAGGCCAACACGTCCCGGCAGATTCCGGTCATTGCGCTCACCCTCAACACGAAGCCGCGGCCTTAACCCCGGCAGTTCACGTGACACCCGCTCACCCTTGACCCAACCGGCTCCGCGGACCTTCAGACCGACCGCCACCCGTGGGTGCGACGCCTCAACTCAAGTACGGCTCGCACGCCATGAGCCTCAAATCGAAGGAGCACCTGATGAGTAAACAGCAGCGCGAAGCCATCGATCAGATGCTGCGCGACGCCCCGTTTGACCTAGGCGGCGATGTTCTCGTCCAGCGCCCACTGCTCGAGCAGATGCTGACCGGGCAGCCGCTGGCAGACGACGTCGTCACGGCCTCGGGTGAGCTCGGCGGTGTGCCGGTGATCTATATCGAGATCGCCGACACGGAGTCGACGGGCGTGATCTTTCACATCCACGGCGGGGGTTTTGCGCTCGGCTCGGCGGCCAGTTCGGTCGGCTTTGCTTCTGACCTCGCGCGCAAGGCCGGCATGAGCGCGATCTCCGTCGACTACCGATTGGCGCCCGAGCACCCCTACCCGGCTGCGCTTAGCGATGTGACCGCCGCCTACCAGGCGCTGCGCGAGCGTGAGGGCGCGGGCGCGCAGATCGTCGTGTCGGGTGAGTCCGCCGGCGGGAACCTCGCCCTCGAGCTGCTCATCGCGGCCAAGCAACGCGGACTGGTGATGCCCGCAGCAGCGGTGCTGTTCTCGCCAATGACCGACCTGACGGTAACCGGCGACAGCTTCACCACCAAAGCCGACGTCGACCCCAACATCACCGCTGCCGCTATCCAGAGCCGAGTCAACGACTATCTCACCGGCACCGGCATCGACCCGGCCGACCCGCTCGTCAGCCCGATCTTCGCCGACCTCACGGGCCTGCCGCCGCTGCTCGTCCAGGCCGGCTCACACGAGGTCTTGCTCAACGACGCCACCCGACTGGCCACCCGAGCGGCCGCCGACAACGTTGCCGTCATCCTCGACATCACCCCCGACGTCGCCCACGTCTTCCAAGCCTTCTCGGCAATCCTCGACGAGGCAGACCAGGCACTCACTCGCGCCGGCACCTTCGTCCAGGCGCACGTCCAGACACCAGTCACGACATGACCCAACAACCCGCCACCCAACACTTATGCCAGCAATGGAACAGCACCGCGACCGCCTCCCCATACAGCCCACGCTCTCACATCGGTCGCTCGCCACCCCAACCTGGGCGAGGTCAACCCGAGTATGGAGACCCTCATGCGAGCGGCGATGAAGACCTGCTCGCTGTGGAGCCCGCGCGCGCCGGCGTGGAGGTGCTGACGCCTCGAGGGCTGGTCGACCGGCTCGGCTGAGTCGTTAGCGCCGGCATATCCGTCGACTGCGAGCCGCTTCAGGTAGCGGGGCGGCGGAAACGACCGCGCGTGGATCCGCGTCGGGCATCTCGATCGCCTGCTGCTTGATCGCGTTGAGCAACAACAACGTGAGAGCGAGGTCGTCGTACCTGAAGGCTCGTCCCGTGTTGGCCGCCTTCCTGATCCGCTTGAGTCCGTCTGCATCACCGCAGAGGTAGTAGACGCCGTCGCTCTTGCGGGCGTGGCGCCACACCGCGTGCCGGTAGAGGATCCCCCTGAGCCGCTCGATCGACTTCGGCGCCAGCTCGACCTCGACCGCGATCGGCCTGCCGTCGGCGCGAAATGCGACCCGGTCGGGCGGTGCTTGGAGTCGTAGAAGCCATTGTGGTCCTGCCACGAGATCTCGCCCGACCACGTGTCGAACTCCAGGAGCTCGCGGCCACCCTTGAACTCGCGGCCGCGGACAGTGAGCCAAGCCGCCATCCACGCCACCCCGTAATGGTGCGCCCACCAGGTTGGATACCGCTGCCGGGGATTCGAAGCCAGCCCCGAGGAGTGACGCGGACCACTTTTGCCCGCCAATTGACAGTTTTCGAGGTCAGCTGGAATCGCTGCCGAGGGGTTCGTAACCGCCCTTGAGCGGGGTCGACTTTGGCACGACTGTGGCGCACCGAGTTCCCCGTGTTCGTGACCGCTGGTGTCCGGAAGCAGAAGCCTCGCCGACGCAGGCAGGCGCCTCGCTCGTGACTCCTATTTTGTGGAAGGGGAAGCAAACGACCGGCGTTTACGCGGCGAGCGTTCCGCCGAATTGGAGCGGGACGCGATCGGCCCGTTCGTGACCAGAGCGGACGAGTTCGAGAATAGCGTTGGCGACGTTTTCTGCTGGGTCGGCCGCGATCGGCAGCGAGTCGTTGAGCGCCTTGGCCTCCTCCGCGCCGGCGATGACGGCCGAGCTGAAGTCGGTGTCGGTGTTGAACGGGATCATCGTGGAGACCACGATCCCGTCGTGAGCTAGCTCGGCTCGAGCCACGTCCGACAGTTTCTCCAGTCCAAATTTAGTGGCCGCGTAGGCGCCCGATCCCGGGATCGCTCCGAAGGTGATGCCCGAACTGACGTCAATGATCGCCCCAGCGCCCTGCCGTCGCATGACCGGCAGCACGGCCTGGATCACTGTCAGCGGGGCGACGAGGTTGAGTTCGATGATTGCCCGGAAGTCGTCGAGATCGATCGACTCGATGGCGGCTTGCAGACCTCGGCCGGCGTTGTTGATCAGCACATCGATTCGCCCCAACCTGTCAACCGTTGCCGCGACGGCCGCTTTGACCTGATCGGGATCGGTGACGTCGCAGCGGATAGGGAGAGCGTCACCGAGCTCTGATGCCAGCGCAATGAGCCGATCTTCGCGACGGGCGATAAGAGCAACTCGCGCGCCGTTCGCCGACGCGGCGCGCGCAACGGCCGCGCCGATCCCTGACGATGCTCCAGTGATGAAGACGACTGCGTTCTCGATATCCATGTCAGATCCTCTCGCGTCGGTGTTGCGTGAGATACCTATCGGCGGTGCGGGATCTCGCTCGTGACCGACCCCCGGCAGGCGCGATGACCGCGGCCTGGGCCAGCAGGGAATCGCGGTCGCGCGGCGCCACCGAAGCCGATCTCGGAGCGCCGCCGCTCACGGCCGCCCGCCGCACTGTTCTTGGTGGCATGCGATCAGGATCGGCGTCAGGCGGGTGAGCGCGCATCGCATCGTTCGGGTGAACCGGAGTTCCGGCTGAGCATCACCGGCTGCGAGCGTGTGACGGAATGCTGGTTCGTCGCCCCCGCGGCAGTGTCGATCAGGCTGCTCCGCTTTGCCCGGAGTGGTAGCCGCGCCGCCGTGACCGGTTCAGGCGCGTGGAACAGTCAGACCGCAGCCCGATGATCATGTCTGGTAAAGACCTGCTTTGCTTGTCGCACGGCTATCTCGACGGTGTTAGGTTGCAGACCAGCTTTGCGCGGAACGCTGGTCCGCCCCGGGCGGGCCGGAGCTGTCCGAACGGCGATTGGTAAGCGGGCGCTCGCCGACCAGAGTACGCCGCGGAGTCACCGCGGCTGGGCTCGCATTTGCGGAACCGCCAGCGAACGGCCACCTCCGGCTCGGTTTCCTGCCCCCGGCCGAATCATCAAACTGTAGGCGTGACCGCAGGAGGTTCTTCGATCCCGGAGGTACAGCGGCTCGTGGCCGCTCTGGTCGCCTCGAAGCCGACCGGGCGGATCGCGGAGATCGGGACGGCGTTCGGAGCGGGAGCCAGCGCGATGGCCGCGGCGCTGGCACCGGAGGCGAGCTTTATCACGGTGGAGGCTGACGAGGAGCGCTACCGCCAAGCGCGGGCGGCGCTGGCGGGCTCGCGTGCTGAGCTGGTGAACGCTCGCTGGGAGGACGTCCTTCTGGAGCGTGGCCCCTTCGATCTGATCTTCTTCGATGGCGGGCTGACCCAAGCCGGGCTCACCGCGGCTATCGAGCTGCTCGCGCCGGGCGGAATCCTCGTCAAGGACGATCTCACCCCGGGCAGGCCGATCGAGGGTGACCTCGTGCGTGAGGCGCTTCTGTGCGATGAGCGGTTGGTCGCTACCGAGGTCATGACGACACCCTCCTCGGCGGCGATCATCGCCGTCCGTTGCTCCTGAAGCGAGCTCGCAATTCCGGAACCCTCAGCGAACAAGCGCCCCGCCACTGGAGACCGCCGTTCTCGGCCACCATCGGGTCACGGTTCTTGTTCGGCGCATCGCGGGCTAGCCGGATGCGGTCACGTTCTGGCCTCTTTCGTGACTCACGTCGGCGTTGCGCGACGCGCTCGCACGCGAAGCGAGGCGATGCGTGTTGAGCTTGTTACCGGAGCTCCAAACCACCCTCTCTGGATCGCTGCCGAACGTACTGCTTTGTTGGCTGAGGCGCGTTCGCGAGCCGACTCGGTCGTAGTTGGAAGGCGGGCTTATGTCCTCGGTAAGGTGGCTGCCAGCTCGCGTGTAGCCGTGGCGTTAGTACCCGGGGTAGTGGAAGGCGGCGAGAACGTGCCCGTGGTGGCCGTACCAGGTCACGTTGACTGCTGAGGTGGTCGGGTGGATGATTACGGGGGCGGTCGCGAGGTTGTTGTCGATGGTTGGGTAGACCGTGACTGGCTTGGCGGGGGTTGTTCGCGTCGGGCGAGTCTTGAATACCCATCTGACACGGCGGACTTCGTTCGGGACGATGCTGGACCAGTAGTACGCCCTGCCGGTTGCGGATACAACGCCGACTCCTGGGATCGCGCTAGGTGGCCGGTAGAGCTGACTGGCGGAAAGCGGCGGGGCGATCCCGCCGCCCATGCCCTGCAACATGATTTCGACCAGCTTGTCGGAGCGTCCGGCGGGTGAAGTGACGACCACGAAGTAGACCTGCACACCGCGGGATAGGCCATTGCCCCGGAGGGTGGCGACAAGCCGGGTCAGACCCGGGACGACTTGTACCTCGGAGCCGAACATGTTGGATAGGTGCCGAGCGACTGGGTCCGGCAGGGTTTTATCGGCGGCATTCTGCGGTCGGCGCAACACGGCGAGAGTCGACGTCAGCGGCTGTGCCGGATCCGACCGGGCCGGCGTCACCTGCGCCGGATTGGGTGTGGACGCGGCGGGCGGGGTTGTGTGGCTGGCCCGGTGGCCCTGATCTAGCAGCGTGAGTGCCATCGCCGCGACTACGATCGCCACGATGGTCGCTCCGATCGCTGGGGCTGAGCCTGTGACCTTCCGTAGCCACGCCGGGCGGGGCCGGCGAACTGCTCGCGGGCCGCCTCGTGGCGTCGCGCCGCTGCGGCGAGCGAGCTCGACTAGTTCTTGCTCGAACTCGGGAAAGATTGTCACTACTTCACCTCCAGACGGTTTCGGATCCGGGCAAGCCCGCGCGCCACGCGTTGTCGTACAACGCTCTTCGAGCACTGAAGCGTTTCCGCGAGCTCGGCATACTCGCGCTGGTCGATTACGCGGCCGACCACGGCGTCGCGCAGCGCCTGCGAGAGTCCGTCCAGCGCATTGACGGCCGCGTCGGGTTGGCAGGCGAGCATTTCTACGCGCTCGAGCGCGTCATCGTCGATCACCAAGCGGGCGATCCCGAGTCGGCGCCTGATCTCGTCCTCGACACGCCCGCGCCTGATGCTTCTCAAGAGGACGTGGCGGGCGATCCCGAACAGCCACACGCGCGGCTCTCCGAGGTCAGCGCGATATCTGGACCGGGACTCGAACGCCGCTGCGAATGTCTCCGCCATCAGGTCCGCCGCCAGCTCCCCGGAGCGGCACCAGTGCATAAAGAAGCCCAGCACGGGCCGCTCGTGCCGTCGGTAGAACTCGGCAAACGCGTCCGCATCCGCCGGTGTGGCCGCGAGTAGTTCAACATCCGTTCGCGTGCTCGCCCGCTGCATCTCAGTTTCCTTCACCGTTTGACCGATTCTGTGACATCGGCAAAGGATGCGGAAGAGTCGCCCAACTTCGCACCGCCGCTCACCGCCGGGCACGAAGCCGCCGGAACCGCGTCCGGCGACGCTTCCCGGTCCTTCCCCGAGCCAGAGGAGTTGCGGCGACGATGCCCGTGCTGTTGCCCGTCCTGTTGGCGGTCCGGGTCGCTGTCGTGGTCATCGTCACAGCGCGCCACCACCACCGCCCGACGGTCAGGATTGTTTCGTGGTGGAGATGTTCACGGCCGGACGGTGAACGTGGGCGAGCCGAACGGCTCTGGCACGGGGGTGACCGCGGGGTGTCCTGGCTCGAGGTCCAGGATGTTGATGCTGACTCGGTAGGTGCCTGGGCACCATGCCTGCCCTGGTAGGGGCCGAGCGATCCGCCGTAGAGTTGGCCGCGGACATCGGTCGTCCCGCCTCCGAGGCCGCCGAGGATGGCATTGGCGCCGTAGCATCGGTCTTCCCGGGGTCCGACGGGGTCGAACTGGTAGTCGGCGCCGGTTAGGAGCAGGCGCCATTCGATCCGGAACGCCGTATGCCGTCTGCCGATGCGGGCGGTCACCTTGACTGGGTTCGGGGTTGTGGGATCGCGCTCGGCCGCCCGCGAAGCCGCCGTCGGGGGTGTGGGTTGAGGATGCGGGGCCGGCCGTGTCGTCTCGTTGGCGGCCACCTTGCCGGTCTGCTTGATGATCCGGCCGTCGGCGGCGTACCAGATCGTCGGGATCGGTCCCTGGCAGCACGGGCGTCGTGCCTGGACCGCGGCGATGTCCGTGGGCCGCCACGGCGATCCGCAGCGGGCTTGAGAGCTGGGGGCCTGTTGACCGGGCCGTGTCGGTCTGCGGAAAGCTGAACGTCACGCGGGCAACGCCGTCGGGGACGACCACGTAGGCCCGCACGCCGGTTGAGCCGCCCGCGTACGAGGCGCCCCGCCCCTCGGTGATCATGGCTCCGGCCGGCCTGGATCGAGGCGGCGCTTCCGCCTCCGCCCCCGCCGTGATCGGCCCACGGGATCAGCCTCTCCGGCTGGTTGGCTACACGGCGGCCCGCGATCCGAGATCCAAACTGCTGCGTGGCGTTCTTCACCTGAGCCTGACTCGATGGGCTGCCGAGACGACGTGGCCGGTGAGCCGGCTTAGAAGCAGCTGTTGCTGAGGCGTGCCTTCTCCACCGGTGATGATGAGCCAACCTTGCGCGATCCGCTCCGCGGTCGCTCGTTCGATTCTCGCGATGGACACGACGCGTTCATTCGCGTGCCCCGGGACTTTGCTCACGTCGAGGCCGCTTCTCGCAGCGGAGGTTATGCAGCGAGTGAGCCGGAACGACCGATCAACCATCAAGTCACCGGCCGCCAACGCGCGCGGCCGCGGGCCCAGATAAGCAAGGGCGTCCACGGAGCCAACACCCAACCCCATCCAGCCAGCTTCCGCCGGTCATCCATGACCGGCGGGCGACCCCCTCACCCAGACAACCACCGCCACCACAAGCACACAACCTCAGGAGGCCTTGACACCCCAACGCCGCACAGATAAGCGATCGCACGGGTCGCGGATTCGGTCTCCGTCACTATCGCGGAGCTGCGCGCGGTCTGTTCGCGAGCGGGAGTGGCCGGGGTGCAGCGCTCCGGACTGGGCACGGCCGTCGAGCAGCTGGTTGGGCGCGGCGCCTCGACGCGAACGGGCACCTTTTCGCCGCCCCGATGCGGTGCACCGCTGCGACCGGTGTGCCAAGGTATCGCCCGAGGCCAGTGCCTCAGTGGGAGACAGTGGACGTCATCGGGGCGTGCTCGTCTGCGAGCGCCAGTGCGAAGTCGATCACTTCATCGCGGTCACGTTCGCGCCCTCGTAGTTGCGCTTCTGCGGTGGCGCCGGTGCCGAGCCTGGCACGCGCAGCGGCCATGAGCTGAGCATCAGTGTCATTTCGAGGTCCGAGTGTCTCGCTCACCCAGCGGAAGCCCTCTCGGTCGATGTTGGCTTCAACGCCTGTATCCAATTCGAGCGCCGCGCAGTCCTCACCGAGCCCGGCCAATGCCAGCGCGATCTCGGAGCAGACGAGTAACCCGTTGACGGGCATCGCGCGGGCTCGACGCAGTTCTTGGGCGTAGCGGTGTATCGCGGTAGCGAACTCACCGCGCGCCATAGCGATCTCCCCCCAGCAGTCCATCGCGAGCACCGAGATGAACGATCCGTCGAGCCGGGCATCAGCGAGGATCGCCGACAATATCCGGTCGGCTTCGTCCATCCGCCCGTGCACGAAGTGCTGGAGCGCGAGCTCGCCGACGAGCAGTCCCCGGAGCTGAGGGTCGTGCCCTACCGCTGGAAGCGCCAGCGACGCTTCCAGCAGGACGGCGGCGCGGTCATCGACGATCCCCGACTGGTAGAGCAGGTGTGCCTGGACCGCGCGCGTGATCGCTTCGTGCGTGTGATCGCCGAGCATTCGCCTGCACGCCGCCGCTTTGTCGAAAGCCGCGAACGCCTCTTCGACTTTGCCGGTGCTTGCGAACACCATACCGAGCGCGATGTGCAGCCGGGCCGAAGTGTCGTCGCAGCCGGCGATTGCGACCCGCTCGAGAATGTCCCCGGCGATCGTCGCGAGCCGGTTCGCCAGGTAGTACGGGATTCCGAGCGCCCCGACCAGCCTGCGATGCACGTCGACGTCGTGATCGGAGCTCCAGCGAATCGCGGCGCCATATTCATCGGCTAGTCCAAGCGTTCGGGCGATCAGCGCGGGCGTGGCGAAGAAGAACTCGTCATCAATCGCCCGCGCTTCCTCGGCGAGCATCACGGCATGGCGTCGGCGGCGATCCTGCTCTTTCCCTTGCTCGACGAGCAGAGCATGGGCGTATGCCCGAACCGGTTCGGGCATCGCGAGACGTCCGTCGGCGCCTGTCCGGATCAGGGCGAAGTCGAGCAGCGACGCCGTCGCCTCCCACACATCGAGTTCATCGGCGAGCATCGTCTCCGTTTGCTCGATCGTCCAGGCGCCGGCGAACACGCCGAGCGCAGCGAGCAGTTGTCGCGCCTCCTCGTCCAGCAGCGAGACGGTGTAATCGAGCGCGGCTCGGAGGCCCCGTTGGCGTGCGGGTAGATCGTGCGGCCCGGATCCGAGCACGTCGAGTCCGCGCTCAAGCGCCCCAAGCAGCCGTCGTGGGCCGCCAATCCGCACACGTCCAGCGGCGAGCTCGAGCGCGAGCGGCAGTCCGTCGAGGCGCCGGCACAGCTCCGTCACGGCAGGGGCATCGCCCGGATCGAGCACGAAGGTAGCGTCCGCCGCTCGGGCTCGCTGGAGGAACAAGGCGGCCGCCGGGACTCGCTCCAAGGCGACGACATCCTGCGCCGCGGTCGACGGCACCTCCAACGGCGCGAGCGCCATGACGACCTCCGAGGCCACCCGAAGCGGCGCCTGACTGGTCACCAAGAGCCGCAGCCCCGGCGCTACCTCCAGCAGGCGCGACAGCAACGGCCCGGCGGCGAGCACGTGCTCCATGTTGTCGACGACCAGCAGCAGCTCGCGCCTGGCCAAGTAGGAGAGGATCGCGGTCTCAGCGTCACGACCGCCCTCGGTCGAGGCGCCGAGCGCGTCCGCAATCGCCAACGAAACCTCGTCCAGTTGCTCAACGGATGACAACCGGGCCACGAACACGCCGTCTTCGAACGCTTCGAGGAGGTCCGACCCACAAGCCAGCGCCAGTCTCGTCTTGCCGCTGCCGCCGACGCCCGTCACCGTCAACAGCCTCACTTCGCCCGTCAACCTCTCCCGCATCTCGCCCAGCTCTCGCTCCCGACCGATCAGGCGGTTTGGCGGCGAAGGAAGGTTCGTCCGAACCCGAACAAGCGTCCTGGGAGGCGGGAACCGATCGGCTCCCGCGCCACCCACCCGGAGATGGAACAGCGGCCGCGCGACCGCGAAGTCCTTGAGGCCGTGCTCACCGAGATCGTCCACCGGAACGGCCGGCACGCATTCGCGAGTGGATGCACTCAACAGCACCTGCCCTCCGTGCGCGGCGGCGCACAGCCGCGCGGCATAGTGCACGTCGACTCCCCAGTAGTCGTTCCCGATGATCCGCGGCGATCCGGTGTGTACCCCCATCCTCACCCGCAACCGGCCGCCATGGGCCCAGCGGTTAGCGTCGAGCGCCATCTGGGCTGCAGCGGCCGCTTTGACCGCCGCTTCCACATCCGCAAACGCGACGAAGAAAGCGTCGCCCTCGGCGTGGACGACCACACCGCAGTGCGCCGACCAGACGGACCTCAGCAGCCGATCGTGTTCGGACAGAACATCCCCGTAGAGGTCCCCGATCTCGTGCAACAACCGCGTCGAGCCCTCTATGTCGGTGAACAGCATCGTCACCGTTCCTCCGGGCAGCTCCCGATCGTCGCTCACAGACATCATCGCACCGCGGAGAAGCTACCAGCCGACCGACTAGCCGTTGGGTACCCAGCTCCGCCCATAGAGCGACGTACGACCGACGACTCACACGATCGCATTTGCCTTCACTCCAGCTCACACCGGGTGAGCGCTCTGGCGACGATCCGCGTGTTGGCCGAACCCGGTCCGGAGTAGCGCTTTTGCGATAAGGGAGCCGCCACAGGCGAGCGACTTCGACGAGCGCAACCAGCCGGATGCAGGCGCCCGAGTGCGCCGTGGCTGACTGCTGCTTTGACGGTCTAACAGTCCTGCGGCCGACGAGCGCAATCGCGACCTCGAAGCCGCCGCCGGGTGTTGATGTTCGAATTGTGCTTTGCCACTCTATGAACGAGGGCCCGTTGTCAAGTCCCTCGCCTGATGTTGTCAGGGGGTCCTGACAACATCTCAT
>Ga0335075_10003724_pt1 | contig 24043 bp, 20 predicted proteins | sample Lox_Sample_24_FD_206723 | JGI IMG/M metagenome (GOLD analysis project Ga0335075, IMG submission 206723) | Soil microbial communities from Loxahatchee National Wildlife Refuge, Florida, United States - Lox_Sample_2.4 | ecosystem: Environmental > Terrestrial > Soil > Wetlands | place: USA...
GCAGGTGACGCAGATTCAGCCGGTGCGCGCCAAGAACGGCCAGATCACGCTGCAGATGCGCGTGCTCGGACCGCACGACCTGTCCATCGACCTGGTCCGCAACCTCGAGCACTCCAAGCGTTTCCTCCATCCGCGCATCGCCGGCGAGAGCGCCGAGTCCTCATCAGGCGGCGGTCCGGGCCAGCATCTGGAGCCGGTAAGCCCGTCGAACCGTTTCGAGTTCGATCTGCTCGCGGACTACAACCCGCCGACACCGGAAGAACGCGCCGCTAACAGAAAAGCCGAGAAGGAATCGCCCCCGGCCACGGAAGACTCCGGCAATCCGCCGCCCGGCACGCGCCCGGCACGCCACGCGGCGCCGCACACAGCGCCCAGCTTCCCGCAGAAGAACGGTCGCCAACCCTATATGGGCCCGAGCAATGCAGCGCCCGGCCAACCCAGTGCACCCGGACCACCCAGCGGCGGTGCGCGATGAGCCAGACTCGCATCTCTCCCTGGCGTGAGCGGCTCACCTCGCCGCTCACCTGGCATTATGCGGGCTTCGCTGTGCTGCTCGCATTCGCCATTGTTCTAGCCGTGCGTCTGGGCCTGGACTGGGCAGCCATCGACAGCCACGCCTCCGACGTACTGGCTGGGAAACAGGTCCAGCTCAAAGCCATGGAGCTGCAAACTGTCCCGCTGCGCGGCCTCGATAAGCGCGTCGAAAAATCCCGTGCGGCGGTCGATGCCTTCTACGCCAAGCGAATTCCGCCCAACTACTCCACCATCTCCAGCCGCATTGGTGAGCTGGAGGTCGCATCAGGCGTGCGCCTCACGCGCGTGGAGTATACGCAGGGCGAGCCCGGCAACTACCTCACCAAGATATCCATGGACGCCAGCATCACCGGTGAGTATCCGGCCATCATGCGCTTCATCAACAGCCTGGAACGCGACCAGATATTCTTCCTGATCGAAGGCATGACGCTGACCGGACAGCAGGGCGGCTCCGTAAGCCTGCGCATGCAGGTCTCCACATGGCTGCGCCCGGCCGACGCACTGGCCAGCGGACTGCCGTCAACCCCGGCCAAGAGCAAGCCAACGGCCGACACCGCCAACGAGGAGGGTGACTAGCCATGGCCCTCCAGTTGGGAACCGAAAACAAGCGGCAGGTTTACATCGTCGTTGCGTTGTTCACCGTGATTCTGGGCGCAGGCGGCTACGAGCTGTATTCGAGCTTTGCCGGACCCTCAGCCTCAGTGCCTCCGCCTGCGGCAGCCACTGCCGCCCCGGCGAGGACCACGGGGAGATCCGCCAAGGCCACGAACCAATCAGCATCCGGCGCGCAGGAGGCGGAGAAGCTGAGCAATGCCGGCATCGATCCCACGCTGCACTTCGATCTGCTTGCGCAGAGTGAAGACGTGGACTACAACGGCACCGGCCGCAATATTTTCTCGGCTAGCTCCGCGCCGGTTGTCAACATTCCCAAACCGATTACAAGCCCGCGCCCGGGTGGGCCGGCCGTCAACGTGGCGCAAGGTCCGCCTCCTGCGCCCAAGCCTCCGGCTATCGATCTCAAATACTTCGGCTACAGCGAAACCCGGGACAAGTCGATGAAGGCCTACTTCGTACACGGGGATGACATCTTCATCGCAACAGCCGGCCAGATCGTCGATCACCGCTACAAGATCGACAACATCAAGCCGGGCAGCGTTCAAGTGACCGATATGGGCTACAACAACACCCAGACCCTCACCCTGACGGCGTTTTAGCCGCAGCTGAATTTAATCGCGACATCAATCGTGCAGAATCAAAATCCAATCCGGCGCCGACCGAAACCTTCTGAAGAAGGCTACCTGCTGGTCGCCGTCATGTTCCTGTTGTTTCTATTGGCTCTCTCGCTCACGGTAGCAGCGCCGCGGATGGCGCGGTCGATCCAGCGCGACCGCGATGTAGAGACCGTGGAGCGGGGCAAGCAGTACATTCGCGCCGTGCAGCTTTACTATCGCAAGTTTCACGCTTACCCGCCGTCGGTGGACGCGCTGGTCAAAACCAACGAGATCCGCTTCCTGCGCAAAAAATATACCGATCCAATTACCGGCAAAGATGACTGGAAGCCGATCATGTTCGGCCAGAACAAGGTTCCCATCGCCATGGGTTTCTTCGGCCAGCCTCTGGCCGGCAGTTCGATGGCCGGAGTGGGTCCCAGCGGCGGCAACGGCGTCAACGGCGCGAACGGGGTAAATGGAAGCCAATCGGGCGGACTGTTCAACTCACCCGGCGGGACGGGCAGTTCCATCTTCGACTCGTCCAACAGCAGTAGCGGGGCAGCTCCAACATCCGGCTCAACGGACAACTCCAACAGCAATTCTTCGACCGGCTCCTCGACCACCGGCGGGAGCGATTCCAGCGGCAGCACACCTGGAACCTCAGGAAGCGGCGGAAGCACCACGGGAACGGGCACGGGTCTCGGGGGCCAGACTGGCCAGAGCTTCGGCGGCGCCGGAATTATCGGTTTTGAGCCGGCGAGCTCAAAACAGTCTCTGCTGATCTGGAAGAAAAAAGACCACTATAACGAGTGGGAGTTCACCTACGATCCGATTATGGACATGCGGACTATGAGCGGCGGAAATGCCGGCATCGGCCAGCCGGCCAGCGGCATGTCAAACCCGGTGGGCACCGGCACGACGACCAGCGGTCCCTTCGGAGCTACGCCTGGCACCACAAGCCCCGGCACCAGCCAGACGCCCGATTCGACTTCGTCGCCGCAATAGCATCACCCCAAAAAACAAGAGCCCGCCTCCGCTTCGGGAGGCAGGCCTCTGATTCCGAAATTGCGCATCTTCATGCGCGGACTTACACGCTGAAGGACGAGCCGCAGCCGCAGGTCGACTTTACCTGGGGGTTCTCGAACTTGAAGCCGGCCGCTTCAAGCGTCTCCACGTAGTCGACGGTGCAGCCGTTCAGGTACATGAGTGAAGTGGCATCAACAAATACTTTCAGGTCATCGAATTTGAAGACCTTATCCATCATGCCGCTCTGGTTCTCGAAAGCCATGGAGTACTGAAAGCCCGAGCAGCCTCCACCGACCACGCCGATGCGCAGGCCTGCGGGAAGCGGATCCTGTGTAGCCATAATCTCGCGAACCTTGGCAATGGCCTGAGCCGTCAGGGTAAGCGGCGGCGTCTTCACGCCTTCCTGTGCGGGGGTTACAGTTGCAGTAGCCATGGATTTACCTCAGCGTATTGAATTGCTTGCCGTACCTTCAAGAGTACCGCCCGGCGGGGGAAGATTACAAGCCCCGGCTTTTTACCCTTAAGGCGCTTTCCATAGGATGCACGGCCGCGATAAAGGTCGCAACCCCGCGCCTCCACGCATGAAATCGGTAACGAAGCGGGTACCATTCGGCCGCCACTAACCCCAAATTACCCTTTGACACACAGATTTAACCGGACAACCGCTCTAATTTGGGGCTATTATGTTCAGCCAGTAAGGCCCCGCTGCCTACGGGAACCGCATCGATGTCACGGACCCGCCGGTATCGGGACCCCGGCAAGACCCGCTGGAGGTGGGTATGACATTCGTTCCCGTAATGTGGGTGGTCTGGTCGTTGCTTGTTGTCGTCATGGCCGCCCTGCACATCTATCGGTCCAGCCTCACCCGCGATGAAGAAGACCAGATTTTTCTTGATGATTCCTTTGAGCATGAAAGGTCCGCTCAGGCCGCGATTGTTGCCCGGGTTTCCAAGGTAGAGCCGGTGCTGCGGGTAGCGCAGTGGCTGGTCGTCGGCATGACGGCGATCGTTCTCGCCTACTACATCCGCGACATCCTGGTGCATCTGAACGTGATCGGATCGTAGCGCCAGACGCGACCGCCAGCTGCCTTTGTGACACGCAGCTTCGACGGTCGCGGGGTGAAGTCAGCTTGTTGAATGCCGGTGCGGTGTGTTCGCGCCGCACCGGCGTTCGGCGGTAATCCTGCCCAGCTTATTCCACTTCCTGGGCGGCGCGATATCCGTCGCGCGCAATGATCTCGTATTTGAGCGGCTTGTGTTTCTGGTCCTGCATACGCAGCGGCTGGCCCTCGTCGTCTACCAGCTCGACCCGCAGCTTGCGATAGGTGCCGTCCTGCTTGGCGTTGCTGGGCCGGTAGACCAGTTCGTATTTCGCGCGGATGTTTTCGTTGATCGTCCTGACCATATCCGGCAGCTCGCCGGTGAACTTGGGCTCGAACCACATGCCGCCCGTAGCCTGCGCAAAGGTGCGCATTTCGTTGTCTGCCTGCAGATAATCCATGTCGCGCATGGAAGCCATCATGCCGCCGCGGCCTTCGGTCATCTCGCGCATCAAGCCGCCCGTCGAGATAGCGTAAATCGTAATATCCTGCGAGTTCTTCACCGCCTTCAATATCTTGTCGAAGGTCAACTTCGACATCGAATCGATTCCCGATGCAATGAGGATGATGTACTTGCGGCCCGGAATCCGCGAAAGCCGGTCCATGGACTCATACAGAGCGTCGAAAACATTGGTCTCGCTGAAGGCCGCCGGCATCATCACCGACATGCCCAGCTCGTTGATGGCCTGCTGAATCTGGTTTTTGTCCTGGGTAAAGTCGACGTAGATGTGGGTCTTCATGTCGAAGGTCATCAGCGCCACATAATCCTGCGGACGGAGCTGCTGGGTGAACGCCCAGGCCGCATTCAGCATGTCCATGCGGAAGACCCATCCCCGCGCGGCATACTCGCAGAGCAGCAATGCGGTAATCGGCGCTTCCACGCGCTTGAAGCCTTCAACCTTCTGCTCCACGCCGTCTTCGTAGATGCGGAAGTTCTGGGGTTTAAGCCCGGGGACAAACTGGCCTGTCTTTTCGAGCAGCACGCCCACGTCCACAGTAACTTCCGGAACATCGACATGGAGCGAAACCGGCGGCATACCGGCGGGATTGGTCACCTTGGGCTCGGGTGGAGCGACAGGAGCCGGCGGCTCATCGTCCGGGTTGTCCTTTTTCTTGGGCACGGCAATCACGCCGGTGTCGCCGCTGGGTCCCCCGGCATCGGGTGCAGTCTGGTCCTGCTGCGGCTGCTGGCCCGTGGGCTGAGACTGGCTTTGCGCACCGCATTCAGGCGCAGCAGCAAAGATGGCAACGGCCAGAAACAGTATTGCCAGGCATATGCCGCGAAGAATGTGCGGAGTCGTACGCGGAGTGGACATAACAACCTCTTGTGCTCACAAGGATAGATCATCCGGTCACCAGCCGTGGGGCAAATGGATCGCCTGTGGCTGTACTCTTATAGACGTGCAAACCTGTGTGAAGGAAACTGGAGTGCGGCTGGCCGTTTTGGCGATAGCCCTGACCGCGACCCTGCCGCCCGCCATGGCGCAAACGAATGGGGCGCAAGCTGCGGCCGCCCAGACTACAGCCATGGACGGCGTGCCGGCTCAAAATGCCACGGCTTCGGCAGTTCCTCCGCCGAGCACCGGAGGATTCTACCCGCTGACCGAAATCCATCGCGGCCTGACGGGCACCGCCTGGACCGTCTTTGAAGGCACGCGGCCCGAACCCATGCAGGTGGAGATACTGGGAGTGCTGCGCAACGCGCTCGGGCCCAGGCAGGACCTGATCCTGGCGCGGCTGCAAGGCGCCAAGGCCGAATACACGGGTGTGGTCGAGGGCATGAGCGGAAGCCCGGTCTACATCGGCAACAAGCTTGTGGGCGCGGTTTCTTATCGTATTGGGCAGTTCAGCAAAGAGCCCATCTGCGGCATCACCCCCATCGAGCAGATGCTCGAGGTGCGGAACCTGCCGGTCAATGACGTTGGACCCTCCGGCCTCCAGACAGCCGCTCTCGATCCCTCAGCCGCGCGCTCATCTGCCGCGCCTGACTCGGCCGCAGGTGCAGGCTCGCTTTCGGCTGACGGCATGAACTTCCAGATGATCGAAACGCCGCTGGTCATGAGCGGCTTCAGTCCCCAGGCGATCGACTTCTGGCAAAAGCAGATGAGCGGTACAGGCATGGCGGCAGTGGCAGCCGGCGGGATCGGGGGATCGTCTCCAGCACAGGCCGACGCGCAGCCTTCCTCAAAAGCTGCGGCCACGCTCGAACCAGGGTCCGCCATCAGCGCGCTGCTGGTCCGTGGCGACCTTGAAATCTCGGGCACGTGCACCATTACCTACATCGATCCCAAACAACTGCTGGCCTGCGGCCACCCTATTTTGCAGGCCGGCACCGTTTCACTGCCTATGACCACAGCGGATGTGGTCGCCACGCTGGCCTCGCCGCTGAACGCCTTCAAGATCATCAACACGGGAGCCACGGTGGGCGCATTCACTGAAGATCGCAACTCGGCGATCCGCGGCGTGCTGGGTGCAGAGGCGCATATGATCCCCATGCGCATCCACCTGACGAGCGCAGACCGGGCCGGGGCCGGCGATCATCGCGGCGACGCTCCTGGCGACGATCGCACCCTTCACGTGGAGATTCTCGACCTGCCCTCGCTGACGCCGCAGGCCATGATGGTGGTGCTCTATCAGTCCCTGCTCCAGTCCAATGTGACCACGGCCGCCATGAGCTACCACCTCACCGGCAGCATCAACCTCGACGGCTTTCCGCCGGTTCCGCTCGATCTCTGGTCGACGGCCGGCGAGTTGGCTCCCGCGCCGCTGCAGTTAGCCATTCTCGCCGGCCAGCAGTTCAATGCGCTCTACGCCAACGGCGCACGCCAGGGCGCGGTGCGCAGCATCGACCTCGACGTGGAAGAGATTCCGGGGCGCATCGGCGTGGAGCTCAAGAGCGCGCGGCTGGTTTCAAACGACGTGGTTCATGCGGGCGATACCGTGGAGGTGGAAGCCACTCTGCAACCCTGGCAGCAGCCGGAACGCAATGTGCGCATTCCCGTGCGTCTTCCCGACCGGCTTGGGTCCGGCAATCTGCGCCTGCTCGTCTCCGATGCCGCCACACTCGACCGCACGCTGCATCAGCCGCAAATTCCCGCCCGGCCCGCTACGCTCTCTTCGCTGCTCGAAGAGGCGCGAGACCAGCACGCCGCCGACCGCATCTACGTGAGCCTGCTGGTGCCTGAGGCCCAGGCCGGCCTGAACGGCGAGACGCTTTCCAGTGTTCCGCTCTCGGTGGCCAATGCCCTGGAGCCGGTCCGCACGGAAAAAGAAATCAGCCTCAACGGCGAGTCGGCCGAGCCGCAAACCGACATTGCGGCCGGAGGAGTGCTCACCGGTTTTCAGGTTCTCGATCTGCACATTGAGCCCGGCGGCGGTTTAAACTAAGGCAGGGACCAGACAACACCCAGTCATTCTGCACCGAGATCGGGAACACCGGTAAGATCGGGACGGCCCTTTTCCGCGCGCCAGTGAGGACTCCAGGACATGGCTCAAATTCACGGCCTTGCAGCTCATGCAGCAGGAGCAGAACTTCTGCCCTATCACTACGACCCCGGCAAGCTGGGGCCGCAGGAGGTAGAGATCGCCATTACGCATTGCGGCATCTGCCATAGCGATCTCCATCTCATCTCCAATGACTGGGGTATCAGCCAGTATCCGTTCATCCCCGGCCACGAGGTCATCGGCACCGTCGCGGCCGCAGGCAGCGACGTGAGCATGCACAAGGTGGGCGATCGCGTGGGCCTTGGCTGGCAATCGAACTCCTGCGGCGAGTGCGAGTGGTGCATGAAGGGCATGGAGAATCTGTGCCCGGCCCAGGAAGCTACCTGCGTGCACCGCAACGGCGGATATGCCGAGCGGGTGCGCGCCGACGCGCGCTTTGTCATTCCCATTCCCGAGGCGCTCAAGAGCGAGCACGCCGCTCCGCTGCTCTGCGGCGGCATCACGGTCTACTCCCCGCTACGCAGCCACGGCATCAATCCGTCGTCGCGCGTGGGCATTGTCGGCATCGGCGGCCTCGGACACCTCGCCATCCAGTTTGCGCGCGTCTTCGGCGCCAATGTGACTGCTTTCTCGTCGTCCGCAGGCAAAGAAGAAGAGGTTCGCGCGCTCGGGGCGCATCATTTCGTGAACACCCGCGAGTCGAAGGCGATGAAAGAAGTCGCCGGCACACAGGACTTCTTGCTCACTACCATCAACGCCGACCAGGACTGGGGCGCTTACATGCAGGCGCTGCGCCCGACCGGCATTCTCTGTTTCGTCGGCGTTCCACCGTCTCCCATCGCGCTGCAGGCCTTCCCGCTCATCGCCGGCCTGCGCAGCGTGACCGGCAGCCCCATCGGCAGCCCGCACATGCTGCGCGAGATGATGGATGTAGCTGCGCGCCACGGCGTAAAAGCCACCACCGAGTGCTTCCCCATGTCGAAGGCCAATGAGGCTATCGAAAAAGTGAAAAAAAACAAGGTGCGCTATCGCGCGGTGCTGGCGAATTAGCGCATTGGTCGAGCGCTGCATCGATATCTGGCGGCCGCGCGAAAGCTTGCCGGTGTCAACTGAAAAACTCGGCGATGGCCGCAACCACTTTCTCCTGCTCGTCATCACGCAACTCCGGGAAGATAGGCAGGGCGAGGACTTCGTGCGCGGCGCGCTCGGCCTCAGGGAAATCGCCTTCCTTGTAGCCCAGTCCCTTGAGCGCATCCTGCAGATGCAGCGGGACAGGATAGTAGATCTCCGATCCGATCTTGCGTGAAGTGAGAAACGCCCGCAGCTCGTCGCGACGCTTTGCCCGGATGACGTACTGGTGCCAGACGTGGCGGTTGCCGGGCATCTGCTGCGGCAAAACGATGCTGCGCGACGGATAAAGCCCTGGTTCAGCCAGACCGGCTTGGGTAAAGAGCGCGTGATAGCGCGCGGCCAGGGCGCGGCGAGACTCGGTCCAGCGTTCGGTGTACTTGAGCTTGACCGAGAGCACTGCGCCCTGGAACCCGTCCATGCGCGCGTTCCAGCCTAGCTCGTCGTGATAGTAGCGGCGCGTCATGCCGTGCTGGCGCAGCGAGCGGAGGCGCTCAGCCACCGCGGCAGAGTTGGTGGCGACCATGCCGGCATCGCCGGCGGCGCTCAGGTTTTTGGTGGGATAAAAGCTGAATGCAGCGGCAAGGCCCAGCGACCCGGCCTTTACTCCATCCTGCTCAGCCCCCCAGGCCTGCGCAGCGTCTTCCACAACCTCTACGGCATGCTCCGTTTTAATGCGAAGGAAAAAATCCCGATCCGCGATCTGACCGTAGAGGTGCACCGGCAGGACCGCTTTGATGGAGCCGCTACGCGGGCCGGAAAAAACGGCATCGACGGCAGCGGGCGCGAGATTGAAGGAGACCGGATCGATGTCGGCCAGGATAGGCTGAGCGCCGGCACGAAGGATGGCGCTGACCGAGGCAAAGAAACTGAAAGGGGTGGTAATTACAGAGTGGCCCGGACCGATTCCGGCGGCGGCCAGGGCCAGCCACAGAGCATCTGTGCCAGAGGAACAGCCAACGGCATGGGCAACGCCCAATTGCTCGGCTGCGGCCTGCTCAAACGCGTTCACCTGCTCCCCGAGAATGAACTGCTGCGTCTCTAGCACATGCTCGAGAGCGGCCATGAGCTCCTGATGGAGCGGCTGGTACTGGCGCTTCAGGTCGAGCATTGGAACAGGCATCGGGACGGGTTCGGAGACGAGGGCGGGCGTGCGCTGTGGGCTGAGGGCGTCTTGCACGCATCTATCTTACCAAGGCCATGATTCCTCGATGCGGAGGGCCTGAATCGGGAATGGACTCATGGCGGCGTTGTCAGCGGTCTGAGGGGGTCCGCCGGCGATGCGCCCACTCGATTCCGGTGCGGCGGCTCGATTTCAGCCGAACCGAACGGTGGAATTGTTGTTTGGGTTATGAAAAAAGATGAAAAACAAGGCCCGGGCGGAGGTTTACCAGGTCCTGGAGTTGAAATGGATCGCAAACCTCTATATCTTTGTCACATTGCGGGCCCCGACGGCGACGGGAATTCCGAAGCCGTTCCCGCGGAATTGGCAGTACCAAAGCGCAGTTGCAGTCAAAAATCACAAAGAAAGCAGGAGATCGGCACATGGAGAACAAGCCGGCACAAAATATCCAGGATACTTTTCTGAACACGGTTCGGAAGGACAAGACCCCGATTACGATTTATCTGGTCAGCGGCGTAAAGCTCACTGGAAAAATCCGGTCCTTCGATAAGTATTCGGTGCTGCTGGAAAACAACAGCCAGGAGCAGTTGATTTTCAAACACGCCATTTCCACCGTGGTGAGCAACCGGAGCGTCATGCACAGCGAGCACCGACCGTCTGGGGTGACGACGGGCATGGGCCCCACACCCGTAACCACGGTGTCGGCTGTGCCGCAGACCGCGGAGCAGCGATAACAAACCAGGAGCGTCCTCGATTGGCAGGCGAGGAGTGCACGGCGGAACAGGGCCGCTCACCGGGCGGGCACAAGGCTGTTGCGGCTCGGCAGGGCGGTCGTTCGGCCGAGCGCACCGTGCTCGTGGGCGTGGATTTCGGCCGCAGCCGTGGCGCCACGCTCGGGGCGCGGCGCCATGTCGATCGCGCGCATGGAAACTCTGACGGGGATTTTGAATCCGACCGCGATGAGCGGCTGGAATCCGAATCAGATCTGCCATCGAAATCGGACGCAAATGAGTCTGGGTACCGGTTCGGCGATGCGCCGGCAACCGGCGGGCCGGGGCTCGATGCCGAGGAATCGCTGGCGGAGTTTCGCGAGCTGGTGACGAGCGCTGGCGCCGAGGTAGCCGCCGAGCTGCTGCAACGGCGGCCGAGGCCCGATCCGGCTACGCTCATCGGCTCGGGCAAGGTTGAGGAGGTCGCCGGCGTGGCTGCCTCAGTGAATGCCGATCTTGTCCTTTTCGATCACGATCTATCGCCCACGCAGTTGCGCAATCTGGAGTCTGCGCTTCCCTGCCGCGTGCTGGACCGCACGCAGCTTATCCTGGACATCTTTGCGCGGCATGCGCGAACGCGGGAAGGCCAGTTGCAGGTGGAGCTGGCGCAGCTCCAGTACCTGCTGCCGCGGCTTGCGGGGCGCGGCAAGACCATGTCGCAGCTGGGCGGCGGCATTGGCACACGCGGACCGGGCGAAACGCAGCTCGAGACCGACCGGCGGCGGATTCAGCGTCGCATCGATCAGCTCAAGATCGAGCTGGACGCCGTGCGCCGCGTGCGCAAGCAGCAGCGGCAGCGGCGCGAGGCTGTTCCGGTGCCGACGGTGGCCCTGGTGGGCTACACCAACGCGGGCAAAAGCACGCTGTTCAACGCGCTCACCGGCGCGCAGGTGCTTTCGTCGCCGCGCATGTTTGCCACCCTCGATCCGAAACTGAGGGCCATCGAACTGCCCAGCCGGCGCAAGGTGCTTTTGTCCGACACGGTTGGATTCATCCGCAACCTGCCGCACACGCTGGTGACGAGTTTTCGCGCCACACTCGAAGAGGTTGCACAGGCTGAGGTGCTGCTGCATGTGCGGGACGCCGCCTCAGGCTATGGCGACGAGCAGAAGATGCAGGTGGAGAAGGTGCTGGGCGAGCTTGAGACCCTGGCCAAACCGCGCATCGAAGTGTTGAACAAGATCGATCTGTTGGACGAGCACGACCGGCTTGCTTTGCGCGAGCACGCTGCAGCGCGGGGGCAGGCTGCCGTATCGGCGGTGACCAGCGAAGGATTGGATGAGCTGCTGGGCGCGATTGACAAAGCATTGCGCTCCGATCCCGTGATGGAGGCCGAAATGCGTGTGCCGCAGCATGAGGGCGCAGTGCTGGCGGCCATCGAAGCGGGCATGGTGATACATGCGCGCGGGTACGAGGGCAACCTGGTGCGGCTCAAAGTGAGCGGGCCGGCTTCGCTGGTTGGGCGCTTGCGGCGATTCCGGATCAGGGACAGTTCCTAGAGAGGAGGCTGTTTTATATTTCCTCACCGGGAAATGGCACTCAGTTCACTCGCACCGGCCGTCCACCCACCGCAATTGTGCGATGTGCGCCATGTTGTTGAATGGTAGCTCGCGCTCCAATACAAAGCGGACTTGCAGACAAGAGCGGTTCGATTGCCGCGAAGAGATTTTCCGCGTTGGAACCATAAAAGATCAGGGTCGTATTCTCGGGAACTGCGAGCCACCCGCTGTATCGGCCGGCATCGCGATTGCGGAGCTCCTCCGATAATTGTCTGGCAAGAACTCCGATTTTATCTGCGGCTTCAGGATTGCGGGGCCTGTTACCGAAAGCGAGCTCGACAAAAACCGCGCCTTCATGGCGGGCCATCACCTCACCAAGTCCTCCATCGAATTGCGGAATGGCCTGGAGGCGTGCGCGCACCGAAATCAGCATATCGCGAGCCTCAGCTGCCGCCTGATCTTTGCCCAGACCATCGAGAGCCGCAATCTCGCCTTCGAGGTCTTCGGCGACCGTGTCCAGATTGGGGCTTGGCAGCTTTTCGCGCTCCTCTCGTGCCTTTCTCAGCCACTCGGCAGCCTTTGCATGCTCACCAGCGGCCAGAAAGATATGCCCTCGCGTGCCATAGGTTTCTCCGTGCAGAGAGTCACCATTGGGGAGGACGCGGAAAGCCCGATCGAGGGCCTGATGAGCCTCGCGATATTTGCCCGTGCGCCGATAGCAGTTGGCTATGTTGTTCATCACCGAGGCGATTCGCGCCGGCGGCGTGCCGGCTGTTTGCTCACGGATGCGGAGCACGCGTTGATAATAGTCGAGCGACTCGTCGTAGCGTCCCTGCTCAGAACAAAGAATTCCCAGGTTAGCCATTGCCGGCGTTGCGGATTGATATTGCAGCTTGCCGCTGTGCATCCCCACCGCTTCTTTGTAGAGTGCTTCGGCCTCTCCGGGACAGCTCTTGCGGAGTGAGTTGCCCAATCCCACCAGAACGGCACCCAGACGCGGGTCCTGCGGATATGCACGAAATATCTTGAGTGCGGCGCGCAACGGAACTGTGGCGTAATTGTGCAGCCCGAGGAACGAGTAGCTCTCACCGAGGCTGTACAGCATCTCGCCCAGGTCAGGGCGTTCGGTTTCGTCGTCTGCTGTTCGGATGGCCTGTTCCCAGAACGGGATCGCCCGGCGATAGTCACTCAGCTGACCGAGTACCTTCGCCATGAGCCGAGCGAACCTGGGTGGCAGCGTCTGGTCGGGGTGCGCATCGAGTTGCGCGATTGCCATCTGGATAAATGTCTGCGCATCGCGGTTCTGCTTGCGGCGCAGCGTGCCAATGTGGAACAGAACCAGCGGCGCCAGGTAAGCAGTTTCCTCTAGTGTGGCAGATTTTGCGTATTGCAGTGCGGACGCCAGAGAAATCTCGGCTTCTTTCAGCTTTCCGCCTTTGATGTAACCGCTGCCGCTCAGAGTGTGGGAGTAGCACTCTTCCACCGGATCTTTTCCGGCCGGTACCCGGGGTTGGGTACCGTTGGCATAGTGCTTTGCCATGTCATAAACGGCCCTGGATTTGCCTAGTTCGCCCCATCCCGCGGCGCTGAATGTATTACCCGTCCGCGCCAGGGCGCGCTGCAGGCGCTCGCGGTCCTGCGCCTGGAAAAACCATGCCGCGGCCTGGTGCAGATAGGAAATGCTCGAGCGGCGCGGCTCATAGGGTGATTGCGTCCATTGGTCGAAAGCAGCCGCAAGCTCGCGGCGGACCTCAGGATTGTTGAGGTAAGCCCGTGTCAGTTCGGGTTTCTTGTCGAAAACAGTGGAATGGGTCCTGGCCAAAGTATGGGCCCAGAAGAGACAGACGGCCATATCACTGCCGGGCTCGGCTTTGGCCAGAGCCGTGCGCGCGAACTCCAGCGATTGCTCGTGGCTGCCGTGCCAGCGTTTCGACAACGCGTTGACAATCGCATAGTGTGCCGGCACCAGACCGGGAGCCAGTTGAATGGCGCGGGTGAAGTTGATCTGCATGGCAGGCATCAGCGCTCCGAAGATGGTCAGCGGCCGCAGGATATAAGAGTGCGCTGTTGGGTCGCCGGGATCGAGCCTGCTTGCCTTTTCCAGCACTTCGAGCGCTGCCTCAATGCAGGCGGCTGCGTCGCGAAATCCACCCTCGCGCACTTCATCACAGGCGCCGGACCCGCGCATCTTCATGGCGAGTTCGCAGAAATAAATGCAGCGCAGCAGCGCGAGGTCCGCGGCTTCAGGCTCCACATCGCATGCAAAATCCAGAACTTCTCGGCGGATGCCGGGCACGAGTAGCGTGAGCATGAAGACACGATCCTGCCAGTCTCGCTCAGCACGGGTACGCGCCAGATAGGCGCGTAAACCGGAGAGATCGCCTAGTTGCAACTGCGCTTTCAACTGCTCTGCTTCCGGACCGCCCAGTTTCTGCGGCTCCGCGGACGCGGCCGGCTCTGCGGGAGGCTGACTCATGGGTAACGTGGGCCCCTGTATTTTCTTAAGAGGACCCAGTATCCCATACCTTGGCAACTTCAAGACTGTTACTGAAGTCTGACTTGTTCGACAAGGCACATCCTTGTGAAACTGGCGGCACGTTTTACAGAGCCTTAAAAAAGAGGCCTGTATCCTGAAATCGCCGGAGAAGGACTATGAATTCCACGGAAAATAACGGCCGCACCATTACCACGCTCTCCAGCCGGGAGGTCTACCGCAACCGCTGGCTGCGGGTGCGCGAGGATGAGATTCTGCGCTCGAACGGGCAGAAAGGCATCTACGGCGTGGTCGACAAGGACGAGTGCGCCGTGATTCTACCCCTCGACGAGGGGCGCGTGTGGCTGGTGGAGCAGTTCCGCTACACCATCCAGGAGCGGGCGCTGGAGCTACCGCAAGGCGGATGGGAGATGGAGGTCGACAGTCCGGAGGAGCTGGCGCGCGGCGAGCTCCGTGAAGAGATTGGCATGGACGCGGCGGGGATGGTCTACCTGGGCGCGATGTGGATTGCTTACGGCTTTGCGCGGCAGAAGCAGCACGTGTTTCTGGCCACAGGGTTGACGCCGACAGAGACCGATCCGGATGCCGAAGAGCACGACCTGGTTTCGCGCTCCGTTACCGTGGCGGAGTTCGAGGAGATGATGCTGGACGGAACGATCAAAGACTGCTGCACGCTGGCGGCGTGGGGAATGTACCTGATGTGGAAGGCGCGGCAGAGATGAACAGCCCGCGCCGCGCGCTACCTACGGCCGCTGCGCCACCGGAACCCAGGCGGTGGGATAAGCGGGCCCGATGTACTCGGCGCGTGGACGAATGAGCCGGTTGTCGTCGAGCTGCTCGATCACGTGCGCGGCCCAGCCGGCGATGCGGCTGACGGCGAAGATCGGCGTAAAAAGATCGATGTCGATGCCCAGAGTGGTGTAGGTGGATGCGGAGTAGAAGTCCACGTTGGCGTTGAGCTTCTTTTCCTTGTTGATGTAGAGCTCGATGGCGCGGGACATCTCAAACCACCTGGGCTGACCGGCGTCTTTGCAGAGTTTCTCGCTCATGCGGCGCAGGTGCGTGGCGCGCGGGTCTTCAGTCTTGTACACGCGATGGCCAAAGCCGGAGATCTTCTGCTTGGCAGCGAGCATGTTCTTCACATACTCCACCGGGTCGGCGCCGGCCTTGTCGATGGCCAGCAGCAGACGCATCACGGCCTCATTCGCGCCGCCGTGGAGCGGGCCCTTGAGCGCGCCGATGGCGCCGGTGACGGCGGAGTGAATGTCAGAGAGTGTTGCGGCGATGACCCGGGCGGCGAAGGTGGAAGCGTTCAGCTCGTGGTCGGCGTGAAGAATGAGCGCGATGTCGAGGGTGCGGGTGGCCGTGTCGGATGGCTTTTCGCCGTTGAGCATCCACAGGAAGTTGCCGGCGTGGGTGAGCTTTCGATCGGGAGGGATGATGTCCTTACCCTTGCGGATGCGGTCGTAGATGGCTACGATCATGGCGATCTGCGAGGTCAGATGGAAGGCTTTGCGGACGTTCGCGTCGTGGGTATTGTCTTTTTCATCGGCGTCATAGAAGCTCAACGCCGACACCGTAGTTCGCAGCACCTCCATAGGCGTGGCCGACGTAGGAAAGCTGCGCAGCATATCGATGATGCGCTGATCGATCTCACGGGCCGCGGCAAGCTGGGCGGAGAATTCCTGGAGCGCGGAGTGGTTGGGCAGGTTGCCGTTCCAAAGCAGATAAGTGCATTCCTCGAAGGTCGAGTGCTCGGCCAGCTCGTGGATGTCGATTCCACGGTAGGACAGGACGCCGGCTTCTCCGTCGATCCAGCAGATTCCGGAGTTTGCGGCAACAATGCCTTCCAGGCCTTTCCCAATGACAGCAGTCGACATATCCTTCGAATCTCCCTTTTGTGAGCGATACATTTGGGCTTGCGGCGAACAGGGCCGGTGCCAAAAATCTGCGCCCCGGCGAAAAGTGCAGTAAAGATGTTTATAACTGAGCGATTCCATGGTTGTCACGGAAAGCGGTACAGAGAGAAGAACGGCCATTCGGGCGCGGGCGCAAAATGCGGGACGGGGTCGATTTAGCGGCTGGACAAGTATCTTCTAGGAGCCCTGCCGGGGCTCGGGGTACAATCAGCGCGAGTTCCGGACCGCCGAGTTCCAATCAGCCGGAGCTCCCGGCGAAGGCTTGCTGCGCGGCGGCCGTGACAGATATCGGGAGCTGTAACCGAGACCGGCGGCGGCTCCAGGGAAAAACAAAATCCGTCTAAACTATCAGGATCATGCGGTTACTCCAGATGCGGCCGACAAAAGGGTTGCAGAGGGCGAAAGGCTAAAAATGAGCGAAATCGACGAGACTCCCCGAACCTACTCCGGCGCGCTGCTGGCGGCGCTGGCGGTGGCGATGCTGGCCGCGATCGGCGGCCTGATCTGGTGCGCGACCCTGGGCAGCAAGCTGAGCACCCAGCAGGCCGAGCTGGCCGACGCCAAGCAGGACAACATGAAGCTGGCCGCGGACCTGCGCGAGACCGACGCGCGACTGCGCGTGACCACCGACGAGCTCGGCAAATCGCTGGGCCTGACCCAGAAACAGCTCGACGAGCGGGCGCAGGAGATTATTCACCGCGAGCAGGTGGACAACGCGAAGCTACAGGCCGCGCAGCAGCAGACCGCGCAACAGGTAAGCTCGGTTTCAAGCGACCTGTCGAATGTGAAGACCGACGTGGGCGGCGTGAAGACCGACCTTGGCAAGGCTCAGACCGACGTAGCCAGCGCCCTAAGCCAGCTTGAAACCGTGAAAGGCGACTTGAGCAACACCAATAGCGTCATCGCACGCAATCACGATGAGCTGGTGACTCTGGAGCACAGGGGCGACCGCAACTACTACGAGTTCACGCTCCAGAAAGGCCAGAAGAAGCCAGTGGGAACAGTGAGCCTGGAGCTGCGCAAGACCGACCAGAAGAGGAACAAGTTCACGCTCAACATCTACGCCGACGACAAAACCTACGAGAAGAAGGACCGCAACGTGAACGAGCCGCTGCAGTTCTACAGCGGCAAAGATCCGGCGCTCTATGAAATCGTAGTCAATTCGATCAACAACAAGAATCAGATCAGCGGATATCTTTCCACACCGAAGAACGCGCCGGTGCCGCCGGTCTCAGGTCCTACTGGTCAGTGACCGGGGTCGTGGGAGCCAGCACCAGGTTCGGCTGATAGCGGAAAGCGAAGGTGAAACTCAGATCCTTGCGCGTGTCCCACTGCTGCCGGGTGAGCTTGAAAGCTGAGACAACGGTTCCCTCCACGGTCTGGCCGGGATCGATCGTAGTGTCCAGCGACAGCGCCTTGCCGTGCGGCACGGGCATGCCGGGATAGGCGAGGAAGACGCGGTCATAGTCGGCGGCCGAGGCGGCGTAGCTCGAGTAAATGCCGTCGGGCAGTGTGGCGTTGGCCATGGCGTTGGAAAGAAACAGCGGCCCTTTGCTCTGATTGGTGAGCCGTACCTGGGTAAAGACGTAGACCTGGTCGAAGCTCTCCTTGGGCATGGGCGCACCGTTGGCGTCATAGCCCGAGCTTTCCACGTGCATGGGATGCGCCCACACATTCACGATTTCGCCCCGCACCACCGGCGGCGTCTGGCCCAGCATGACGTAAAGGGCGATTGCCACCGAGACCACGACCGTGGCAAGGATAGACGCCACAACCACATGGCTGGTGCCCTTGGTGAACTCTTCGCCGCGTGCGGCATCATCCAACTGGTCGGGGGCTTCCTGGTGGAGGAGACTCATAGCGCCTTATCTTAGCGCCATTTAAGCGGCGGAAGCCATGAATTTCCTCCTGCCGGACGGTGGAATTCCGGTACCAATTGCCGGAGAAGCGTAACTTCCAATAGCCTTTGGAGTCATGGAACGCAGGGCAAACGCGCCGTTTTCGGCGCTCGGGGAACTTCATCGGCGATCACTGGTTCCGGCGCGGCACAACGCAGACAATCGAATCAGTGCATGAAAGACAGGTGGAAGGGCGCATGAAAGTCCCTGCGAAAATTGCCGTTGCCGGCTTCAGTCTCTTCGCGCTTCTGCAAATGGTGCGCCCGTCGATTCCCAGCCGTCCGGCTTCCCGTGAGGTTGAAGCGCCGCCCGGGGTGAAGCAGATCCTGGAAAAGGACTGCTACAGCTGCCACTCCGATGAACGTCGGCTGGCGTGGTTCGACGAGATTGTTCCGGCCTATTGGCTGGTGCGTCACGATGTGCTCACGGCGCGCCGGCACCTGGATTTTTCAACGCTCGGCTCGAAGCCGCCGGCTGCGCAGAGAGCCACTCTCTTTGAGGCGGTGAACATGATCCAGCTCGGCGCCATGCCGTTGCCGCAGTTTGTGCAGTTGCATCCGGAAGCGCGGGTGACACCGGAGGAGCTGGCCACGCTCAAAAGCTATCTGGCCCCGTGGCGGCAGCTCACGGCGCAACCCGCAACCATGCCAGCCGTAAACGCCGTCAAAGAAAATCTTGCCCATGTGCAGCCGGAATGGAATGGTGTTGCTTTCGATCCTGCGTTTGAGAGCTGGAAGCTGATCAGCGTGACCGACCGCGGCGACAACAACACGTTGCGCTTCATCCTTGGCAACGATGTAGCCGTGAAGGCGGCGCAGTCAGGAAATATTTCGCCGTGGCCGGATGGATCGCGATTCGCCAAGATCGCATGGCAGAAGAGCACCGGCAGCGATGGCCTGGTGCGGCCGGGCGGCTTTATCCAGGTGGAGCTGATGGTGAAAGACGCCGCGCGCTACAAGCGGACTGACGGCTGGGGATGGGGACGATGGCGCGGAGCGGAATTGAAGCCCTACGGAAGCGATGCGCGGTTTGTGAACGAGTGCACCGGCTGCCATGAACCGGTGCGCGGAAATGACTATGTCTATACGCTGCCGATTACGAAGGCAACTGCGGCGCGCCGCGAGTCGGTGAACAATCGCGCGGCCAGCGTCGACACAAAACTGGTGCCGCTCGACTGGAGCCCGATCACGCTTTATGCCGATCCCGCAACGCGCACGACGGCTGTTCTGTTTGGAAATGATGCCGCGTTGCGCGCTGTCAACACACGCACAGCGCAGGCTGGGACGGGTCCCGTGTATCCGGCGGGTGCGGCGCTTGCGCTCGTCACCTGGGCGCAGCGCGACGATCCGCACTGGTTCGGCGCACGCATTCCGGACGCGCCGGTTTCAGTCGAGCTGCTCCAAGTGGAGTCTGTAAGCGGCAGCGTGTATCGGCGCTTTACCGGGGAAGGCCAGATGGATACGCGAACCAGCGCGCTCGCGGCCGAACGCACGAAGTTCATGCTCGGGTTGGTGCCGGCGCGGATGCCTTAAGTCATGCGAGATGATCTCGGCGTCAACCCTGTCGCGGCCTTAAATCGGCCAGAAACTCTTCAGGACCGCGGGTATTGAGCACATCCTGCGGCGTGAGCCAGGCGCGCTTCAACTGGCGCATGCCGTAACCCATCCGGCCCAGGTTGCGGGCATCGTGCGAGTCGGAGTTCATGACGATCTTGCAGCCGAGCTCTTTGGCCAGGCGCAGATCGCGGTCGTTCAGGTCGAGGCGCTCGGGCGCGGCGTTGTGTTCCACGGCCACGCCCAGCCCGGCGGCGCGCTTGAGCACCGCGCCGGTGTCGAGCGCGAAAGGCTCGCGGCGCAAGAGCAGGCGGCCGGTGGGATGGCCGAGGATGCGCGTGTTCGGATTTTCAATAGCGCGCAGCACGCGCGCGGTCATCTCGTCGCGGCTCTGCTCAAAGCGCGTATGCACGCTGGCGATGACCACATCCATCTGCGCCAGCACTTCGTCGGCGAGATCGAGCGCGCCGTCGGCGAGAATGTCGACCTCGATACCGGCAAAGACGCGAATCTTTCCTTCCATCTCGCGGTCCACTTCGCGGATGCGCGCAATGTGCTGGAGCGCGCGCTTCTCGTCGAGGCCATTGGTCATGGCGAGGTTCTTCGAGTGGTCGGTGATGGCGATGTACTCGTAACCGCAGGCCAGCGCGGCATCGGCCATTTCCCGAATTGAGTTGCGGCCGTCGCTGGCGGTGGTGTGCATGTGCACGTCGCCGCGAATGTCTTTGATGTCGATGATGTGCGGCAGGTCGTGGCGCGCGGCGGCTTCGATTTCGCCCAGGTTCTCGCGCATCTCGGGCTGCATCCAGTCCATGCCCAGCGCGGCGTAGATCTCTTCCTCGGTTTTTGTAGCCACGGGCGTGCCGTCGTCGAGCCGCGCCAGCGCCCACTCGTTGAGTGTGTAGCCCATTTTGAGCGCGCGCTGGCGCAGCGAAACGTTGTGCGCCTTGGAGCCGGTGAAGTATTGCAGCGCCGCGCCGTAGGATTCCGTGGGCAGCAGGCGCACGTCTACCTGCAGGCCCTGATCGGCGTGGAAGCTCACCTTGTTGTCGCCTTTGGCGATGATGTCCTGAATGCCTGGATAGGCGGCGACGTACTCGACCGCGGCCTCAGTTTGCCCGGTCGCGCAGCCGGGACCGGTGGCTAGCAGATCGAGATCGCCATTCGTTTCACGGCCGCGGCGCAGCGAGCCGGCCGGCGTCACGCGGTCGATGCCCGGAAATTTGAGCAGGTAGGCGGAGATTTGCTGCGCGTAGCCGTCAGCCACGTCGATGCGGAAGCGGCCCACGGAACGGCGATAGTCGTCGATGCCCTTTTTCAGCTTTTCGATCTGTTTTGCGCCCATGCGCGGCAGGCCGGCAAGGCGGCCGGCATCAATCGCTTCGGCAAGCTGATCGATGCTGGCGATTTTGGCTGCGTCCCAAAAGAGCGCGACCGTTTTGGGACCCATGCCGGGGAGCTTGAGCAGATCGAGGATGCCGGCGCCGTAGCGTGCCAGCAGCTCATCGCGCTGCGGCAGCGAGCCGGTGTTGACCATCGCCTGCAGATGCGCGGCCATGCTCTTGCCGATGCCGGGAATTTCAAGCAGGCGGGCCGGCTCGGAGGCCACGGCCGCGATATCTACGGTGGTTTGCTCGGCGGCTTCGGCTGCGCGGCGGTAGCTGCGCACGCGAAAACTGTCTGCGCCGTCGATCTCAAGCAGGTCGGCCGTCTCGTCGAGAAGCCGCGCGATCGTGCGGTTGTCCATGCAGTCGTTCCTCGGCTGTGTTCCCGGCGAGCCGGCTCCTCACGCAAGTCGATCCGCAAAAGATCAAGAGTGGGTCGCCGTCGAAGCCGGATCGATCTTAAGTCCAGATCGACCATCAGTATCGACCATGCATGGCGGGAAACGCCACTGCCGGACATGGCAGGACGACATAGCAGGGAGGTACGGCAAAACAGGCCGCAGGCTTGCACTCCTGCAAGGGAATGCGCACTGCCCGCATACAATCCGAGAGTTCTCAGGTCACGGCCATCATGAGAGAACTGCCGCCGGACGACTGGGAGCGGACGGGATTGGCACAGATGGAACTGGGGAAAAAAATCGGTCGAGGCGCAGCTTACACAAATCTCCCCGCGGTGTAGCCCGTGAGTAAACGCCTGACCCGTTTGCGCGGTCTAAGCCGCGCTATGGGCGCTGTCCCGGAAGCGAATTACGGCATCCGCCTGCGGACCCTTCTGGCCCTCAACTATATCGAACTCGACTTCATCGCCCTCTTTCAGCGTTTTGTATCCGTCCAGTTGAATCGCGGAATAGTGAACGAATACATCCGGCCCGTCTTCGCGTCCGATGAATCCGTAGCCCTTGGCGTTGTTGAACCACTTGACCTTACCCTTGTACTGAGCCACAGGTTTCTGCCTTCCTTTTTGTGGTCTTGCGGAATCCAGGTGATCGAAGGGGGGATTCTCACACCGATACCTTCTAAGACGCAAAGAACGCGAGAAAGGTTGATCGACGCTCACTACGAAAAATTCCACAAAGTGAAACGGGCAGCGCGCGGCGCCCCGCGGCGGAAAACCGGCTGTGGATTTGAAGCGCCTGGCACACTTCCGGGAACGAACCCCTGCGACGAACCAGCACCGCAGGCGAACCGGTGTCGGCATGCACTCAGCGCCTACGCGGCCGTTACCCTGTTATCTCTTTCGGCCGTTCATGCGCGCATAGAGCAACACGCTGGTGAGGGTTTTGCCGTCCAGAATCGCACCCTTTTCAATCATCTTGAGCACATCGGAGAGCCTGACCAGGCGGAACTCGATCTTTTCATCTTCTTCCGGGTGCGCTTCGCCCGCTTCAAGGCCTTCGGCCAGGAAGACCTTCATTGACTCGCCCAGAAAACCGGGACTGGCGTAGTACTCGACCAGCGGCGTCCATTTTTTGGCGCGATAGCCGGTCTCCTCGGCCAGCTCGCGCTTGGCGCCCGCCATCGGCTCTTCACCGGCGTCGAGCTTGCCGGCGGGCAGCTCCCAGAGATACTGGTTCGCGGCGTGGCGATACTGCCGCTCGATCACGATCCACGGATTCTTTTTGCTCTTCGAGCTGTCGATGGCCAGAATCACGACACTGCCGTTGTGGCGGATCACGTCGCGCTCGTTCTCGCGGCCGTCGGGCTCGATGATCGTGTCATGGAGCACGTGGAAGAGCGGGCCGGTGTAGACGACCGCAGAGCTGAGTATCTTGGCGCGTTCGACGGGCGAAGGCGCGGACGGCTTGCCGGATTTTTTCACCTTGGCGGCCCTGGATCTGCCGGTCTTCGGCTTTTTTTGCTCCTGCTTCTTGTTTGCCTTCTCTTTCCTGGCCATCTCCACCTCTCGCACTCGCGGTCGATCACGTCCTCGATCGCTTGCCGGCTAAAGAGAGAGTATACGAAGAGGACGCCGGATGGCGCCGCGCGTGAGTGGTTCTGCATCGAATGGCCCCGGCGTGGCATCCTTAGTTGAAGCCCAGACTCGAATCCGGATTCCCGAGTCCCATCGCAAAAGAGACAGACGAGTTGCAAGTGACCGAATCGCCGACCGCAGACTGTTATCCCGTGACCCTGGCCCCGGGGTTAAGCCGGTTTTTTGTCGACTTTTGCGCCAACGAGCCGGCTGCGCTCCAATTCTGCGCCTCGGCGTTGCAGCAGGAGTGGCAGCAGAGGCCGGCGGTTCCATCGCATTGGTCTGAGCTTGTGCGCCTGCTGGCCGCGCAGAATCCTCTGGCTACGGCGGCGCCGGCGCTGGCCGCGCTCGAACAGGGCGCGGGAACCGTGGTGACCGGGCAGCAGGTGGGGCTGCTCGGCGGGCCACTGTTTACCCCGTTCAAGGCAGCCACAGCCATCGCCCGGGCACGGCAGGGCTCGGCGCACGACAGCCCACATGCAGCAGTGTTCTGGCTTGCCGCGGAAGACCACGACTTTGCCGAAATTGACCACGTAACCTTCCCGGCAGGGCGCGAGCTGAAGAGGCTGGGTTATCCGGATACGCCCGGAACTGCGGTCCCGGTGGGCAAAGTGGTGCTGGATGACCAGATTACGCCGCTTGTCGAGCAGGCGTGGGAGATTCTGGGCGCGAGCGACGCCATGGATGCTCTGGCCGAGGCTTACAAGCCGGGACGCACCTTTGCGCAGGCCTTCGGCGATTTTTACCGCAAGATTTTTGCCGGGCAGGGCCTGCTGGTGGTGGACGCGAGTGGGCGGGAGTTTCATCGGCTGGGCGCTCCGGTGCTGCGCGCGGCACTCGAAGGTGCTGACGACCTGCACGCCGCGCTGACTGAGCGCAATCGCGAGTTGGAAGCTGCCGGTTATCACGCGCAGGTTCCCGTGGCAGA